>Ga0307515_10023104_pt1 | contig 10921 bp, 5 predicted proteins | sample 17_EM_MG_FD_194513 | JGI IMG/M metagenome (GOLD analysis project Ga0307515, IMG submission 194513) | Populus trichocarpa ectomycorrhiza microbial communities from riparian zone in the Pacific Northwest, United States - 17_EM | ecosystem: Host-associated > Plants > Roots > Unclassified | place...
AATTATTGTCCTACTTCCTCTTAGGCCAGTTAGTCTTTATATTTTTAAGGCTAACTATAACTATATTATCCTTTTTAAATATTATACCTTCGTCTTATTTTATATTAGCGTTGTTTTTATAGCGTCGCTAGGAGATATAAGCTAGGGCTTTAAGCTAGGTTAAGATGCGCTTAAAGCGGTTAGCAATAGTATTAGCTTATAGGTACTCCTTCTTTATATATATAGACAGGGCTAATAGCTAGGGGCCCGCTGGTTCGACGCCTAGACGTAGGTTATAGCTATAGTTAGCAAAGAACGGTAAGATTCCCGTAGTCTTATTAATCTGGTTATTTATAGTAAACTCAGTAAGGGGGAGCCAATCTACCTAGTTGTCTTAGGTGAAGCTCACGAAGGCGTATAGGTACTTATTTATTGCTGCATTAATAATCTCGGTTTAGCTATCTGTTTTAGGGTGCTATACGGAACTAGGGCTTAGGGTTACCTTTAGGCGCTGGTTTAGGTAACGCCAGAAGTTAGAAACGAATAAAAAGCCTTTATTAAAAATAATAGTATTTAGAGCGCCGTGTAACTTATAGATAGTATAGATAAATACTTCAACAAGCTCCTTAGTATCTAGGCCAGTAACAGGAATAAAGTGTCTTATCTTTATCAGGCGGTCAACAACAACAAAGATATATTTATATGTTTTGCCGTTACGAAGGCACTTAGGTAGGTTAACGACGTGGTTAATAGAGATATCGGTCTATAGGCGGACTAGTAGTTCTAGTAGTTTTAGAAAACCGGGCGGTGCTAAGCGTGGGGTCTTTATATAGAAGTAGAGAGCGCAGTCTTTTATAAAGGTAGCCGTAAACTATAAAATACCTAGCCACTAATAAGTTCAATTAAGGAGGTCTAGCGTCTTAACGTAGCCCGGGTAGCCCGCAGGACCCAAACTATACATGCGGTATACGACTTCTAGTTAGAGTTTAGGTAAATTAGGGACAAATACTTAATTCCTATAGTAGATCAGGCCGTCAATAATTAAATATTCGGATTTATTACAGCGGAGTAACTTCCTAATCTACTTAGGCCAGCGACGTGCTTTATAGCCTTCCCGTTCACGTAGCGCAGCTAATATATCCCTAGCGAGTTTATTCTCCTTATAGGCATTCTTAATAAGCTCCTTAAGGGGTTTTTTCTTAGGCTCTAGGTCTATTACTACGATAAAGTCTTTAACGCTCTAGTCTTAGAATTTACTTAGCAGCTCTTCTAGAATAGTAGGGTTAACTTTTTTTTATAGTAAGACAACGCGGTCTCGGTATCATAGATATTCATTACTAGTATTAGCAGGTGCTACGCCTAGGAGACGGCTAAGAGCGTCTAGGATTGTGGCTTTAGTGCCAGGCCTATAGGTAATAACAAAGTTAAACTAAAAGAGGAACTTAGCCCATCGGACTTGGCGCTAGTTTAGTTATTTCGTTATTATAAAGGTCTGGAGGTTCTTATAGTCCATAATAATCTTAAACGGTTACTTAGTTCCTTATAGTTTAAGGCGCTATTCTTTTAGTACTTTTATAATTACTAGGAGCTCCTTATCGTATATTTTATAGTTATATTCTAGGGCGGAGTGCTTAGCAGAGAAGAATACGACTAGCTTAAGTTTGCCATCTTTACTAGCTTAGTAAAGCACTCCTCCTAAAGCCCAGTTTGAGGCGTCTGTCTCTACTACGGTTTTCTTTATATAGTCATAGTATACTAGGACCGGTGCTATAATAAACGCTATCTTTAGTGTCTAAAAGGCTTATGCTTAATTAGGGCCCTATAACCAATTAGTACTCTTCTTTAGTAGCCTAGTTATAGGTTTAATAACTACAGAGTAGCTTTAGATAAATTATTAGTAAAAGTTCGCGAAGCTAAGAAATTGCTATAGTTCTTTAATTGACGTCGGGTCCTTCCATTTCTGTAAGGCCTGCACCTTTTTAGGGTCTATAGTTATGCCATTAGTCGAGATAATTAAGCCGAGATATTTTGTTTTAGTAGCATAAAACTTAGACTTATTAATATTAATCTGCAGTCCGGCGTTACCGAGTCTCTAGATAACTTCATTTATATATTTAGTGTGCTTAGTGCGTGTTTTAAAGAAGATAAGAATATCGTTAAGGTAGGCAGTACAGTAGTTATTAAGGGCGTTATATAAAATATAGTTAATATAGTTCTAGAATATAGCGGGCGCATTATAGAGATTAAACGGTATAACTAATATTTTATAGAGTCCGAACCAGGTAATAAATGCTATAAGCTATTCGTAACCTTCCGTAATCCAGATCCGGTTAAACGTAGCAATTACATCAAGCTTAGTAAAGTACTTGGCACTATAGAGTGCATTAAGTGTCTTACGGATTAGTGGCAATAGGTACTAATTCTTAATAGTAACTATGTTTAGGCCTCGGTAGTCATAGCAGATTTGCACGCCACTACCAGGTTTTGTAGCAAGGAGGAGTAGTACGGCGGCTAGTAAGGTTAATTCGCGGATAAAACCCTTATCCAGCATCTCGTTAATCCATTTCTTTATATAACTAAGTTTAGCGGGTAAGAGTGGTCTGTTCTTATAATACGGGGCCTACTTTCTGGGTATAATCTTAATTTTATAGTCCTATGGTTAGTAAGGGGGCAGCTTATCTATATTCTTAGAAAGGAAGTGTTTAATATATTCGCGAAACTCTTTTAGTAAGCGTTATAGAATATCTTCGCGGGTTAATCCTGGTTTGCCTTTTAAGAATTTCTTAATATTAGTGTTAACTATCTTTCGGCGTAGAAACTTAGGCTTAGTTTTTAGGTTTGTCTTAAGGAAGTTATAAAAATAAGGGGGTAGCGCTTTGCGGGCTTCCTCCATTATATAGTCGCCTTCCACCAGCCAGCGGAAAGATCTTTTTAATAGGTTTGGTACTTCTATTAGGCCTATAGGCAGCTCTTTAAGCAGCTATTAGTGTTCTTCTTATTTAACTAGTTCTACCAGCTCCGCTATATAGATCCTTATTACCTTTACGTCTTTTTATTTATAGAACTGGGTGAAATTAATGGTATAAGTGTATCTAATATCGTCCAGGTTAGGGCGTATCTGGTTCTCCAGTGCTACAGCTAGGCTAGCACAGCTTAGTCGGCCTAGGGGGGCGGAAACAAGGCGGCGGCCCTATACGGTACGCGTAGGAGACGGGTGTAAGGTTAAGCGTTACGGGGGGGAGGTCTTAATTGCTTTGGTTTCGGTCTTAGCTATAACGTCTTTAGCTATTATACGTACGGTCGCATATACATATAGTAAATAACTTAAAGTTAGGTATCTTATTAGCTAACCTAGGTTAAGCGGGTATATATAGGGGACTTATAGTTCTAGCGGTGTTTATTTTTTTGGGGATAGGGCGGTGGTTTAGTTTTCTAGGATCTCCGCTTCGTTTATTGCGTATATTAGGTTACTAGTATTAGGCACCTCTTCTACTATCGGCTAACGGTATCTAAGCGTTGGCCTTATAATGCGTCCGCATAGTGCTACTCGGTTATAATTAGGAATGTGCTATAAGAGATAGTTATAGGTATAGTAATTGGAGTTAAACTTAAGCTCTAGAGTGGGGAAGTCTACCCTTAGGTTATGTTTTTTAAGCTAGGGCATTCCAAGAATTACTAGTATAAAGGGTGATAATTTTATAATATAGAAAAGTATAGATTCTGTATAGTGGCCGATTATTATTTTTGCTGTAAAGTAGTGGGTAATAAAGCTGGATAGGAGTCCGTTAGTAAGGCGGAGTAGTTTTAGGACTAGGAGTCTTTTTATTATAATATTGTGCTTTTTTATAAGCAAGTCTTCGTCTATAAATGCTAGTGCTATACTACCGGTGTTAATAAGGCTTACTATTTTAATAAAAACTTATAGAAGTGGGTTACGTAGTAAGGAGAGGTAGGTCTAAATAAGGATGGCATTTCTATCGTTATTTGCTATTCTAAGGTTAAGTAGTAGTTAACTTAAAACAAGGTCTAACTAATCTAGTAGTATAGATCTAATCCTTTTATCCTCCTCCCCATATAGTTCTAACCCTTAGAGGCAACTTAGTCTAAGGATTGGCCTTTTAATAACTAACTTATGGGGCTTGGCTGGTGGCTATAGTCTTAGCTAGTATATCCTAACGTATCGGTCTCTGACGGTGTATATATACTAAAGGGTACTTCACCAATAACATAGCCGGTCTTATAATTAGTAGCGATATAAAGCACTTATCCGTAGTTCGCGTATAGGACCATCGGCTAGGGCTATATTAGGGAAGGCCATTGTAGGGGCGGGTTTCTGTGTCCGAACTCACGTCCTCGTCCGCGGTTACCATTTTGGTTGCTATTCCCTCTGCTAAAAAATCCGCCGCGGCTAGGAGGGGGTTAGCGCGGTAGCATCGGGAGGGGATTTAGGTTTGTCCTAGGGTCGTAAGCATCTTTTTAGTAGCTAGGTTAACTACATGCCATACAAAGTCTGTTATTTATGCGGTGTCTTTAGACGTCGTTAGGAAGGCTACTACTACCGCTACCAAATTTAACGGCGTTGAGGTCCATTGGGTTATTCTATAGTGCTGGTGCTAAGGTGTTATTATTAGGTAATATAGGTTAATAGCCGCTAGCGGTACTTGGCTTAGCGGTATTCAGCTTTATATAGTAGGTATAGTTCTATAGGTTATAAGCAAACACGTCTATCTGCTTACTCCAGCCTTTATAGTCAGCATCGCCGATCTTACAGCTAAGGGTAAAGGCTAGGTCTTTTATCTTTAGTAAAATATTCTTCTTAAGCAAGTCCACTTTTTGTTCCTCAGTCTTATTTGCTTTAATTATTAACTTATTAAGCTCTGCTTTCTAGAACTAGTAGTTACGCTCGCCCTAGCTTAAGGTATCTAACTTATTTTTGGCCGCTTGGGTTATATTAATAGTCTTATAGTGCTTCCTTATGTATATAAGCATAGACTCTTAGTTAGAGAAGGTCCATTTGCTCAAGTTGTTTAGGTATATACGTAGTATATTAAGGCTATGCTTAACATAGTTATAGGCCTTATCTATTAGCATGTCTGACATATAGAGGATTTCGTCCATTAGAGTTTTAAAGCACTTTACATCTCTCCAGAAAACGCCTTAGATCTTCGTTTCCTATATCTTAAATTTTTCTTATTTTTTAATTGGTGATCCCTTGCCATTAAACGGGGTTGGATCTTTTGCTTTACGCTTTTTTCTATAGGGCTTAGTTAGAAGAGGGGAGCCAGTAGCTATATTCTTCTCGGCAATAGTCTGGGTAAGTATAGTAATCTAAGAGCTTAGACTTTATATAGTCTTAGTGTATACAAGAGCTTGTTATTTGTTTTATTATATACATAGTTCGAGCGTCTTAAGGGAGTTAATTCTGTGCTGAGCTTCTTTAAGTTAAGACTTTATAGTTCGGCCTTCGTTATAGACGGCTTAGAGGCCGTTCTTAACGCTAGTTAAAAAGGTTGTACATATAGAAAGGTGCTAGAAGGTTCCTGCCATATTAAGGTCCTTAGGGTACTCCGGGCCATTCTTGATTGCCTAGGCAATGTAGGTGTAGGAGGTATCGAAGAGGCAGGCGAGCGCTTCGCGTAGGTTCGTTGACGGGGTATTATCTATGTTGTAGTCGCCCATTTCGAGGGATCTAGGTAAGGCAATTGAAATCTATAAGGCTGGCTATAATGCTAAGATTGTCTATAACTATACTAAGATTGTCTAAGATTATACTAAGATTGTCTAGGACTGTACTAGGGTTATCTGGAACTGTGGTATAGTGTTATCGGTCGCGCCAGGTCGCGATTATACTAGGAAAACGGAGACAGTATACTTAAGAAGAGGGAAAAAATAAAGGTCGCGACGGGGCACAATTAGAGATACTATAAACTGTCACAGTACTGTAATGCAAGTAGGCTAAATAACTACATTGTGGTATAAAGAGGAGAAGAAGATGGAAAGGGGGTATTATACACAAATAGTAGGGCCAGCCCGCCAAGGCGCTAATGGTGGGCCAGCCAACAGTAGGAAACAGTACGAGACAGTGTATGACAGGTCAGTGCCGTGACATTTCGCTTATTAAGAGAATGCCTAGTTAACTAGTAATTTGGTTTCTTATAAACGTAGTACTTCTTCTAGCAATTACTTTAAAATAAACCTCTATAAGGACCTCTATCTTTACCTTATAGTCATTAATTATACCCTTTACCGTATTGCCTACCCTAGCCACTATATATTTAACCAATCCAGTTATAATCATATTAGTTAGGCGGGTTAATTAAAGTAGGTTAGAGTTAGGCGTTAAATTACTATACTTCTTAAAAGCGTAGAGCGGTGCTAATAAAAGATCTTAATTAAGTATACACTCCTTTATAAGTATTTGCAGAATTAAAAAGAGTAAGGTTATATTCTTTAACACTTCGGCATACGCTAATAACTTAATTATATAGGCTAAAGTCCCCTTAATATAATTTGGATAAACTATACTAAATTATCTAAAGTTAATTAAAGAGCTTTTAAAGATAATCAAGCCGAGGGATACCTAGGTTTATAGCAATAATCCTTAAAAAGGTAGTCTCTCTCCATTCTAATATATACTGCTACTTATTCTCTTCTATTTTAAAGTGGTATCTTAACTTATATATTATGCGGTCAAAATTATATCCTTTTCCTACTAAACGGTTATAATAGAAGGTACTAGCTCGGCCCTTAAGCATAACGGAATAGGCGTTGTGGTATTAATTAGACTCTATTCCTACTTTTTAGCAACAGTTATAGAAGATACATAGTTTTAAATTAAGAACATTATATAATTCCCTACTAAACTTCTTCTCCTAATCCGAGTAGAGCTTCGTAAGCTCTATAAGCAATTTTAAACTACCTCTAATTTAAAATTAAGATAGAAAAGGTAAAAGTTATATTGCAGACTATAATAGGGACGTAGGTCTAGTTAGTGGAGTCTAAGGGTTATTAGATCGCAAAGCAATGGGATCCTATACCTATTTTTATTAGGGTATAGTATTTAACGTCAAAGTTACGGGTTAAATTAGATACAGAGGAGTTAAAGGCAAAGATAGGTTCGTCTCTAGAGGTATATTACCTAAATTCCATCATAAATTAAGCTTCCTTATAGTGTGTAGTTAGTGCTTAATCTCTTATAGAGTCCATTTATATTCTTCTTTTACGTTAATAACCTACTCCTAAATATTGTCTCTAATAGTACCCCCATCTATAGGTATAAACACTCTATACTCCCGTAAGAAGTTACAGAAGTCTTATACAATATCCTTCTTTACAGAAGTCTATATTTCCTTTATCCATCTAATAAAGTCCTCCTTTATATAATACTATAGCATAGTATTATTATATTCGCTGTCTTTATAGTATACCATACGGTATAATAAGAATCTATTTAGGTTCTATTACTTAGCGGTTATAGGGCTAATATCTCTATTCTATATCTCTAGGTTAATATCGTTCTCGTACTTCTTTAGGTAGGTTAACGCCATAGTAGGTATAGAATTGACGGGGTGTCGTACGTCAAAGGTAGGTAGGATTTTCGGTTTCGTAGGATCTCGTAGGTTTGCTATCAAGAGGTAGGCAATTCGAGATATTATTCGACGCGTTTTGGACGTCATTTGACGCGTTTCAGACGTTAACTTAGGACCCTAGGTTTAGTAACACTTCTAACCTAAAGTACTTAACCAAATCTTTATAAACGCGGTTATTCTACGTAATAGATGCAACTTGGTATCTCCTAGTACTTAGTAATACTTCTATTACTAGTTTTTCGCAAGTTTAAGGTAGTATAGTATCGCCGGGATCCATTTCATATAAGCGCATATAGCACCCCTATATAAGACTATCTCTTCTATTCGAAAACCTAGCTACTCTGTGGTTAACTATATATTCAACCACTAATTAGTATTAGTTACACAGGGTAACTCACCAATAACGACTACTCGAGTAGGGTTACAGTAATGTTGGTTGATAAAACTTATTCATTGGAATGAGGGAGGGCGAGGAGCCTAAGACTCCTCGCCACGCTAGTGCCGCGGCGTTACGTAACGACCGCTTGCCTCATTCCCGACACTATTACTTAGTAAAGTTATACTATCCTATTCTTGTTATACGGAAAAGAAGTTAGTATATATTATAATTGCGTCTCTATTTAGTTATTAACCTTCCTTCTATACTAAGTATACGCGAGCGAATATGTAATTATTCTGTAATATTTAATCTGTCCCCAACGCTAAGCACATATGTCTTATCATTCTTTATAACCATTTAGTTCCTTATTTAATCTATCTTAGGGTCTTATATATTAGTAGCGGCTAAAAGACTAAAGAGTAAGCTAACCGAGGCCCTTATTAAGGTATAGCGTTATTTTAATAAGGTATTTTAGGCTCTAAAAGCTTAACTAGATACTTATACTCGCCTAAGCCGTCTAGTAAAGATTTATAAAAAGGTGCACTTAAAAAGCTTTATTTAGTAGAGTAAGGTCTATTTAAACTTAAGGCTAAGAAGGCTAAAAAGTATTTTAATTAAGAAGAGGCGGAAACAGCTTATATACTAGTAGTGGATCCCTTAAATAATCCGGCTCTTCTATCGCCTTTAACTAATCCTTTTATCTTTAGCTCCTTCTTAATATTACCTAACCCGTTTTCTTTTAATACTCCTATACCTTTCCTATAGCATTCTTTAAATTCTATAGTAGTTCCCAGGTAGTTTTACTATCCCTTAATACAGCAATTTAGGTCCTTAGGTTATCGATAGGAATCAACTAATAGGAAAAGTTGGATTAATATAAATATTTAATTAAATCCAGTTGTTAATATAAGCGGACTTAGTAAAGGACCCTGCCGTATTAAGGGATAGCCTATCCACTTAACCTTATACTATATTTTATCGTCAATATCCTTATAACTAACGATCTTTAAAACTTGCTATTTATCTTCTTCTTATCCTCTATACGTGTTTACTTCGTAAATTAGTGGTTTAATATTCCTATATACTGGTTTTAGCATTGCAATATACTATATAGGGTAGATCTTTATCTTAGCTAGTAGGTTTAACTTAAATATAACTAGTAAAATCCTTTATATAATTTTAAAAGGTCCTAATCTAATATAGTTTAACTTCTTACTTAGTTATTAACTCTTAAAATTTTTATATAGTAGCTATACTTTATCCCCCTCCTTAAGATCTAGTCCCTTAGATCTTTTAGCGTTATAATACCTTTTTATTCTTTTTTATACCTTTTTTACTAATTCTATAAGGTCTATATAAAGATTTATTAGTATCTTTATTCTTTCTTTAGCTATACTACTTATTTTCTTTACTGATTGTAGTAATAATAATATTCTTAGCTTATATCCGTAATTTGCCTTAAATAGTAATATGCCTATTTCTTCTTATAGTGTTATATTATATATAAACTATATAACTAGTAATAATAATACCTAATTATTCTGTATATAATTAATATAATACCTTAAATACTACTCTAGTGTCTAATTTAATCTTTCTATTTAACCGTCCGTCTGCGGATAATATGCGGTAAAAGTTACTACTCTAACTCCTTATTCCGCTAAGAATACCTCTTAAAATACTATTATAAATTTTAAATCTCTATCTAATATAATCTTACTTAGTGCTCTATGCCTTATAAATACTTCTTTAATATAGATTCTAGCAATATCTTCCGCTAAGATTTCTTTTATATATGCTATAAAGTAGCCCTATTTAGTTAACTTGTCCACTATTACTAGGATTACGTTATACTTCTATCTGGTAATAAAATCTTTTAACTTTAGTAGCTTAATAATAAAGTCCTATAATATAACCTCCTATAGTCTCTCTAATATTTTAATAGGTTATAGCCCTCTATATAGCTTATACCTTATTAGTTTATTTCTTTAGCAATCTAGACACTCTTTTATTACTTTTCTAGCTATACCCTAGATTCTATTAATAATATATTCTTCCTAAAGTCTTAACACTAAACCTATTGCTCTATTATGTCCTTAAGTTATTCCCTTATAGAATTCTTTATACCTAAAAGCTTTCTAGTATCTTGTAAACTTTTTCTAGTTTTCTATCTTCTTAAGTTACTGCTAGCTTAGGGTAATTATACCTAATTAATCCGTCACTATCTCTGCGTAGTATTACTCCTAATAGTTTCTTATTATTCTATAATTTAGCCTTTCTACTTAGTATATCTGCCCTTATATTCTTAGTTCATTTAGTATACTAAATTTTAAAATAGTATTCTATAAGCATTTCTACCTATCTAACCTATCTCTAATTAAGTTCTTTTATTATTAGGAACCCTATTAGGTTCTTATAATCCGTCTTAATTATAAATAGTTTCTCTATATCTTATAAGAATGCTCTCTATTCCTTAAGTACTGTAATTATACTTAATAACTCCTTATTATAGATGTTATAGTTTAACTTTAGTAGTATTATCTTCCGACTATAGTATACTACTAGGTGCTATATGTTTCTATACTTTTATAGTAAATATACTCCTAGTATAAAGTCTAATATATCCGTTTCCATAACCGTGTCTAGTTCTAGTTAATAGATTTTAAGAATTAGCTCTTAGGTAAACAATTCCTTAAGTTCTTTAAATAGCTTCTTCTACTTATCTCCCTATACCTATAGTTCCTCTTTCTTTATAAGCCTAGTAAATAGTTTAATATTCTTTAACTATTATATTATAAACCTTCTATAATAGTTATAAACCCCTAAAAATAACCTTAACTATGTTATATTCTCTAGTTCTTACTAACTTACTATAGCTTTAATCTTCTTTAGGTCTATACTAATATAACTTAGTTTAATAATAAATCTAACAAAATTGGTCTTCCTAGTAAAGAACTTATATTTCTTAATTACT
>Ga0307515_10023105_pt1 | contig 10920 bp, 9 predicted proteins | sample 17_EM_MG_FD_194513 | JGI IMG/M metagenome (GOLD analysis project Ga0307515, IMG submission 194513) | Populus trichocarpa ectomycorrhiza microbial communities from riparian zone in the Pacific Northwest, United States - 17_EM | ecosystem: Host-associated > Plants > Roots > Unclassified | place...
GACAGGCAAGCCGTGATTGATGATGTGTTAAAACAAATGGTTTAGCTGTGAGAGAGCACTTTGTTTTTAATACAACAGAGATTAGGGGGGAATAGTTGTTGTGTCATTAATAAGATAGCCTTTTTCTGCGTGAACTATCCTTCGAATTCAATTGCTGTTCTATCGTCTAAGGAATTTCTTCGTTAACATCCTAAAGCTTTAAATTTTGTTTTTGATTGCTGTGGAGCCTTGAATTGAATGATAATACGCTTAGCTTGTATAGTGAATGCAGTGGTAGTGTCTAAACTCTAATCAGGCGTTATATTTGGTTGAAGCAACTGTGGTAGCATGTGTATTGTGCTTTACTTTTGGGAAGTAAGGTTTTGCATGGAAATGCATGTCACCGTTTCGTTTCTTTTTAAAATATTTTTTATTTGAAAATATATTAAAATAATTTTTTTATTTTTTAAAATTAATTTTGTTATCAGTATATTAAAATTGTCTGGAAACATAAAAAAAAATTAATTTAAAATAAAGAAAAAAATTAAAAAATTAAAACACAAAAATAAATGAGGTTTTTTTTACTCTGAATCCTTGTCACAATAATTAATAACTCGTTTTTAAAATTTTGAGAGTTAAACACAAACTAAATGGGGTTTTTCCTTTCTTATTTTATCTCGACTTCTTTCAACAAGGCAGTTAAATCCAATGGTATTTCATTTTTTAATTGCAAGATATATATATATATATATAAAATTTAATTCAAATCTAAACATAAATTAACTTAAAATTATGCAACTAAATTGTTAGTTTGAGCCATGTTGTGGGTCGAATCAATTTCTTTTTGTGAAAAAACAATCCAGGCATAATTGATGTTTTTCTAGTAGGAAAAAAAACCTTGTGGAATTTAACTTGATGTGACCAGCTCGACTTGACGAATCCAAAGACAACATGGACGATTAGTAAAAACATAGTTTGACTAAAAAAATTAAAACAACATTCTTTTTTAAAAATATTAAAATGAGAACATATTAGATCAAATCAGGTTAACCCGAGTTAACCTTTCAAATTCACGACTTGAGTCATCAGACCATGATAGCCCTATACCAAATAAATTATGAAATTCAATTCCCGATAAATCCATTGTTGAATGAACAAGTTGGTAAAAACTCTATCTAAAAAAAAACACAATAAAACGACCTAAGTCTACTCAAGTTAACTTGCAAAACTTGTGATCTGAGTCATAAGACTATGATAACTTCATATAAAACAAACCAAAATAAATAACAAAGTCTAACTCATAATAAACTAAATGTTGAAGATATTATATGATGAAACTAAAAAAAAGAAGCAAAAAAGAAAAAAGAAAACATTATTCACCAAATAGAACGAACATAATGAAACTAGAACATCTCGGCCGGAATTTGGTCAAGAAATTCAGAATGGACCAAGATTCAGAGCGAGATAATTCCTATTCCTGATTATTTTATTTTTTAAAATGGTATGAGATATACCAATCATTTTGAGCGGAATGAAATGAAATTGACAACTTTAATCTATAAGAATAAAAAGAAATCTCATTAATGCCTTGTTTAAAAAACCAGGGAAATGATAATGGGAAAGCAACAAAAAGAAAGAACTTGGTTCCACGAAACCTGGCTTGAGTTCTACCTTTACCAATTTACCCTATAATAAATATTATAATTACAAATTACATTAAATAAAAAAAAAAACTAAAACTAGTGGGTAAAATCTAGAGTGCAAATACAACACATACTCATAAAACATTGTGGACCACCTGAGGAATTTTTTATTTTTTTAGTTTGTGCATAAAAATTGAGGAAAGATAGAAAAGAGGGGAAAGAAAAGGTTGTCAAGACTTAATTGTCGACATGCGTCACCCTAGGAGGAAGAGCTCAACAAGATGATTTCGACCACACCAAGGAAGATCACCATTGGAGCTCAAAGAAGGTCGCAAGTGTTGTCTCACACAACGGCCTCCTCACATGTTTGTCCCGTACACATGCCAGACAATCCTCCCTAGTTCTCTTATGTCATTTCAATTTAGTTCCATACTTCACATATTTTTTTATTTGGTCCCAAATTCTTTGATGACTTTTGAACTTGCTCTTAAATTTCATCCTGCCCAAGGCAAATTAAGGTTTAATAAGGGAAAAGAAAGAGATATATTGCTCAACTTGGTTACCTCATTGTGGTTGTGTCCATGATACGGGTCGTGAATTTTATGAGTTTACTCAAGTTGATTAAAGTCAATGCAATATGACATTTTTTTAAAAAATTTTATCAACAATTCTTTTATAGCTCTTCAATTTAGTCTATTTGATAACTTTTTAATTTGGTATCAAATTTCATCCCACCTGAGGCTAATTAAGACCCAACCGAGAAGAAAATCATGGATACAAAAGTAAACATATTGCCCAACCAAATTACCTTATTATGATCATGTCCATGACCTGGATCACGAATTTCATGGGTTAACCTAGGTTGACTAGGTCGATATAATATGATATATTTTAAAAGTTTATCCCCATATCTTTTATAACTCTGTAATTTAGTCACAAAATTCATTCTACTATGCTAATTAAGGCCCAATTAAAGCCTAATTAAAAGAAAACAAGGGATGTAAAAAAAAAAGATATGAAAAAAAAGACATTGGCCAATTGAGTTACCTTTTTGTGGTCATGTCCATGACCTATGTCATGAATTTTGAGATTATTCTAGGGTGACCAAGTTGATACTATATGGATTTTTTAAAATTTTTTTCCTCCCCGGTTCTTTTACATCTCTTCAATTTAGTCTCAAATTTCATCCAACTAGATGCCAATTAAGGCCTAACCAAGGAGAAAATGAGAGGAAAATGAAAGAGATAAATTGCCCAACCGAGTTATCTCATTATGATCATTCCCATTACCTTGATGGGTTAACCCGGGTTAATACAATATATCATTGTATTTTCATTTCACTCCCTAATTTTTTTTCTTACGATTTAATCCCTAGAGCCTAATAAGGTTAGGTAGAGGTTAAAACAACGACGATGTAGTCAATCATGTTAACCCGTCATACCTGTGACATGAATCATGACATTGAGATAACCATAAAGAAAGCAAACCACAACAAATTATGAAGTTAAATTTTTAATAAACCAAGTGTTGAAGAATGTAGTTGTTAATAAAATAATCAAGGTAAATACTATTGTTTATTTCCTAATTAATAAAAGAAAGAGATCAATGTATTCAACAACTCTAGGTAATTAAAAAATGTATATGATCAAGCATATTTTCTATAATTTATTTTATTTTATTTCCTTGTGTATTGTTATATGATTATATAAACTCTATTTGAGTGTAACACATATATCAAATTATTGAATAATAACATCCTCTTATATTCTAAATTTTTTTGTGGTATTGAAGCAAGTCGATCATATATTACTCTAAATATTGACTTCTGCTTTTTCAGTGGGCGACCTTATATTGTTTGTTCGACCACTTTAAAATTCTTTATTTTCAATCCTCTTCATTGTTTATCAAATATTTTATTTATTATTATTTTTTAATGATAAATCAACTCATGATAAGAAGAAGTTTTAAGATCACATGGATGATCAAATGACATCCAAAGAATACAAAAAACAATAAAAATGGAGGTGCAAGATGACAAAGCCCAATAAAATAATTGTTATTATGCATCAAAAGAACGACATACAAACAAAAATAAGAGAGACTTAATGCAAGTTGATAAATTATTGCACAAGATATAAGATGGCATAAAAAAAAGACAAAAAAAAGAGTTCTTCCTAAAAAAGAAAAAGAAAAATGGCCAATGAGTCATGATAAGAAGAAGACACCAGCCTGATGAAGAGTGAGCCAAAATAGAATGACCACTTGAAAAGCCAATTCTTGAAAAGAGATGTTTGGCCAAAAATATGGCATTAACCATAAGAGAAGAAAAATGGCTAAGAATAACTATATTTAGAAAAATACAATTATTGAAGATAAGCAGGTGAGACTACAATGACAATAGAAGTTGTGTATGTCATACTCATGAAAAACATTTGTCATGAGTTTGAGGGAGCATGTTAAGAAAATAATCAAGGTAAATATTATTGATTATTTCCTAATCAATAAAAGAAAGAGATTAAATGATTCAACAACTTTAGGCAATCAAGAAATTATGTCAATCATCTAATCAAAGGAGATGATCAAACATATTTTTTATAATTTATTTTATTCTATTTCCTTATGTGTTTTGTTATATTGTTATATAAACTTTATATGAGTTGAATGTAACACATATATCTAATTATTAAATAATAATACCCTCTTCAATTCTAAACTTCTTCTAAAATTCAGAAAAAGAAACATAGTTAGAAAAATGTAAAAAGGGAGACATATTGCAATATGGCATTTTTTTCCCACGCAAAAAACCATAGATTAAAAAAAAGGTGGAAAGTCATGTCCATGATCTGGGTTGTGAGTTTTCCAAGTTAACTCAAGTCGGTGCAATATGATTTTTTTTTAAAAAAGAATTCATCATCAATTCTTTTATAGCTCTTCAATTTAGTCTCTTTGACAACTCTTCAATTTGATCTTAAACTTCATCCCACCTAAGGCTAATTAAGACCCATCTGAAGAGAAAATAATGGATAAAAAAGGAGACATATTGCCCAAACAAATTACCTCTTTGTGGTCGTGTCCGTGACCTATGTCATAAATTTTGCGATTAACCTAGGGTTACCAACGTCTATATATGACATTTTTTTTTAATTTCCTATGTTTTTTTTACGGCTCTTTAATTTTGTCTCAGATTTCATCTAATCGGACAACCGAACATCAATTAAGGCCTAACCAGGTAGAAAAGGAGAGGAAAAAAAGAAAACAAATTGCTCAACTAAATTAGCTCATTATGATCATTTTCATTACTCGGGTTATAAATTTAATGAATTAATTTAAACCAATACAATATATCATTGTATTTTCATTTTACTCAATTTTTTTTGATTTAATCATTGAAGCCTATAAAAGATTAGGCAAAGATTAAACAATTGACAATGAAAAAATAAATAAATTGGGAGCAAGATCGCCGTTTGAAGAGGGCGACTAGTTCACCTCTTGCCTCATGTAGGTCACCAACTCTCTTTTACATTTAATAACACATATATGGTAGGAAATTAAAATTTTTATCTGGCACACGGGTAAAGTTTTCAATTTGCATTTCACACTTTTCATCATATGAAAAAATTATCGTGCTCTGGCCTGCAATGAAGCGTGGGACACCAGGCCTGGTCCTCTTCTAAAAGGCAAGAGCTTTGTTATCACCAAATTTTTTATTAACAAATATGTGCAGAGACAAACTCTGATTGCCCAGGTAAAAACAGTTAATTAAATTGTTCTGCTGCTGCCATTAGAGGGTTGGTTACTCCCTCTGCAACCAATCTAAAAAGGTGAGTTGCTGTCAGAACCCTTGTACAACATGTTACCATTGGCCATGCATGTTTCGGTACATCTTATACAATGATTTTTTTCTAGAGAAGGTTATGACGATACAGGATAAAACACTGCTGAAATAAAACTAGAAAAAGAAGAAACTAATCAATCCAGGGCGAATACTCAAATTCCATTCATTCTTTATAGAACAAAGAAAAAAGGAAAAAGAGAAAACAATGTACAAAATTATTGACTCTCCTGGAATTGGGAAAGGGAGGGAGTCTTCAATCATCTAGAGAGAGACCTAATCAATATACAAAGGTACAAGCAAGAAACATATCTACCCGCTCCCAGATACATATATGCTTGTTGAGGAGCCAAGAAGACAAGAAAAAAAAGAAGAGAAAAGGGGATGTTAATGATGATGATGGTATTAATGTTTGTTTTCAGAATTGTATTTTTCATTGTATTGATTGAATAGGAATGATATGATTTATAGGATACAAACCTATATCAAAACAAGAAACTAAATATACAAGGAAATCTGGAAACTAATTACAGGAATCAATTTTCCTAATTCAAGGAACAAATATAGAATCTTACACCTATACAATCCCTGATTAGACGAGATAAAATCTCAACACTTCCTCTCAAGTTGGTGCATAGATGTCACACATGCCCAACTTGTCTAAAAGCTTTAAAAACACTCGATTTGAGACTGCTTTGGTGAGAATGTCAGACAATTGGTCCTCAGATCGAATCTTAGGCAACTCCATAATTTTTCCATCCAATTTCTCCTTAATGAAGAATCTGTCTACCTCGACATGCTTTGTACGATCATGTTGAACTGGGTTATGGGCAATATCACATGCTGTTTTATTATCACAGTATAGTTGAATTGGTTGCCTAGATTGACAACCAAGGTCCTGTAAGAGAAGCCTTAGCCACAATGCTTCACAAAGTCCAAGGGCCATACCTCTGAATTCAGCTTCTGCGCTAGAGCGAGCAATAATGTTCTATTTCTTGCTTCTCCATGTAACGAGATTACCTCCTACAAAGGTAAAGTAACCAGAAGTAGATCGCCTATCATATATAGCTCCAGCCCAGTCAGCATCAGTATAAATGTATCTATGCTTTGGTAATCTGCATTCTTAGTGAACAAAATCCCCTTTACTGGAGCAGGCTTCAGAAACCTTAAAATTCGCATAACTGCATTCATATGTTGTTCTCCAGGATTATGCATAAACTGGCTAACAATACTCAATACGTATGCCAAATCCGGTCATGTGTGAGCTAAGTACATCAATCTACCTACAAGTCTTTGATATCTTCCCTTATCAGTAGATACCTGGTTGGACTCAACACATAACTTCAGACCTTCTTCCACTGGTGTTTCAGCTGGCTGACATACTAACATACCAGTCTCTTGTAATAAATTTAAGATATATTTTCTTTGAGACAGAAAGATCCCTTTATTAGATCGAGACATTTCTATCCCAAGAAAATATTTCAAATCACCTAGATCTTTCATTTCAAATTCTTTGGACAAGTAATTTTGTAGAGCCTTCCTTTCTTCAGGATCATTTCCTGTAACCACTATATCATCCATATATATAATGTGTAGTGATCTTACCCCGTTGTTTCTTCAAGAATAAAGTGTGATCTGAATTGCTCTGATGATAGCCAAAAGCTATCATAGACTTTGTGAACCTTCCAAACCATGCTCTCAGAGGTTGTTTCAACCCATACAACAATTTCTTTAATCTCCACACCTTCTGACTCTGCCTTGTTGATATCATGCACCCCGGTGGGAGATTCATATAAACTTCTTCGGACAATTCTCCATGTAAAAAGACATTACGTCAAATTGTTGTAATGGCCAATCCAAGTTCGCAGCTAAAGATAACAAGACTCGAACTGTGTTGATTTTAGCTACAGATGCAAATGTCTCCGTGTAATCGATCCCATAGGTTTGGGTGTAACCTTTTGCCACCAGTCTTGCTTTGAAACGTTCAATTGTGCCATCAGCTTTGTACTTCACAGTGTAAATCCATCGACATCTAACTGGTTTTTTTCCTGGTGGAGGATCAACGAGTTCCCAGGTTTCATTTTTTTTGTAAGGATTTCATCTCCTCGTTCAAAACTGCTTTCCACCTGGGATCAACTAAGGCTTCCTGCACACTGTTAGGAATAGAAACAATAGATAATTGATTTACAAATGACATATTTGATTCTGACAACCGATGGTTATACACATAATGACTCATGGGATATTTAATTTTGCTAGAAAGTTCAGGTTCATATGTGGGTTTAGGAATACCTCTGGTGTGACGCTGTGGTAACTGTTTTAGAAATGGTTCTGAAACTACATCAGGAACATCTGCAACAGAAGATTGGTTTGGTATTATGCAACGGTTTGACTCGGACAGAGGAGCAACGTCTTCAGCTTCTAGACTTTCATTGCCACTTGTATCTAAAGACATACCATTTAAATCCAATTCACCCACTTCATGATTGACTGGTCCAGCTTGTGAGACGTCACCACTTGAATCCAAGGTTATACCACTTTGATCTAAATTGCCCACATATAGGTTACCAGATTCAGGGGATTCACTTTCCTCAGAATTGTGATTATAGTTTTGAACATCATAATCTAGAGTCTGAATTTCCTTTTGGTTCTCCCCTTAAAGTTCAGGCTGAGGGGAAAAATACATTGAGTCCTCATGGAAAACAACATCCATTGTGAAAAACATTCGTCGAGTTGGAGGATGATAACATCTGTATCCCTTTTGATGAGTAGCATATTCGAGAAAAACACATCGTAACGCTCAAGGAGTCAACTTGTTGCACTGATGTTTGTGAAGGTGCATAAATGCTATACACTTAAAGATATGAGGAGGCAAATTCGGGACTGTTGGGGCTACAACTACATCACTAAGAACTTGGAATGGTGTCCGAAAGTTAATAGGGCTAGAGGGCACCCGATTGATTAAATATGTTGCAGAGTTAAGTGCTTCTCCCTAATAGGATAAAGGCATATGAGCTTCTATTAGTGAAGCTCGAACAACCTCCAACAAGTGTTGATTTTTTCGCTCTGCAACCCTGTTCTGCTGGGGTGTATTGGAACAAGTAGTTTGATTAATAATTTCGTATGTTTCCAAATACTGCTGAAGTTCAGAACTCTGATATTCTCCTTTATTGTCACTGCGGAGAACCTAAATTTGTGCATTGTATTGAGTTTCAATCATTTTATAAAACTTTTGAAATAACAAATTCACTTCACCTTTGGATGTCATTAAGTATAACCAAGTCATTCTGGTACAATCATTAATAAAAGTAACAAACCAACGTGATCCACTGAAAGTAGTAACTTTGGATGGACCCCAGACATCAGAATGTATAACCATAAAAGGGAGTGGACTTTTATTCAAACATAACTGAAAGGAAGCACGATGAATTTTTGTCAGTTCACAAACATCACAATGGAAACTAGAAATATCAAATTTTGCAAATAAACTAGGAAATAATTTCTTCAGATACCCAAAGGAAGCATGCCCTAGACGCCGATGCCATAACCAGATTTCATATCTCTTTTTCTCCCCCTCAGAACCATCCACTGTTAAGGCTTTTCGTAACTCGCTTGAACTCGTTGGCACTAGGTCCAAGTAATACAGCTTCCCTTGCCTAATACCATACACAATCGTCTACTTTGTTCGAATGTCCTTAAACACACAAAATTCAGGCAAAAAAATTACAACACAAGATAATGTTTTGGTTATTTGAGAAACTGACAACAGGTTGTAATCTAATGATGGAACAACTAAAATAGAGTCTAAATTCAAAGTACTAGTGAGAGTCGCGGATCCTTCCCCAGTAACTGGGGTCGAGGCACTGTTGGCAGTAGAAACAAATTTTTATAAGGATGAATTTAAAGTTGAGACCTGTCTAGAATCAAATGTCATATGATCTGTAGTACCAGAATCAATTATCCATGCACTATTGAAAACAAGTGTAGAAATATTTAAAACCTTACCACCGTTATTTGCAGTTAAAACCAGTGCAGAGGCCTTTTCAGCAACACCATCCTCAGTTTTTGTTTCTACAATTGTTGTAGTGGATGGCCTTTTTGAATTCTTCTTCCATGTATCACGACTATGATCCCACCATTCAGGATACCCTACAAGTTCAAAACACCGACTTTTGGTATGACCAGTCTGATTGCATTGGGTGCATTTATAGGTAGACTTGTCGGTGCCATTATTGGTCTTAGGATGGTTCTGCTAGTTTTGATTAGATCGGTGTCTAGCCACCATGATGGAAGCTTCTGGATTTCCAGATTCTCCTTCCAAAGTTGCATGACGAACTGCCTCTCGTCCGACCAAAAAATAACATCCTTCTAAATTTGGAATTGGTTCCTTGCGTAGTATTTCCCCGTAAACTTGTTTAAATTCACCATTCAATCTAGCAAGAAAGATGTGTACCCTAAGTCGCTCAGTGGATTTTTGGTATGCAACAATGTCTTCAGGATCTGTCATGACTACTTTATCATGATGGTTCAATTCTCGAAAAACCTCAGTTAGTTCTCTATAAAATTCAGATAGAGATTTGCTACTTTGTTTGGCGGTGAAGGCCTTTTGATTTAAGGCAAAAACTTGCAACTCATCACTTCCATTATAGAAGGCTTTTGATAGAGCACTCCAGATTTCGTCGAAAGTAAGTATGCGTAGGTAACGCTTCATAATTTCTGGAGTCTTGGACATCAACATCCACCTCTTCACTCTCTGATTTTCGGCATACCACTTTTCATATCCATCTTCTGTCTCTGCAGGTGGCTTCGTCTTGCCACGAATATAGGAGAGTCTTTCCCTTTCAGCAATATGCATCTCCATCAATTGGGACTAAACATCATAGTTTGATTTAGTGAGAATGATTCCTGCATTAAAAACATTCTCTAATTGAACAATAACATGAACTGATTTCATCCCAGAAGATTCAATATTTTTTTCACTCATCTTTATTCACCGGAAGGGAGAAAATAATAGTAACTAGAAGGAAGAAAAGAATGATAATAATAATAATTACATAAGGCAGGGGTTCTATATCAATGACAGAGGTTTAAGAAAAAAAATTTGCAGAGGTAGAGATTTTTCAAACCACGTTCTGATACTATATTTGTTTTCAGAATTATATTTTTTATTCTATTGATTGAATAGGAATGATACAATTTATAGAAATGATATAATTTATAGGATACAAACCTGTATCAAAACAGAACTAAATATACAAGAAATTACAGGAATCGGAATCAATTTCCTAATTCAAGAAACAAATATAGAATCTTACACCTATACAATCCCTAATTAGACAAGATAAAATTTCAACAATTAATTGGTTAGATGGAGAAGATTGTGGGCTTGGGAGAGCTCGTTCATGAGAGAGAGAATGCGGGAATGGTAGGCACGGGCTTGATTGGCAGCCTCGGCCTCCAGCTCAC
>Ga0307515_10023106_pt1 | contig 10920 bp, 8 predicted proteins | sample 17_EM_MG_FD_194513 | JGI IMG/M metagenome (GOLD analysis project Ga0307515, IMG submission 194513) | Populus trichocarpa ectomycorrhiza microbial communities from riparian zone in the Pacific Northwest, United States - 17_EM | ecosystem: Host-associated > Plants > Roots > Unclassified | place...
GAATTGATTTTAGCTTTCATTTTATGAATAAATTATCCCTCTTTCTACTATTTTTTATCTGTATAAATTCTTTTGCCCAACAAACTCCTTTTGAGAAAAGTGGTAAAAAAGAAACTACAACTTACGAAGAGTCCATTTCATTTTATGAAAGCTTAGCTAAAAGCTATCCATTGCAAACAAAGTTGTTTACTTATGGCAGCACTGATTTTGGCAAACCCTTACATCTTTTAGTTTTATCAAAAAATAAAATCTTCGACCCAGTTGCCCTAAGAAAAAGTGATAAAAGAATTTTATTGATTAATAACGGCATACATCCAGGAGAACCTGAAGGCATTGATGCAAGTATGTTATTTGCTCGTGATTTACTCAAGAACAACAAATTACCAGACAATGTTGTTATTTGCATCATCCCAGTTTATAATATTGGGGGAAGTCATAATAGAAGCGGAACATCAAGGGCAAATCAAAACGGACCTATTGCGTATGGTTTTAGAGGGAATGGTAAAAACTACGATTTAAACAGGGATTTCATTAAAACTGATTCTAAAAATTCGCAAGCTTTCCAACAAATATTTAACACTTGGCAGCCCGAGATTTTTGTAGATACGCACACCAGTAATGGAGCGGATTACCAGTACACAATGACATTAATCCCAACCCAAAAAGACAAGTTAAATCCGATTTTATCTAGCTACTTAACCAAAACTTTAGTGCCAGATTTGTACAGTAAAATGAAAACCGTTGGCTATGAATTAATTCCTTACGTTAACTCAATTAACGAAACTCCAGACGCTGGAATTACTGGATACATCGAATCTCCTCGTTACTCGACAGGTTATGCGGCTTTGCATAATTCCATCGGCTTTATGCCCGAAACACACATGCTTAAGGATTTTGATAAACGTGTAGAATCGACCTACAAATTATTGAATACTTATGTTGATATAATTGTTAGAGATGCAAAACTTATTGGAGAAAATAAGCGCAAGGCGGATGAATATACAGCAACCCAAAAAGATTTCCCATTAGATTGGAAGTTAAATCGTTCTGTTTACGATAGCATTGAGTTTAAAGGTTATGTTGCCAAATATAAACCTAGTGAAGTTAGTGGTACAGATAGATTATACTACGACAGAAAAGATCCTTACACCAAAAAAATAAAATACTGGGATAAATTTGAGCCAAGCCTAACCGTTACTAAACCCATTGCTTATGTAATACCAAAAGCTTGGGATAAAGTAATTGCTTTGCTTAAACTAAACAATGTTAAAATGCAGCAATTAGCCGCCGATGTAAAACTAGATTTAGACATGTATTACATTGGCGAAATGAGAACTGGAACTCGTCCGTATGAAGGTCATTACCAGCATTCTGGCGTAAACCTTACAACTGTAAAACAAAATGTACAATTCTACGCTGGCGATTATGTAGTTTATGTAAACCAAGCTAACAACCGCTACATTGTAGAAACCCTAGAACCGCAAGCAATTGATTCGTTTTTTAACTGGAACTTTTTCGATTCTATTTTAGGTCAGAAAGAAGGTTATTCTAGTTATGTTTTTGAAGATACCGCAGCAGATTTGCTGAAGAAAAATCCTGAACTTAAACAAAAGTTAGAAGCAGAAAAACTTAAAAACCCTGATTTGGCGAAAAGCGGAAGAATGCAGCTAGATTTCGTTTACAAAAACTCAGATTACTTCGAAAAAACTTATATGCGTTATCCAATCGGCAGACTGCAACAAGAAACCAAATTAAATCTAAAATAACATGATGCAATACTTAAACGATACTCCGGTAGCGTCAATTATATTCATTTTTACATTAATTACGAGTGTTTATGCTTTTAATGATGCTACCGTATATGGCAAATTTATGCTGCATCCTTACACTGTAAGCAAGGGTAAAAAATTGTACACCTACATCACGAGCGGCCTAATTCACGCAGATTGGATGCACTTGTTTTTTAACATGTTTACCTTTGTGTTTTTTGCTTTTCCATTAGAGATTATGATGGGGCATTGGCAGTTTGGATTAATGTATTTTTTAGCTTTAATACTAAGCGACATCCCAACTGTGATTAAACATAAAGATCATTTTTGGTATAATAGCTTAGGTGCTTCTGGCGCTATAAGTGCAGTTTTATTTAGCTACATTTTATTTAAACCCTTTACTATAATTGGTGTAATGTTTATCCCGATGCCTGCGCTTTTGTTTGCAGTGCTTTATTTGGCTTATTCTTGGTATATGTCTAAAAATGCAAAGGATAACATTGGTCACGACGCTCACTTTTTTGGAGCCTTAACAGGATTGGTTTTTACAATCATATTTGTACAAGGCATAATTCCAAATTTCATTGCGGAGATTACGCAAACTTTATCCCGCTAAAGGTAAAAAAGGTTCATCAAAATAACTCATTGGTGCTGTTGGGTCTTTAATGATTTCGAATAAAGTATGTCCCCAAGGTTTCCAGAAATTTTCTAAAACCTGTCCGTAAGTTTTGTTTGCCCAAGCATCAAAAAGAGGTTTGTTTTGCATCCCTTTTAATGGCATAGCATCAATGTAAATTATTTCTTCAACCAACATGATATTATATTCGGGCAAGCGATTAAATAAATAAGCAGAGTAAAAAAACCGAGCAGCAATTTCTTCGAACTGTTGTTCTGAAAGCTTTCTATCTTTTATCGAATCAATAATTTCCTGATGGTATCTTTTATTGGTTCCGTTGTCTTGCAGGCAAGCAATAATCCCGAAATTTTTAAACTTTAAAGAGAAAGTTAAGGTATTGATTTCATCTCTAAAACTGAATGCTGTATTTTCATTTTCTAGTGGAACAACTACAATAGACCAAGGCATAAAATCTTCCAAAACAACTTCACGATAGATACTTTGCAACATGGTATGCAGGTTGCCAAACTTATGCATTAAACCTTGCGACATGTTCATTCCATCGCCACTTAATTGTTGTAAACGAATGGCACCTTGCATTTCTATATACAAAAAACTGTACATCAATTTACCAATCCAATTAAACAAATCAATTTCTGGCAGCGCCGATACACCTTCGTATCCTTTACCAAAAGCCAGAGCAACCTTATCTTCCAATGGGGAAATAAATTTGTCGAAAACAGTGGTATTAGCTGGAACAACTAAGCTTTTATAAGTTCTAATGGTTTCATCCAATAGCTGAATTTGTTCATTACCAGTTAGGTTTGCCATGTTCAAAAGCCAGTCTGGCAATACATTCACAGTTGCCAAAGGCGATGAAAACCCATCGCCACTTAAAAAGCATTTATCGTTCTTAAAATCGAAGTTTTTAAAAGGATTGTATATCGCAGTGCTCATTGCTGCAAAACTAGCTAATAAATTGATAAGGTAAATCAATAGCAAGTAAAAAGACCTTTTTTGGGTTATGGATAAAAATGAAGAATCTCTAAATCATTAGACTTAGAGATTCTTCGCAGGCTCAGAATGACAAAAACTCAATTAATACTTATTATAAAAATAGCTAATCTCATCTACCAGTTGGGCATAAATTGGTTTGGTAAACTCTACAAATAATGCAGTTGGTGCTGGAGGTAATAATTCCCTTCTTTTAGTCATTTGTAACTGCTGTTTGGTCAAGGCTCTTTCATCTCCTTTGTAAGTTGCCCAGCTATCTTGCCAAACATAAGTTCCTGGCAGTCTTTGCTGGCGGATGATTTTATTAGTTGGATAATCAACAATAGTCATAGCTAATAAACCAGATGAAGAAACTTGTTTGTTGAAAATACTCAATGTTGCCCTCACAGTTCCATACACTTTTCCACCCGCTCTACTATCGCTGATTAAAACACTATCTTTTTTCAGTTTCTCCACTCTTTCTTTCACATAGGTTTGTCCAACAATAAAATCATCAAAGTTTAATCTTAGTACTTGGTCTGGGGTAATTTTTTGACTGTTTGCTTGTTGCTCTGAATAAAAAATCACAAATCTATTTTGTTGGTAATTGCCGATGAAATCATTTATCTGTTGCTGAAAATACTGATTACTCAATTGATAATAACTGCTATTTACTTTTACTTGTTGTACCACAACCTTAACAACGGCAGCCCAATAAGCATCGTCCATTTTATTTTTTACATCTTTATAGTTTGGATAAAAATATTGTGCTTTTTCGAAATTGTAATAAGCATTTTTAGCACTAATACGATTGTTTTCATTCATCTGGTTTACACCCAAGGTATAACGAACTTCTGCAGCTTTGTATTTGCTATCTTCAACTTCATTGATGTATTTTTGAGGATTTGGGATTAAGCCCAAGGCTACTGGCGAACCACTAACTTCATCACTTAACTGATTAATTTTTTGGTAATGAGCCAATATAGTTTCCCACCTCAAAACATCCGAAGAAACTTTGGCTTCATCAATTTTACGTAGGTGTTCTTTTAATGCTAAATCGTAAGCAATCGGTAAAACATACATTGCTTCTGCATTTTTAGGCGAACTCTTTAAGCGGTCAACCGATTTAAAAACAGATTGATCGTAGTTTCCTTTTTGCAATGCATTTTTTCCTGTGGTACATCCAACAATTAGTATGGATAAATAAAGAAAATACCGTAATCTTGAAATAGTTTTCATGGTTATTGGCGTTAAAATGAACAAATATAACCTAAGGTTGTGAAACCCCTTTAAAGATTAGACGATAAATAATGAAAATAAGTTGCAAGGAGTTTGAATTAGAATTAAAACATCCATTTTCGATTTCGAAATTTACAAGAACAAGTACGCCTTTATTGCTTTTAAAGCTTAATTATGAAGGTTTTATTGGTTATGGCGAAGCAAGTATGGTTCCTTACATGGGCGAAAGCCAAGCGAGTGCTGCTGCATTTTTGGCAAGAGTAGATTGGAATAAGTTTCAATATCCGTTTGATTTCGCAGCAATCCATCATTATTTAGATGAAATTGAGAAGGGAAATCCGGCAGTAAAAGCGGCTATTGATATTGCTTTAAATGATTTAAATGGTAAACTTTTAAATCAGTCTTGCGCAAAAATTTATGGTGCCGATGCCACGAAAATGCCAATTACCTCCTATACTTTAGGCATTGATACCCCCGAAGTTTTAAAAGAAAAAGTTGCTGATGCCAAAGGTTTTAAAGTGCTTAAAATAAAATTGGGCAGGGATAATGATAAAGAGTTAATTCAAACCATAAGAAGTGTAAGCGATTTGCCTTTATATGTTGATGCCAACCAAGGTTGGGGTAATAAAAAAGAAGCGATAGATATGTGTTATTGGTTACACGACCAAGGGGTTTTGTTAATTGAGCAACCAATGGATAAAACCAATCTTGAAGGAAATGCTTGGTTAACACAGAGAAGCCCGATACCGATTATTGCTGACGAAGCTGTGCAACGTTTAGGAGATATGGACAACTTAAAAGGCGCTTATCACGGCATTAACATTAAGTTGATGAAAAGTGCAGGAATGTATGAAGCTCATCAAATGATTTTAAAAGCCAGAAGTTTTGGAATGAAAATTTTAATTGGCTGCATGAGCGAGACTTCCATTGCAACTTTAGCTGGAGCAGCGCTTGCCCCACTTTGCGATTGGGCAGATTTAGATGGGCCTTGGTTAACTAAAAACAATCCGTTTGATGCGCCAGAAATGAAAGATGGGCGATACGTTTTAAACGATTTGCCAGGATTGGGTTTAACAGGTGGTGAAGGGTTGTTTGAATAAAAAAAATGGTTGATAGACTATGGTCCATGGACTATCAACCATCAGACGAATCTACTTCTTCAAATCTTTATTTACGCTTTTAAGCAATTGCACTTTAACGTAAATAAATGCCACAAAAGTTGCTGCAAAAAATGCAACAACCAGTGGGCTTTTATTGCTATAGGCCCATCCCATTCCAAAAATGGACACGATGATACCTACATTAAAAAGTACGTTTAGTATTATTTTTTTCTTCACAGGATTATGTAATCGAATTCCCCACGCTTGAGCATATTGTCTCGCTCCATTCTAAAAAGCCCAAGCTTCTGCTCGCAATGACGAAAACTTGTTAGTAAACAGGCATATTTGGATCAAAAGCTTCTTGCCAAGCTAAAATACCACCTTTTAAATTGTACAAGTTATCAAAACCATGCATTTGCTCTAATTGCATAATTGCAGCAGCGCTTCTTTTACCACTACGGCATTGTACAATTACAGGTTTATCTGTAGCAATTTTTTCAGTTTCAATTAAAATTCCGCCCAAAGGGATGTTTAAGCCATCCAAATTTGAAGTTTCATATTCGAATGTTTCTCTCACATCTATCAGTTGAAAATCTTCTTTATTGTCTATTTTTTGCTTTAGTTCTTGTACTGAAATCTCTTTCATCTGTTTATATTTTTTTCAAATGTACAAAAATGAATATTAAGGTAAAGTCTTGGAAAAGTCTTAAATATAAAAAATCCCAGTAGAGAACTATTGGGATTTAAGATATTACTTTATAATCTCTATGCTATTGGTTTACTGAACGTTCGTTTTTAAACCCGGTGGTAGCGGCATACCCCGATTTAAGCATCACTGTCTACTGTTCTTCATCTTATGCTTTCTTGTTTCACAGGTTTCATCGGGGATAAAGCGAACAACGGGACAACAGGCCGCCAATTTGCAACAACATTCTTTTTCAAATAATAAAACTAACTGTTTGCTATTTCGATTTATTGTCAGTCATTGCTTTGTTAGTAGCAATTAGGTTTTGTGTCATTTTAGCATTGTAAGAAATCTCTTGTTTTAAAGCCACAAAAGAATTTTTGATATATGCCATGGATTTTAATGCTTTCATTGCTTTCATTACACCTGCACTTTTAATTTCACCTGGCATGGTTAACAATTCTTTAGAAGATTTTACCAATTCTACACCCATAGTTACGAACATTTTAGATAAGGCAATCAATTGGTCTGGCTGTACTGGTGTTACACCTGTAGCTGGGTTTCCGTCCATTGTCTGGCCAGTTACACTAGCATAAAACTGGGGGATAGAGCCTCTTGTAGATTTCATTTGATCTAGTAATTTTGAAGCCATTGAGGTTAAGGCGTCTAAACCCCCAATACCGGTTTCCTTTGGGGCTTCTAACTTGTCTACTTTTGCTAATCTGCTTAAAAATTCTTCAGACTTAGCAAGTGCAACTAAAGCTGCACGTTGAGCTTTTAATTCGTCTAATGACATTGTTTTTGAATCTGAAACCTCTGCCGGGTTTTCAATTACATTCTCGTCTTGAGCGTTTGCAGCGAAACATATTGTTAATGCAAATACTGCGGTTAGTAATAGTTTTTTCATGATGATTAATTTTTTGTTTGGTTTTGAAAATATCATAACCTTAATTGTTAATTTTTGATAGGGATTGTGATATTTTCTGGATGATTAATTATATGATAAATATCAGCACTATAGTTACTTACATCAATACCATAGTATTGGTATTTTCATCTACCCAACAGTACGGAGATGAATATCTGCCAATAAATTATAAACATCTTGTTCGTTAATGCATGAGCTATTTTCATTAATTATTCCTAATACGATCAAGTATTAATCATTGCCATTTCAAACTTATTTTGAATGACAGATTAGAAATTTTTCTGTATGTTAAACCCAAAAAACATATTAGTCATTATTAGACTAATTTATTAGCTGCTTTTTTGTAACAAGTTGCCTTTAAAAGCGTTTAATACTAAATCTTGATTAATTTGCTGCAATTATGAATGGCATCTCTCGTTTCTTTTGGTTCTGCTCCGGAGCGCATATAAACACATTAGAAAAACATCCAACAGAACATAACAAGTATTTAGGCATAGGTGCTACTATCTTTTTTACAGGATTATTTGCTGCATTATCTGGTGGATATGCAATGTATTTCGTGTTTAAAGGCGGAGATTTCGCTTGGTTATTTGCTTTGTTTTTTGGCGTAATTTGGGGTTTGGCCATTTTTAATATGGATAGATATATTGTATCTAGCATTAACAAAAACGCTACCACCAATAAACAGATTTGGCAAGCTACGCCTCGTATCCTTTTAGCCATCATGATTGGAATGGTTATCTCTCGCCCCTTAGAATTAAAGATTTTTGATAAAGAAATTAAAGAGCGTTTAAATGTGAGTTACTTAAACGGACAACGTTCTAAAATAGACACCTTAAATAAAGCATTCGATAAAAAATACACCATTGAAATTGGCAAATTAAATGATGCCAAGGCAGAAAGAGATTCATTAGCTGCAGCCATCAAGGCTGATAGGCAAAAGCTAAACTTTGAGATTTTTGGAAATAAAACCACCGAAACTTCTGGTGTAATGGGTTATGGCCCTTATGCTAAAAGAAAAGAAGCAGAGCTGAAACAACGCGAACAAAATCTAGATACTTTGACAAAAGATGTTCGCAGAATGGAAAAATTTGTTGATGGAAGAAAACAATTCGATGGTTTAATGACTGAGAAATTGTACACCACCAAACAATTGGATAGCTTAAGTAACATTGCTGGTTTTGCAGATAGAAACTGGGCGCTAGGTCAACTTAGTTTTAATGTTGATGGCACTAGAGATACAAACACTGCCATTGCCGTAACGTTTATTGGCCTACTATTTATATTTTTTGAATGTTTACCTGTTTTTGTAAAACTGATGAGCAGCCGTGGACCATACGACCATGCAGTAGAAAATATAGAAACAAGTCAAGTTCATTTATCAGATAAAGACAAGGAATTTGAAATAGAAGTTGCAGATGGCATTCACGAAACACGAGTTAGCACGGAGATAGAAAAGCGAAAGGAACAGATTCGAAATAAAGCTCGCAGGGATTTAAATACAGAAGAATCTTAGCTCTAGACATTTATAGTACGATCTTGCCTTTTGCAGATAAAACTTAAAAACAAAAATATGTCTTCTAACAACTTCAAAAGTTCTGAAATATTTAATGCATTAATCGATTGGATTTTGGCTTTATTGTTTTAAAAGATGTGGGGAAATAATCTCCTAACCGTAGTTTGTAGTAAACAGCACAGTCACTTTAATATTTAAAATAAATTTCTAATTCTTTGCAACTATACTTCAGCTTCCATCGTCTATTCAGTAATAATTTCCTCAAAAATTCTGCTTTTTTTAGGGATTAACGCTACCTTAAAGCCGTATTTACACCAATCCCTAAATAATTGGGATATGTGCTAACAGAATTAAGAATCCTAACAACTTATATAATGAAAAAAACACTTTACACTTTATTCTTCGCTTTTGCAGTTTCGGTGGCATCAGCTCAAGACATTAATAAAATTATTACTAAAGATTATGTAGATCACTTAATTAAAACCTTAAGTAGCGATGAAATGCAAGGTCGTAGAACTTTTACACCAGGTATAGATAAAGCTGCCTCTTTTATTGAAGGTGAGTTTAAACAAATTGGTTTAAAACCTTTAGAAGGAGCTTCTGGTTACCGCCAAACTTTTTATAAATACCAATTTAAACCAGTATCTGCAAAAGTAACCATAGACGGACAAGCAGTTCCAGCTGAAAACATTGTGGTTGTTGGTCATAACAATGAGCAATTATCTTTTGACCAAACTAATAGTGATGGATTCATCAAACTTGATCCATCAAAAGATTTTATGACTCAATATAGAGGTTTAGCTAGAAGCGGCAAAAAACAGTTGGTTTTAGTTGATGTAAATTTTGTTGATGCCTTTAACAGATTGAAAGGTCAAGCTGGAAGAGCTGTTGATGAAAAAGACTTAAATCCTGTTAAACCAGGTGCAATAGTTTTTGTATTGGATAAAGATACAGTGGCTAAAGATTTTAAGGTTGACCTGAAAAATGAAATTGTTAAGATGCCTTTATTTAACGTTGCAGGCATTATTCCTGGAAAATCAAAAGCTAAAGAATTAGTGATTTTCTCGGGCCACTATGACCACATGGGGATTGTAAAAGCCAAAGACGGTGATAGTATCATGAACGGTGCTGATGATGATGCTTCTGGAACTTCAGCAATGATTGCCTTAGCGAAATATTACAAGAAATTAAACAACAATGAGCGTACGCTAATATTCGTAGCTTTTACAGGAGAAGAAATGGGTATGTATGGATCAAGATATTTCTCTCAGCAATTAAACCCTGATGAAGTAGTTGCCATGTTTAATATTGAGATGATTGGAAAAGACAGTAAATTTGGTAAAAACACGGCTTTTATAACTGGCTATGATAAATCAGACCTTGGAAAAATTTTACAAAAAAATCTAGAAGGAACTGAATTTATGTTCCATCCTGATCCTTACACTGCGCAAAGTTTATTTTATAGAAGCGATAATGCTACATTAGCTGCATTGGGTGTGCCTGCTCACACGATCAGTACAGATAAAATTGATGTAGACCCTCATTATCATCAATTAACTGATGAGTATAAAACACTAGATGTAGAAAACATTTTATCAACCATTAAAGCTATTGCAAAAAGCGCAGTGAGCATTGTAAAAGGAATTGATACACCAACTCGTATCCCTAAATTACAACAACGTTAAAAAGTAAGCTTACCTCAAACTAATAAGTCAAAAGAAATAGCCGCAGATTCACAGATTGATAAACCTCATAATAATCTGTGAATCTGCGGCTTAAATTAAACCGACAAACAAATGAAAATTTTAAAATCTATCAATCGCTCTCTCATTGGGTCTGTAATTTTAGCAACTCAATTTATTGCTCCGGCTTTTGCTCAAAATAGCGAGACTTTATTATTGCGTAGTCCATCTGTAAGCGCAAACCATATTGCCTTTGTTTATGGTGGCGATATTTGGGTTGCCAACAGAGACGGAAGCAATTCAAAAAGACTGACTGTAAATCCTGCCGTTGAGCAAAATCCTATATTCTCGCCTAACGGGAAAATGATTGCTTTCTCTGGCAATTATGATGG
>Ga0307515_10023108_pt1 | contig 10919 bp, 9 predicted proteins | sample 17_EM_MG_FD_194513 | JGI IMG/M metagenome (GOLD analysis project Ga0307515, IMG submission 194513) | Populus trichocarpa ectomycorrhiza microbial communities from riparian zone in the Pacific Northwest, United States - 17_EM | ecosystem: Host-associated > Plants > Roots > Unclassified | place...
AGATATTAATAAACCATTATTTTGTACTCAATATATCAAAACATAGCTATGAGGCTTTTCTTGGAAGAATTCAAATTTTTTGTTCTAATGTTTAAGGTTAAATTTTTTGGGTTGGGATTATTATCTTCTTTTTTTATTATTTTTTTATGTAATAATTTATAACACAATGTATCTTGAACCCATGTAATGATCTTTAGGCTAATGACTCCAAGACCAGTTGGTCTTAGGGCATTAGGTGTTGAGACACCCCTTAGAGCTTAGTAACTCGGGTTGCAAATACTAAAATGTAAATAGTGCAATGTTTGATTCCCTTAAGCTTTCTCCTCAACCCATGTAACAAGTATTAGGCCAATAGCTCCCAAGTCAGTTGACTTTAGGGTATTAGGTGTTAAAACACCCCTTCGGACTTAATTGCGTAGGTTAGGGAGGCTACGAAATCAAACTTATCTAAATTCTTATTTATTTATTTTATTATCATCATTGTTTTTTTTAATATATATATATATACACACACACACCCACGCACACACACACTATCCCTTTCCCGTAGTTGTTACCTTTAACAAAAGAACGTAAATAATGTAATAATTCAATGTGAAACTCACAATTATATGTTAAAGTGTGTGTGTGAAAATGAAGGTTTATGAATACTTGTTAAATGATTATATGAGCATAATCAAGTGATAACAATACGAGAGTTTGTAAACCTGAATATTTCAAGAAGTGTGTGATAGACCTTGTTATGAATGTTTACTAAGATGCGTCTCAAGAGTCAATACTCCTTACTTTGCCATCCTAATAACAGTTCTGTCAAATTAGTATTTTTTTTTATGTTCAAACTACCCTCTCCCCCTAACCAAAACGAAACATTGTCCTCAATGTTCTAAGGTAGAAAGATAGAGTATAAAAGACATCACCTGAAACACACTTAAACAAATATGAGAATTAACAAAACAAAATATTATGCTAAAAACCAAAAGACACAAGTTGTTACAAACAAAGGCTTAAATCCAATCTAAGCTTTGTACGGGTGTCCATTGCTGACCAGTTTATACGACTCATTGAGGAATCAATTACAGGGAGCAAAGATTGTAGTTGATCAATCAGTTGTTCAGCAGTAGCAGCAAAGATTATGATTTGTTGTGCCGAAGATGTTAGAAATTTGTGTTCCACAGCATGATCAAGAAAAGACAACAAAGTATCATAAAAACCATTAACATTTAACAAACCTATAGGTTTCTGGTGAATGTTCAGTTGGGCCCAAGAGAAAATATGAAATATCTCTTCTAATGTGCCCAGACCACCTGATAAGGCAATGAAGGCATCAACATGATCAAACATTGCATTCATTCGTTTAGACATTGTGGAGACCTATAGTTCCTCTACAATTGTTTTTCCGATGATATCCACTTTGGATAAAGCTTTGGGAATGATACCCAAAACTTGACTGCCTCCTAAAAATGTTATTGTTGACACACTCCCCATTAACCCAAGGCTGCCTCCTCCATACACTAAATGAATCTTTCTCTCAGCTAGTACCCGACTAAGATGATTTGCTGATTCTAAAAACTCCTTTTCTTTCCCACGATTGGATCCACCAAAAACATAAATATTTTTTTATTTGATGACTTGAGGAACCTGCCATTTCTACACACTTCTATATCTGTTGAATGTATGGGTTGAGTAGAAATGAAGGGAAGGAATATAAGATTTTATAGATGAGAAATTGAAAATGCAATCATACCACCTATTTGTAGGCCAGCTGGAGTCTCATTCCCCCCCTCTCTCTCTTTATTTTTTGTCAAAACATGTGTATGTACAGGTAGTTGTGATTGTGGCTCACATCTTCCCTTGGTTTTACGTCCAAGAACGACTTAAACGCCCTTTATGGGTCGAGGATAAGCTTCCCGTCTAGTTTTCTTAAAAATTGACAAATAGGGTCTTTTTAGTCAGATTCCCAAGACTAAGTCGATCATGTTCTTTATGAAAAAGGGGTCATAAATCATGAATTGTACGATGCACATCTCCACTAGGATGCATCTCAAGAGTTAATAGAAGATTATCTAAAGACTCCTTACTCAGGTCATCCTTAATGAATTGTATTTTATCTTTACGGTTTATAAATATCATTCCTAAAGAACGACATTGTGCATTACAAGTCCATCTGGCACATCGGTGACAGACTTTCAGTCGTTTTGCACGACGTTTCTTTGCAAAAGTGCTTTTACCTGTCCTAGGCATGTATGAAAAAAAGAATTGGAAGACTCACCTGATAATTGGACCTTTGCTTCAATCATCCAACGAATATCTTCAGGAATTTTATGGTTCATTAACAATCTCAATCTTTCACGCCTAGCATGATAAATTTTTGTAATCACATTTTGAGGCAAAGTGGGAAAATACTTTTTCAATTTTTCAAGAGTGGTGTCCATTTTTTAGATGAGAAGTGGAAAAGCGATGCAAAGAAAAGAGAAGGAACAAGGAATTGAACAAATATATACACAGATATCAGTTATCATGGAAAACTGAAAGAACCGACTTAAGAGTCACGGAGTATCGTTATCCGCCATTTGACTAGGGTTGGAGAAAGACTAGCAAAACAAGAGTCACACCAAAAAGAAACACAAATACAATGTGAGAAAAACAAAATAATCAACCTATATATACAGGATCATTCAAACCAATGGATTCATTTTCACTAGAAAAATTATCAAAGTAAGCTTTCAAACGATGTCTATTTACCTTAAAAAGATTGCCATTTTTTGGATTCTCAATATCAAAGGCCCTATAAGGATACACATGTTTCACAATAAATGGACTGCTCCATCTTGATCTTAGCTTTCCAGGAAATAAGTGGAGTCGAGAATTATAAAGCAAAACTTTTTGATCAATATCAACTTTTTGACAATTTTCACAAGTTTTGCAGAATGCATGCGTATCCTTAAACATGGTGGGCCAATAAAATCCACATTGTAAGATTTTTGCAGTCATCTTCTTTGATGAGAAATGACCCCCACATGCCTCAGAATGACAAAATTTAATGACACTACTTAACTCATTGTCGGGAATGCATCTTTGAAATATTTGATCAGGACAATATTTGAATAAGTAAGGGTCATCCCAATAAAAGTTTTTCACTTCGTTCAAAAACTTTCTTTTGTCTTGGGTACTTCAATGAGCTGGCAAATCTCCTGAAGAAAGAAAATTGATATGATTAGTAAACCAAGGCATTGAGCTAAGAGAAAGTAAGGATTCGCCAGGAAAGTAATCATCGATTGGTGTGATGTCAGATGTCGAATCTATTGTCAATCTTGACAAATGATCCACGACAACATTTTCAATGCCTTTCTTGTCCTTGATTTCTTCCTGAAAAAAAATCATTTGCAAATCTTCAGATTCAGTTTTACTCAAAGTAGTTTCAAATTGATCATAAACTAATTCTTCAATAAGATCTACTTCCTGTAAATCATTATCATCTCTAGGTTGCTTGCAAATGTTAAAAACATTCATCTCCAATGTCATGTTTCCAAAAGATAACTTTATTAGTCCATTCCTATAATTAATCAATGCATTAGAGGTTGCAAGAAATGGACGTCCTAAAATAACTGGAATTGAATTACATTCTTCAACATGTTGTGTATCCAAGACAATAAAATCCACAAGATAAATGAATTTATCAACTTGTACTAACACATCTTCAACTATTCCTCTAGGCACTTTTAGAGATCTATCAGCAAGTAAAAGAGTTACAGAAGTTGGTTTTAACTCACCTAGATTGAGACTTTGAAAAACCGAATATGGAAGTAAATTCACACTAGCTCCAAGATCAAGTAAAACTTTTTTAATTTTATGTTCTCCAATAAAGCATGAAATTGTAGGACAACCAGGGTCTTTATATTTCAAAGCATTATTGTTTTGAAGAATAACACTTACTTGTTCGGCTAAAAAGGCTTTCTTTTTCACACTAAGTTTTCTCTTCACGGTGCAAAAGTCTTTCAAAAATTTAGCATAAGAAGATGCTTGTTTAATAGCATCCAACAAAGGTATATTGATCCTTACCTGTTTGAAAGTTTCAAAGATTTCAGAATTGTAATTGACTTTTCTTTGTTTGGTCATGGCATGAGGAAATGGAAGTACTGGTGGGGAATCAGTCTTTTCTTTACAATGTTCAGGTTCAACCCTTTCCTTACCCTCAGAGATTAACTCATCATCTTTCTCACAAGGTTCAAGAATAGGTTTTTCAATAACCTTACCACTACGAAGAGTAGTGATTGATTTGACTTGATCCATGTGTTGGCTTCCAAAGCTACTCGCACTTGAATTGTATTGCCCTTTGGGATTTTGCTGAGGTTGAGATGGAAACTTACCTTCTCCTGAAAACTGAGAGCAGATGTGAACTTTGCAAGAGTATCTTTCAAATCTGTCATAGTTTGAGCATTTTGAGTGTTGATTGTCTCTTGCTTTTCAATGAATGCATGCAGTGTTTCCTCAGGATTTCCTAGAAAGTCTACCACTTAATGTGCGTGTCCAAACTCTCATGCAAGTGCAAAAGGAAAAAAAAGGAAAAAAATTAGAAAAAACAATAAAAGTGAAAATAAAAATATATAATTTATACAGTACCTTACCTCTACGGCAACGACGCTAAAAACTTGACACGATCAAAAGATTGATGTCTTATCCCAGGTGCAGGAGTGTCGAAGTAATAAATAACCCAACAAGACCGGGGTCGAACCATAGGGAGGTCAACTACATAAAATTATAAACAACAAATGAAAAGGCGTTGAAGAGAACTTTTGAGATGTGATATTGATGTAAGGATTAAACAAGGATAAAACATATGTCACGGTTAGAGGATCCACTAATTGTATTTCAAATAAGTATAATATAAACTCTTTTTATTTCTCAACTGGAAACCACACACAAAGGAGGTTCCAATCGGATTATAAATTATTAACATGATTATATTAATTATCTTATTTGAGTAATGCCAATACTTGTAAATGTTGTCAGGTATTCATGATGGTAACTTATATGTTAACAACAAATCAAGTTCCTTTCATAGCACAAGTGTCGGTTATACCATACAGTTGGCTATGAAAGGATCAAATATTTGTTGTACCAAGGGTTGTTCAACACAAATTTAGATTAGCCATTTAACAAGCAAGGTATTAAGAGTGAGTAAGATAACAAATACAAAACATGTTAGTATAAAACATTAAAGTCCATGTTGAGTTTATACTATACTTATTCTTACACCACTAGCGTAACCTTTTCACCTTGACATAATAAACTTAGCTAAACATTATGAAGAAGAGAAACATAAATAAACTAGATAAGAATATAGTTACGATGAAAAGTATAAACAAGAGATTAATGAAAGCAAAACTTAAACATTACAAAAATACAAAGAAAGAAAGCAAGAATATGATCTTGATCTGAAAACCAAGATGTCTAAATATATGACAAAAGGCTCCTTTTATAGGTTAAAATTCGGAACTATTGATTGGATGACTAATTATTGAGTGGGTAGCCACCTCTTGACTTGGTGACAACCATTATCTTCTTGTTTGAACAAAACTTCATTCCTAACATCATAATTTGAACCGATAGTGTTCATAAAAGTTCTGGGAATTGGTCTCAGCTTTTCAACAAAAGAAGAATGAACTCATTTGGACTTCTAGAACTCGAGATATGGGCTGAACACTGAACAGTGTCTGGGCTGCAGGACAGATTCTGACTTCTCGTTTGTTGCTATAATTTGCACTTGAACACGACCGTTTTGAATCTTGGACTCTGCATGAAAGTTTTAGGCCTATGTTTTAGCTTTCCATCCATATAAACCAGACCTAAATCTAAGTTCTACAGCTCTAGTTATGATCCAATAACCGAATGGTGTTCTAGTTTGAATTGAACCAGCATCTCTTCTTTAAGCTTAGCCATCTCAATTTCAATATTTAAACAAATCAATCAATCCTTTAAATTGTGAAATATGTCTGCATTTGAAATGAACATTTACCATAAATTAAAGATATCTTATATTATCGTACTTGCTATTATAAAACATGCTTAAATTAAGGAATTTAATGATACTTTAAGTGCAATATGATGATATAAAACCTTGATAAAAATGCACTTTTAAGTACTAATCATTGTGCTCAAATTTTTACAGGAGTTTGTGGAGGCTGTTTTCCGTGGCGTCACAATGAAATCGCTACTCGACGCCAACGACGTCTGGTCGGGCCAGACCACCGACCCGACTAGAGTACCGGCTCAACAGGTCCATAACTCTTGATCCGACCGTTGGATCATGCTAAAATTTTTACAGGAGTTTGCGGAGGCTGTTTTCCATAAAGTCAAAAAGATATCGCTACTCGACTCCCCTAGCTTCTTGTCGGGCCAGACCACCGACGAGACTAGAATAACGGGTCAAAAGGTCCATAACTCTTGATCCAACCGTTGGATCGTGCTCAAATTTTTACAGGAGTTTATGGAGGCTGTTTTCCATGGCGTCACAATGAAATCGCTACTCGTGCCTACGGTGTCTGGTCGGGCCAGACCACCGACCATACCAGAGTATCGGCTCAACAGGTTCATAACTCTTGATCCGACCGTTGGATCGTGCTCAAACTTCTACAGGAGTTTTCGGAGGCTGTTTATTTTGGAGTCGCAATGAAATCGCTACTCGATGCCTACGATGTCTAGTCGAGCCAGAACACCTACCACAGAAGAGCACGGATCAAAAGGTCCATAAATCTAGATATGCCCGTTGGATCGTGCATAAATTTTTACAGAAGTTTGCAAACGATGTTTTCCCTTGCATCGACAAGATAACTCTACTCGACACCGTCAACGTCTCGTCTAACTAGACCACCGACCAGACTAGAGAACCGGCTCAAAAGGTCCATAAATCTTGATCCGACCGTTGGATTGTGCTTAAATTTTTACAGGAGTTTTTAGTGACTTTTTTCATTAGCGTCGCGATGAAATTGCTACTCAACACCAACGACCTCTGGTCGGGCCAAACCACCGACCAGAGTAGTGTACTGGCTTAACAGGTCCAAAACTCTTGAACTGACCGTTGGATCGCGCTCAAAGTTCTCCAGAAGTTTGCAGAGGCTATTTTCCTTAGCGTCAACAAGATATTGCTACTCGATGCCAACAACGTCTGATCAGGACAAACCATCGACCAGACAAGAGTATCAGGTCAAAAAGTCCATAACTCTTGATCCGACCGTTGGATTGTGCTCAAATTTTCACAGGAGTTTGCGGAGGCTGTTTTCCCTGGTGTCGAAAAGATATCGCTACTCAATGCCCTTAGCTTCTTATCGGGCCAGACCACCGACCAAACCAGAGTACCGGCTCAACAGGTCCTTAACTTTTGATCCAACCGATGCATCATGCCCAAATTTTTACAGGTGTTTTCAAAGGCTATTTTCCTACACATCGCAATGAAATCGTTACTCGACGCCGACGAAGTCTGATTGGGCCAGACCACGGAGCAGACAAGAGTACCGGCTCAACAAGTCCATACCTCTTATTTCGACCGTTGGATCATGCTCAACTTTTTATAGTAGTTTGCGGAGGCCATTTTCCGTGGCGTCACAATGAAATCGCTACTCGACGCCAACGACGTCTGGTCGGGCCAGACCAGCACCCAGACTAGAGTACCGGCTCAACAAGTCCATAACTCTTGATCCGACCATTGGATCATGCTCAAATTTTTACATGAGTTTCCGGTGACTGTTTTCTTTAGCGTTGTAATAAATCGCTACTCGACATCGACGATGTTTGGTTGGGCCAGACCACCGACGAGAGTAGTGTACCGGCTTAACAGGTCCAAAACTCTTGAACCGACTGTTGGATCGCGCTCGAAGTTTTCCAGGAGTTTATGGAGGCTGTTTTTCTTAGCGTCGACAATATATCGCTACTCGACGCCGAATCGTCTGGTCGGGACAAATCACCAACCAGGCAAGAGTATCGGGTCAAGAGGTCCATAACTCTTGATCCGACCGTTGGATCGTGCTCAAATTTTAACAGGAGTTTGCGGAGGCTGTTTTCCTTGGCGTCGACAAGATATTGCTACTCAATGCCCCCAATGTCTTGTATGGCTAGACCACCGACCACACAAGAGTACGGATCAACAGGTCCATAACTCTAGATCTGTCCGTTGGGTCGTGCACAAATTTTAACGATGTTTTTGTTGGATCGACAAGATATCTCAACTCGACACCGACGATGTCTTGTCCAACCAAACCAGAGTGCCGGCTCAAAAGGTCCATAACTCTTGATCCATCTATTGGATCGTGCTCAAATTTTTACAGGAGTTTCCGAAGGCTATTTTCCTACGCGTCGTAATGAAACCGTTACTCGACGCCGACGAAGTATGGTCGGGCCAGACCACGGACCATACCAGAGTACCGGTACAACAAGTCCATAACTCTTATTCTGACCGTTGGATCGTGCTCAACTTTTTACAATAGTTTGCGAAGGCTGTTTTCCATGGCATTACAATGAAATCACTACTCGACGCCAACAACGTCTGGTCGGGCCAGACCAGCGCCTATACTAGAGTATCGGCTCAACAAGTCCATAACTCTTGATCCGACTGTTGGATCGTACTCAAATTTTTATAGGAGTTTGTGGAGGCTGTTTTATTAGGTGTTGACAAGATATCGCTAATCGACACCGACGGTGTCTGGTCGGGCCAGACCACCGACTAGAGTAGTGTACCGGCTCAACATGTCCAAAACTCTTGATTCGACCGTTGGATCGCTATCAAAAGTTTCTAGGAGTTTGCGGAGGCTGTTTTCCTTTGCGTCGACAAGATATCGCTACTCGACGTCGACAGCGTCTTGTCGGGCCAGACCACCGACAAGACAAGAGTATCAGGTCGAGAGGTCCATAACTCTTGATCCGACCGTTGGATCGTGCTTAAATTTTCACAGGAGTTTGCGGAGGCTGTTTTCCTTGGCGTCGACAAGATATCGCTACTCAACACCCCCAGCGTCTTGTCGGCCAAACCAAGGACCAGACCAGAGTATCGGCTCAACAAGTCCATAACTCTTATTCTGACCGTTGGATCGTGCTCAAATTTTCACAGGAGTTTGTGGAGGCTGTTTTCCTTACCATCGACAAGATATCGCTAATCGACACTGACGGTGTCTGGTTGGGCCAGACTAGCGGCAGACCAGAGTATCGGCTCAACAGGTCCACAACTCTTGATCCGATCGTTGGATCGTGCTGAAACTTTTAAAGTAGTTTTCAGAGGCTAATTACCTTGGAGTCGCAATGAAATCGCTAGTCGATGCCAACGACGTCTGGTTGGGCCAAACCACCTTCAAGAGCAGAGTACAGATCAAAAGGTCCATAACTCTAGATCTTCTCGTGCGGTCATGCATAAATTTTTATAGGAGTTTACGAACGATGTTTTCCCTTGCATCGACAAGATATTTATACTCGATGCCGACGACTTCTTGTCAAACCAGACCACCGACCAGACCAGAGTACCGGCTCAAAAGGTCTATAATTCTTGATTCGACCGTTGGATCCTGCTCAAATTTTTACAGGAGTTTCCGGTGACTGTTTTGTTTGGCATCACGATGAAATCGCTACTCGACAACCAGAGTAGTGTACCGGCTCAATAGGTCCAAAAATCTTGAACCGACCGTGGGATCGCGCTCAAAGTTTTCTGGGAGTTTGCAGAGGTTATTTTCCTTAGCGTCGACAAGATATCGCTACTCGACGCCGACAACGTCTGGTCGGGACACACCACCGACCACACAAGAGTACCGGGTCAAGATGTCCATAACTCTTATTCCGACCGTTGGATCGTGCTCAAATTTTTACAGGAGTTTGTGGAGGCTGTTTTCCTAGGCGTGGACAAGATATCCCTTATCGACACTGACGGTGTCTGGTCTAGCCAGACCAGCGTCAGACTAGAGTATCAGCTCAACAGGTCCACAACACTTGATCCGGCCGTTGGATCATGCTCAAATTTTTACAAGAGTTTCTGGAGGCTGTTTTCCTTTACGTCGTAATTAAATCGCTACTTGATGCCGACGACGTCTTGTCAGGCCAGACCACCGATGAGACAAGTGTACCGGCTCCATAGGTCCATAACTCTTGATCCGACTGTTGGATCATGCTCTAATTTTTACAGGAGTTTTCGAAGGCTGTTTTCCTTTGCGTTGCAAAGAAATTGCTACTCAACGCCCCCAGCGTCTGGTCAGGCCAGACCACCGACTAGACCAGAGTACCAGCTCAAAAGGTCTATAACTCTTGATCCAACCATTGGATCGTGCTCTAATTTTTATAGGAATTTTCGGAGGCTGTTTTCCTTGGCGTTGCAATGAAATCGCTACTCGACGCCCCTAGCGTCTGGTTAGACCAGATCACCGAGCATATTAGAGTACCGACTCAACATGTCCATAACTCTTGATCCGACCGTTGGATCATGCTCTAATTTTTACAGGAGTTTTCGAAGGTTGTTTTCCTTGGCATTGTAAAAATATTGCTACTCAACGCCCCCAGCGTCTGGTCAAGCCAGATCACCGATCAAACTAGAGTACCGACTCAAAAGGTCTATAACTCTTGATCCAACCATTGGATCGTGCTCCAATTTTTACAATAGTTTTTGGAGGGTGTTTTCCTAGGCGTCGCCATGAATTCGCTACTCGACATCCAAAGTGTCTGGTCCGGCTAGACCACCGACCAGATGAGAGTAACGGCTCAACAGGTCCACAACTCTTGATCCGACTGTTGGATCATGCTCAAATATTTACAGGAGTTTCCAGAGGTTGTTTTCCTTGGCGTGGTAATAAATGACTACGTGACGCCCCCAGCATTTAGTCGGGCCAGACCATCAACCTGTCTAATGTGCCGGCTCAAAAAGTTCATAACCCTTGATTCGACCGTTGGAT
>Ga0307515_10023109_pt1 | contig 10919 bp, 4 predicted proteins | sample 17_EM_MG_FD_194513 | JGI IMG/M metagenome (GOLD analysis project Ga0307515, IMG submission 194513) | Populus trichocarpa ectomycorrhiza microbial communities from riparian zone in the Pacific Northwest, United States - 17_EM | ecosystem: Host-associated > Plants > Roots > Unclassified | place...
AAAAACACAGTAAGTATATTACACACACACACACGTGGAGGCAATCAAGCACTGGGCCTGCCTGCCTGGCTTTTCTTCATGGGCTTTTTTCAGTGCCCTGTGGAAAATAGAACTCGTAGCCCAGATGCCAACCTGGCCTTTCTTTGAATTAAATCACCAATTTTTCCGGTGCTCAACCCTCAAAGAAGAAGAGTGAAACCTAAAACCCTGTGCTCCCTCCCTCCCAAAACTCTAGAAACTGATAATGGGGACGGCGACAAACCAAGCAGAGCGGCAAACCCAAGTCGAAACAACGCCGGAGATTGTTGATGCTTTACTTGAGGTATCTCTCACAATACCCAATTTTTCATTCTTTGCGAAACTCAGTTTTTTTTCTTCACATTGCTCTCTTTTTCTTCCTTTCTTTCTTTTGTTTTTCTTCTCAAAGGCTGCTAGATATGATGATTTTGAGGATATCACAAGTTTAGCATCTTCTGGGGTTTCTCTTGACTCCAAAGATTCACAGGGCAGAACAGGTTATTATCAATTTTATCTGTCTTCTATTCTGACTTTCCATCCTGCTTCTGTTATTTTGTTCTTGTTAATGAGGTCTTAGATAACAATTAATGATCTAGTAACTTGCTTGTTTAGAAGCTTAGTTACTCAATTCTTTCATCCCATGTAGGCATGTACTCTCATTAGCCTTCCGAAACTCTGATTTAGTCAATCCTTGTTTACCTCTAAAAACATTTTGTTTCTTGATGCCATTCGGCATCCAATTAATGGGTTACTAGTTGTAGAAATGTTGGAAAATAACTTGCAATAGGAGATCAATATTTGTAGCTTTTTCGGACATAGGTGATGCGTTACAACATTGTTTCCCTTTTTTTTAGATTGTGAAAAATGTATTTCAAACAATTCATTATTTTTTTTTATCATAAGATAACGAGAGAGATTATATTAAAGAAAATGCAAGAATAGTGCTGAGTTTAAACCATTGTGTTAAAGTTGCAAAGAAACAGAAATTTTGAGAGTGAAGCTAAAGGCATGTTAGAAATATTGTTCCATCTCTAAGCAGCCATGTCTTGATTTCGTGCCAAGGCCTAACCTTTGCCAATGAATCTGCAGTGAAGTTGCTCTCTAGAATAGATTGAATAACACAGCTTCCTTTGGGACAAGATTGCTTAATTTATGTTTTTTGAACATTTTTCTAGGTGTTTTTTGATCCCATTTCCCTCTTGTTATAGATTTCCAGAGATATAGTGTGAAGAATTTCACTTCTGTTAATTGTTCCTTCAAACATGCAGTGGGTTTTTTTAATCTAAAATTACAATCCGGAGGGGCATAAAGTTTTTTGATGAATTGAGATTTTGAAAATTGTTTATTATTGATTGTTGATTATCCTCTTTTTTATTGTAGCTTGAATTTGCTTCTTTTTTTTATGAATCTTGCATGGTTTAATGGATGTTTGACTTTGCTTTACTGATTTGTAACGGCAGCACTCCAAGCAGGGCATAGAGTTTTTTGATGAATTGAAATTTTGGAAATTGTTTATTATTGATTGTTGATTATCCTATTATTTATTATAGCTTGAATTTGCTTCTTTTTTTATGAATTTTGCTTGGTTTAATGGATGTTTGACTTTGCTTTACTGATTTGTAACTGCAGCCCTCCATATGGCTGCAGCTAATGGGCATCTTGACATTGTGGAGTATCTTATCAATCAAGGAGTGGTAAGAGTCCATGCTTGTTTTCCTTTTCAAGTTTTGGGGGACTTGGGGTTTTGGGTGGAGGAGTGTTGGTGGCTGCTATGGAAAGGTGACACAGCCGGAATTAAGGAGAATAGAAGTCAAAGAACAAGGAAGATAGAATTTTAGAAAGGGGTCTCAACAACAAGAGCCTTAACCATAGTTTTATTACTGTATAAATTCTCTCCATAATTCTTTGCCTTTTCAAAAGGATTACAACCCTTTAAATATATTTGAAGCCAACACTTACAAGAAAGTAAAATCAGAATCTTTAAACAAATAGAATTAAAAAAAAATCCAAAATTTAACATAAAAATAATAAAACCAACAGAAACTTCATCTTCTGAGCTTCATTTGAAAGCCTTCCCGACATATTTTGATTACAATCAGTCGACTTGTTATAAAACTGGGCTTGTAGAATTTTCTGAAAAAATTTGAGTCCAACTCAACGGTCGAATAAGAAGTTATGCTTGTTTTCGTATGACATGTTAGGGGTGATCAGGTCTCTTCTTGGGCTTAGACCAATCTATTTGATTCAAAGATGTATATGTTAGGCTTTTCACACGGTCTAAATACATTAGATCCTTATTTGATTGATTAAAACCTCCAACATCATAAGGGCAAGGCAAAATTGCAATTCTTGGAAGCATTTGTAGCTGAATATTTTTATGTTTATTCCAAGTTCTCTTTTTATGGCTTCAGCGTGTAAACTGGCTGCAAAGTTTTCTTAATCTTAAATTTACTTAGTCATATTGCTCTATTCTAGCTTTGACCAGCAGATACCTTTAGTATTCATCTTTCTTTGTTGCTTATAGTATTTTGCTTCCATTTTCATAAGATTGTAAAGGATTGGAGGATGTTTGTATTGTTTTCTTTGTCCCTGGATTGAACCCGCTATTTAAATGCGATGTTAAGACCTATTAAATGTTTGAAGTATCCATTGAGCAGGACCTCAATGCTTCTAATGAGGAGAAGAATACGCCTCTTCATTGGGCCTGTCTCAATGGTCATATAGAGGTAATTATCGTGGTCGCTTCCCATGTCGGTTTTGTTATGCATCATATTAGGTTCTTTAACAAATACTGGGATCTGTAGGTTGTTAAGAAATTGATTCTGGCAGGAGCGAGTTTATGCATTCTTAATAGGTGTGTAATTCAAACCTGCAGCCTGGAGTTTGTTCTATGTTTCTCTCATGTATGCAAACATTCTCTAATCTATAACTGGATGGTTTTCAGCCATGAACGGACTCCAATGGATGAAGCTGTTACTAGGGGAAAATTGGATGTTATTGATGCAATTAATGCAGCTGTGGCACAACAGGAACTTTCAGGTGTTACAGTTTCCTAGTCTAGGATTTCTGTGATAAATGTAATCCGATTAATATTTTACAGGTACATGTTTCTCATGGATTGCAATCTTTAAATTTGGTTCGTATGCCGTAGCTGGTGCACAGATTACCTTTGATTCCTGCAAAATCAAGTGACAATTTATTTGATTTGATCCTGATTTTGTGTGGTTTTCTTTAGGATGACAAAGATGTAAAAGGTGGCTGGAAGCATCTTAGATTCTGCCAGGCACTTACTGATGATGCTACTGGAGGAATGAATGAATATGATTCACTTCTTGACCTCTTGAGATTCATCGAGACTTCTTTACATAATTTATTGCTTTTTAATGTACAGAAAAGTCGCAATGCATACTCTTTGAAAGAGATATGGAGAATCTATAATACGGTCCAAAAATTAATCAGAAATTTTGTAGTAGAGTATAGATTCCATTTCCTCGCACTTATGATAGCAGTTGATTGGTTAACATTCGGGAATAATTTTCGATGAACCATAGTTTCATTTCAGTTTTGAGTATGATTAGCCAAACCATCAAGTGCTGAAAGTTTTCAATTTGTTTGGTTACTAAGAATTCGAATTTGAGCGTTTCAACCTATGGGACGCCATGTACTAGAGCCTTGATTGGAAAAATGCACTAAATATACTTGAATATTGTTGGTAAAAGAAAATACGAATGATTGTTTCTCCAGTTCGAACATTGACATGTAGCTTTTACGTGCTTGGAAGAGGATCTTGGGGAAAAACTGTAAGAGCAGCATCAGTTAAAAAAAAAAAAAAAACCAAGGATCTCGAGGTCTGCTATTAGGGTGTGGTTCATGTGGGGGGGCTGCATGAGGCCTAAATACTTTTATATTTGTTCGTAGGACCGCTATTTAGCTTGTTAATACGGGGCCTCGTGATTTTACAAGGTTAACAAAGATAGAAAATAGCAGGTCCCAAAACATGCAGGGAAGATGTGCTCCCAGGCCTGAGCTATGGATGAATTAATTACACCTTTTTAAAATCTCTCAACAATAAGTGAAGCATAGATTAATTTGCAGGCATCAATTATTCTTAGGGTTTGATTGATTATAGTAGGGATTCTTTTCAGGACTGAAAATTTAGGGATAAGTTGTTGGAGTTTAGAACAAGGCATTCCTGCTTTAACAGAATTTGGAAACCCAAATGGGATTCTCGAATTCGTCCCACCATTGATTTGTGGTGGGACCTGACGGAACCCACGATCACAATGCTTTAAGACATTCGATAAATAATAAATTTTCCTAATGTTTTAGAGTATAAGCATCGATTAATTTAACTGGTGAGTTAATCAGCACTGGTGCAAGAACTTCTTATAAACAGAAATCATGACTAAAGATGGCTATCTGCCAAACATTGCTGGCCCAAAGATCCTTTTCCAATTATCTTTTTTTTCAAGGGGGAAAAAAAAGTGTCTCCAAGCTTACATGTATTCATGTAGTTGAACACTCTTCGCCTTTAGAGTTGCTGAAAGTGTTCCTCATCATTTTTGTCCAGAATAAACAAATAGTTCATGCATTCCCTGATCACTATTGTATGGCACGAAAGCTCAGTTCCTGTTTCAAGAAAAAAACCATGGCAATTTCTGGCCCACATCCCTGATTTTTCATTTATTTTAGTACTAGCTAGGGATTAGGAAATAGGGACATAATAAGAGATTCCACGGCACATTTACATAAAATATAGTATATACATGTAAGTGCAATTGAGCACAGAAGTCAGGTAATTATAATAATACTGCTGAGTGATTTATAGAACATTTTTATATACCAGTGCATATGAGCACCAAAAGTATCAATTATACCACCATCATAAAGGAACTTTTACAATATTAATATTCTATGCTAACCCTTAATATATTGATAAATGGAATTTTAATAAGATTACAAATGTTCTTCTTGTTGTGTTCACCAGTAGTTTTCTGCGATTCCAATCATTACTGCCACTTTCTTTCTCAAAAAAGTTCGGCTGGCTAATGCTTGTTCTGATTGTTTCGACTCGTTTCATTAGTTTGCAAGACCAACACTACAAAGTTGTGAGCAAGTTCTGTGCAAAACCCAGAAGTGGAAGCTGCTCTCATACAAGTTAACAGTCACAGGGTTTGTTCCAATTAATGCAGGCCATTCCTGGGCTGGAGCTTTGCTGGTTTTCTGCACATATCATTCCATTTTCTCCAACCATAAAATGAAAGTAAATAGCTACCCGCTATCAAAAAAACCAGGTCCCAAATAATAGCAAATGACAATATGGTAATTGACAACGTGAACACCGTACCATGGCAGTGAGGGTATCCTACAGGTAGGTATACAAGAGGGCCTCTATATACGCAAGGAAACATTAACTTGACTTCCATTTATTCTATAAAAATGAATTGGCTTTTAATTAGGGGTTCTACTTGAAGGGCAGCTGCCCTGGGAAATAGCGTGGAGAGAATCTAACGGGATGGTGTTTGAAAGAGACAGCATACCTGCAATCTCTCATATTTTGGTATTTGAATGGCGCACTGGATTCCTAAGCACAGTTCACAAAGAATATAATCAGAAAGCTTCCTTTTTGATTGAAGTGATGACCAGTATACTTGAAATATGGATATATCAATGACTTTGTTGATGGAAATGCTGTCATGTGGTGCTGCCAGAAATGAGAGAACTTTCAGTAAGCTGGATAGATATATGATATAATCCTAATTGACATGGTGTCATAAACCAATCAAGAACCATTTTTAGGAATTTTCACCTTGGAAATCTGGGACCATAAACAATTAAAACTATTAGTGAGCGAATGCCACTTCAGGAGACTGCCACTTTGGAAATGAGCGTCTTTGGATCACATTTATAGTGCCTGGAACTGAAATCTGCCACTGCCACAATTCCACTTGACAATCCATCAAAGGCCATTGGAAATACAAAAAATAAATTCCAGCAACCTTTTGCTCTAGGGGCATGTAAGTAGAAAATTCCAAACAAAGATACAGGTTTTTTTTTTCTCTGGAAAAAAGTAACGAAAATAGCTGAACAAAAAATGACATTGCTAGGTTTTTCTTGGATAACCACACAGAAATCACCTATGACATGTGAAGAATCAATATTTTTATGTTTTGTGAGAAAATCTAAATCTTTATCTAAAAAAGTCTAATAACAATGAGATAACTCATTAACATGTTGAGTTTAGTGAGCTGTCAAACATAATATATTTAGGTTTGGTCACACGCTGAGCTCAGATAAACGTAAGTCTAGTAAATTGCCAGATCCAACATACATGAATTTAACCACGCGTTAAGCCCATATAAATGTGGGTCTAGCGACGTGATAAACCCAACATATTTAGAGTTGGTCACATGTTGAGCCCAAGTAACTATGGTTCTAGCGACCTGCCACACCCAATTTACTTGGGTTCGGCCATGCGCTGAGCCCGAGTAAGTGTACGTTCGGCGAACTGTAAGACCCAACATACTTGGGTTTAACCACATGCTTAACTCGACTAAATGTGGGTCTGACGAGCTGCAAGATTCACCATTCTTTTATCCTTATAATTTAAAGTTATTTTTTTTTATTTATTACAATCTCTTATATAAAGTAACTAACTTTACAATTAGAAGATTCATAAACCCCATAAAAAATTATTGTTTTCGTGCGCTAGAATTTCTACCACCAATCATATATTTTCTAAATTCTTGAGAATAAAATATTGATGTAAATATGTCATTAACCACTATTAAAACATCAAATAAACTCATTTTTTAATATATTGTATTTTGAAACATCAACAACTTTTATTGTTTAGTAGTTGAATGACAACTTGAAAAATAATATTCATAGAAAAAAGAAAACCCTATACTTTACAACTTGTAACTCAATTCCCTTTATTTCTCTGCATTAGGAGAAGAAATTTCAAATAAGTTGATTCCTTTATTTACTACTATTTCCTATTTCTTGATTTTATCCGATCATTAATAACTTGATTATTTTTAAATAAGAGTATATAAAAAAAACGCTCATAAAAAATCCTATTAAAACTAAAAAATATAAGTCTGTCTGTCATCTACACCAGAATAAATAGAATTTTTCAAAAAATAACATGCTAGTAGAGAAAGATCTCCTAACGATAAGAGATATAGGGCCAAAGAGAGAGCCAAAAAAGGATATTTCATGTATAATCCTTGAATTTTATCAATTCCAATGCGTTGATCAAATAATACAATGCATGCAAAAAAAAATATATCCTATTGTGACTAAGTATCTATTTGATATTGTAGTACTAGTGTTTTTAAAAAAATTACTTTGAAATATATTAAAATATTTTTTTATTTTTTTAATACAAGCAATTCAAAATCATAAAAAATACTATAAAATATATTTTTAGACAAACACATTACACTACCAAACAAGTGCTAGTCAATCGATAAACTTTCAGCTTCCATCTAATTTATTTATTTTTGTTGTTTTTGGTCTCAAATATACAAAACACGGACCGACCATTCAACAAAAAAGAAAGCCCCACTAAACTTGGAAATCCTTGTTTTTCATTCTTTACATATTAATGGTGGGGGATGCAATAATTTTATAGGTTTATTCGAGGGGTGAAATGTGTACCTCAAATGCACTAGAAAATATTAAAATTCAAGTTCTGCCAATAGAATTTTAAAGCAATCAGTATTCACCCCTTGACACAAGGGACATTGAAATTCTGGTGTCATCATCCACAGGAAATAGTGAACTAGCAGCAGTGATGCCACTGCGACTCTCAGAAAAATCATGATCCTTCACATGCTGGGGGGAAAAAATAATCTGTGCCCTGCTGGGTGCCATGAAATATGCGTTGACATGTTCATCATTTACCGATCTCATTGAGAAATGAACTCTACAAAACTTGCAGGATATACTTAGAACCCTAGTATAAAACCTTGTGTTAACCTTTGCAGAGGTCAAACATTTCCTTGCTTCAACCAATTAATGGTAGATTAATACTTCAATTAGATATCAATAAACACCTGTATTTCTCATAAGCAATGCTGCGAGAGAATCACATTCCTCACAGATCAGCTCTCAACTGGGAACAAATTAACAGTGACAAGCAACTCTCATTGCAATAATCTATGCTGAAATGGACAAGCGTGATATTTATTTTATTTTATTTTATTGTGAAAAAAAATACTATCCCATCCGTACTAAGGAAGGGAAGGATCAGAAGTTTGGATAATATTGTTTTACAAAATACTTGTGACAAGCACTAAAAGTCGGCAGCTGAAGAAGAAAACGATGCACCCCGTAAGACTCAACCGTAGCAAATTAATAGCTCAATTGCAACAATTTGGCATCTGGGAATCAAGAAAATCAGATAAGATGTTTAAACAAAGCGAGGGCTACAGAAAATGTTAATGAAGCCAGTATAAATGATTGGGGAAAGGGAAGAAAGGAACTAGGATACAGACAATACACGAACGACAGCACGACAAGAGCTCGTGCAAGTAAAAATTGCTCAAGTAATGGCGTCACAAGGGCACAATCATGATGAAAACCCGATCCACAGGTAGATTAACAGTTTGAATAGAGAAGTCATGGATCACATATTTCCTCAAAAAAAAAAAAATGACAAGATTTTTCAAATGATCAAATCACATTAAATCATATCAGATCACACATATTTCAAATTGTCAGTGATCAGTACATTCCAAAATGAAATGCGTGCTCCTAACATCCCATGTGCTATGAAAAGAAATAAGTGCATGAGCTTAACAATAATTAAACACACCACAGAAGCATTCCAAGCAAATTTTCCCAGGTAAAACACCAACACTGATAGGATTGTAGCCTATTTCTCTGGTTCAATGAAGTTCAAAAATCTGCCACCAACCAAAGAAAAAATCTACTAACCTAACCCCACCACAGTACACATCTGGTTACAGCATCAAAACCATAAACAGCACTTCTACACTCTCACCCTGCAGTTTTCCCATGGTTTTGCTACCTGATTATACAGTTACATGTACAGAAAAACCAGAAACGTTTAACATCAAGCAAGAGGACAGAAGTGAGAAAGGCTTTTATTCACCACCCTTGATCTGGATGCAGACATGAAGATTGCAAAGAATAATTGTCACAAGACACGCCCTATGCACACAACATGCGCAGTCTAAAACCCTAATCTATCATTCACCTATGTTTCATTGATGCAAAGCATCTGCACAACAGCTCAAATCACAAACAGTAATCATAATTTTATCAGTCCAGCGAATCAAGTACTTAACTTTTGTTGTTTCAGTTGATTTTCTTCCTTCTAAATACGGATAAGGTACAGGGACAGATTGAAGGACATGATCGAAACACGGGTAACAAGTAAACGAGGACCTTCCGTAATGCTAGCCAGACATAAAATACAGTGATTCTTCCGGTAAAATTAGTGATACGAACACTTGACTCGAGTGAAATTGACCAGTCTGCTTTTCGCAAAACAATAAAACAATTGTCATTCTATTCAGCAAGATATGTCAATTAAAAAACGTAGCACTCACAAGTATAGAATCCAAACGTTATTCAATAGCATTTCAGAATGAAAATATTCATAGGAACTGACAGCATAGATAAATAAAATGTATTTCAGAAAAAGCTACACAGCCAATGGATGGAAGAACAGAATTGATCATACCTCCGACATAATGGAACTTCACGATATGCTAGGAAAAAAATGCACACAGGTGGCCATATCAATGTTTGATTATTGAAAAACTATCAGAACGTGCATTCACTAATCTTTCAAACAAAAAGTGAGCACAAGGACATGTTTCAGTGCCAGTCATGCACACAGGCATAGTATTTCCATCAGCAATGTATATGAAGTGTAACATGAAAAAATCTTCATGGGACTGCCCTTGTTCCATACATGTTGCTGGTTTACAAAAGCGGCATGCAGTTTATAAAAAACACAACAACATTAAATATGGAAAGAAATGATCAAAACGATCTACACGACAAAATACATCCATTTATAAACTATGCTACGAGATCCAATGGGGGACAACATGTCTGGGCGGAAAGGAAAAAGGCCAAGCAAAGAATTAAATAGATACCAAACGCTTTATTTAATCCATATCAGTCAACATGTGCACGCAAGATTATAGCCAAAAGGATAAGTCATATATATCTGAAGCATCTCAAAAAATAAACTATCATTACAACCCAAACAGACATCCCGACAGTAATTATCCCGGTGGGCAGAAATGACACGACTAGCAGATTGACAGCACGAGAAAACCCACAGTTATATGAAATACTGTTTAAATATTCTTCTATGCTTGTATATTTCCTTAAAACTGGGCCAGTGAACAACACGAGGAGACAGTAATTCAATCAAGAGCACCGATTAAGTTTTGTTAGCAAGTTCAATTCACTAAACCACGGTTTAAGCACAAAAGAAGTGCATGAATGTTTCCTGAAACAAACGCAAACTTCAAAAGGTTGAAACTCAGAAATATGAAAGTTGGAAAAAGTTTCAATATTCTAATCGAGTAGGATGCATTTCAAATACAAGGATAACAGAAGTAGCAAATACACCATGTATTCATGTGTGCATGCGATTCAATGGTTGTCCGTATTACGAAAATGTTACATGAAGAGAAGTGGGCGGAAAAGGACATCCATGTAATGCTCTTTCTTGTTTGGCAATAAATGATGGTGACATAGCAACTACTTCTCATGCTAAAGTCTAAAGCAGCACAATAATGATGAATACCACATTTACTTGTAGTTGATGGAACCAAACCAACCCAATGGGAAGGAACTGGTGCAACAAAATGTTAGCACCGTAAAAGTACAAGATTGTGAGAAAACAA
>Ga0307515_10023111_pt1 | contig 10918 bp, 8 predicted proteins | sample 17_EM_MG_FD_194513 | JGI IMG/M metagenome (GOLD analysis project Ga0307515, IMG submission 194513) | Populus trichocarpa ectomycorrhiza microbial communities from riparian zone in the Pacific Northwest, United States - 17_EM | ecosystem: Host-associated > Plants > Roots > Unclassified | place...
TCATGTAATTATATGTTTTGTTTTAAGTGTTTTTTTTTGTTTAAAATATAATAAAATATTTTTTTTTGGAATTTTGGACACAACAAATTAAAATTATAAAAACACTAAAAAAATATTAATTTAATATTTTTTAAGCTAAACACACAAAAATATAATTTCAAATAAATAAATAAAAAGAGTGTCATACATATCTATTGAATGACGTACTCAATTATTTATATATATATATAAGAGATTGAAATTAAAATGAATAATTAGTTTTTAAAAAATACAGTTGAATTATCTAAGCGGTCTAATAATAATAACAATAACTGTAGCTTAACTTGAACTAGTATTTTTCTTAAACTTCGAAGAGGTCTCAATTATAACCTTTACTCTACGGGGTTATGAAAAAAACTAAAATTTGAATTTAATGTGGTAATTTTTTAATTTTGTTTACCACATTAATATATAATTAATGACCTCGTGCAACGCGCTAGGTGAAAAAAGAAAAGAAAAGAAAAGAAAATGTTATTAAATCTATGTAGATATTACGACGTCGTTCGTAGGAAGGACGAGTAAATGCAGTATGTAACGTGTCTGTCTATACCCTCTAATAAAAAACCCAAGCATAAAAAGCGCCACTGAGCAGGAGAGAGAGAGAGAGAGAGAGAGAGAGGCAGAGACAGAGAGGGAGGTTGTGCTGTGTGAAAAAACTGATGTATCATCTACTGTCTATTCCATCTGCTTTCACTTTTCACTTTCTCTCTCTCTGAGACTTCATATACTAACACAGAGGAAAAGATTAACAACAACAAGAAGAAGAAGCCTCTTCTTCCTCCCCCCCCCCCTCTCTCTCCCCTTTTCTTCTCAGGTCCTCTTCTTTACTCTTCTCTTTCTCATTTTCTTTCTTTTTTTCTTTTTAACTCTTTCTGTTTTTTTTTTAAAAAAAACTTATCTCTTAACATTAATCGAGAAACTGCTTTGAATTTTGATCAATGTGATTACCAATTTTTAACTCTGTTTTCTTTACACTCTCTCTCTGTTTTGTAGTTTTCTTTATTTTAGCTCTGTTTTATTTTCTTTATTATGTTAGTTAACATTTTTGTTGTTTTATAGATATTTCTTCAGAGTTTCGGGTTGAAATGTGGAGCTATTTTGCTAAATGAGGTACGGTACCGTTCAAAAGAATGTTGCAGAATCTCTCTATTCTTTGTTTGGTTGCTGAGAAAACCAAGGAAAAGACAAGTCTTTTAGTATTTTCATTTTATTTTGTTTAAGTTTTTTTGGTTCATTTCTGTTGCTTTCGAGGTTTGAGAGTGTGAGGAAAAAAAAAGATGGAAGTTGCTGGGTTTTAAGTTCTATACAGTTGAGTTATTTTAATTTTTTTGCTTTCCAAATTAAATCTGTAAAGTAAAAAAGTTTTCTCTTGTTCTCGCTCTATGTTTTTCATTTGCTCATGCATTTTCTTTCTAACAAAAAAAAAAAGGAACTTGGGAATTTTTTTTCTGAATATTTTTGGCTGAAATTGGACAAAGTTTTACTGATTTTTGTCTTCTAGTTTTGACTGCCGTTTCACATCCTAAATTTGACAATTTAATTGATTATTTATTGGTTGATATTTTTTATTTTTCTGTCACTGAAATTAAATTATGAATTTTTTTTGCAGGATTATTGAATTTTGCAAGCAGTGATAGGTTCTGAAGTTCTCCAAAGTTCTGTTTTTTCACCCTTTACCATACAAAAATCAGAAGGTTTTAGCATGCGTTGATGGGTTTTATGGCAATGGGAATCTGATGGTGTTAATTCCTGCCGGCCTTGCAGCTTTGATTTGTTAGAATTGGAGATAAATTAGTGGTTTCAAAATGAATGGGAACAGACAAATGGAGGTGCATTATATAAACACCGGCTTTCCTTACACCACCACTGAAAGCTTTATGGATTTCTTTGAAGGACTAACACATGCTCCTGTAAATTATGCTCACACTGGACCAATGCATGATCAGGTATTCATTGCTTTTAATGCAGTTTTTATGTTTGAAAAGAAATAAAATCCACGAGATAAATTTTAAAAAATAACCCATTAGGTTGTTCTTGCTTTAGGCAATGTTTTAAATGAACAGAGATGGAGGTTGTTTCGATGATGTATGCATCTTTTTCCAAGATCATGGTATACGTGCATACTTCAATAATATTAATGAGGTGCTCTTGAAGTAATTGAGGAGCTCACTTTACATGCTAATTGTTACGGCTCTACTTTCTATTTTGCACTATAGCGTGCGACTGCAGTCTGCACTGTTGATGAATCTATTCATGATTCCACTGCACGCCTATATACTCTGTTGAATGTTCTAAGCTAGCATTTTCTGTGTTTATTGTTTATGAAATGGCGGCTGCAGCTTCTTTTATGATTTATTCTTCCTTTCATATGTTCTATTCAGGACAGTGCATACTGGCCAATGAACATGAATGCATACAAATTTGGATTTTCTGGTCCTGGGAGTACTTCTTACTACAGCCCATACGAGGTAAATGATAATTTACCCATCATGGATATCAGCAGGACAGCTTGGGAATACCCTTCTGTAGTGAACGCTGAAGAGCCCACAACCACAGACACTCAGTTTGAAGGAGATGAGGACATGGGAGTACATGCCATACACGAAGAAAGAAGTTTGTTCCATTTTTGTATTTCCTGTTAATTTATAAATGACTTTCAATAATTTGATGCCTTGTCTTTTATGTTGATCAAGGATCTTCAAATTTATGGTTATTGGCTAGTTGGAGTTACAAAGCATCCTTTTTTAGTGGGCATGGTAGATGTACTGCAATGCATTTTAGGTTTCAAAACTAAAAGGGATCTGGGATGCATGTCTCTTTCCCAGTTGTTGTTTGCCTGAAGCTGTTTCCTTCTGTTCAGTTTCTGTGAGCAGCTAGCTTTTGTTTGGATTCTTGTTTGTTTTACTGATCTTGTGAATGTTGTCTTACTTCTGCAGGCATTTCTAATCAGCCAAGCGCCAACAGTCCCCAGGTATGAATCTCTTTTTGTTATAGTCTTATGCATTTGAGTATATTTCTTAGTGCTAGTTTATCTTTATTACATAAGTTAAGCTCCAATTTTTGGTATCAACTTCTCCACGCTCATTACTTAAAATTGTCCCGGGCATGAGCTTAAAAGGAAAGTTCACCTTAATCTACATGGTAATTATTTATTTATCCAGTCAAAGTGCTACAGTAAGGTCATCATAGTTGATTTTGACATGGCAAATGAATCTGTACTTAGTAATCCCTTTTGGTCAGAGATTTAAATGAGCTGATTGTCTTTCTACAGGATATCATACATGCTTAAAATGTCTTATTGATTGGTTGTTTTCAGCATCAGATCTCATGCAAACTTACCGAATTGTAGTTGCCCACTACATTGTTATGTTGATGTAAAAAACTAATTAATCCTTCAGGTTTTTCCGTGTAATTTTGCAGGCTGTTTGGCAAGATGATGTCGATCCAGATAACATGACGTATGAGGTATGGTTTATGTAACTTGTCCTGTTAGATTCCTTGCAGTGTATTGCATTTGTGTACTAAACCAACCTTGGCCAGGCATTTGCAAATATCCGAGTGTGTGTATCCTCTTATGTTGAATGCTCTCAGGATATTATCTTTAATAACTTAAAGTTTAGATGAAGGTTTTCTATCGGCTATGATTTCTTTGCCTCAGGAATTGCTCGACCTAGGTGATACTGTTGGAACGCAAAGTAAAGGTCTTTCTCCGGAACTAATCAGGTTGCTTCCAACCTCAAAATGCAAGTTCGGAAGCTTCTTCTCAAGAAAAAAATCTGGGGAAAGGTAAAAGTTTTGCTAAACTCAATTATCCATTAAGAATTTTGATAATAGAAAGCATCAGAGGCAACTTAAAACCACCTAGCAAGTAATAATAAAATTATTAGACAGACACTGAACAAAGCAGCTATCAAATGCAGAATTCTTTGCCTTTTGTCTTTCCCCCCTTAAGTTCATCACTTTTAAGCTGTTCACCATTTTCTTATTTTACTTTTGTCGAGAGACAGATGTGTAATTTGCCAGATGAAATACAAAAGAGGGGATAAGCAGACAAAACTTATGTGCAAACATGTTTACCATTCTGAATGTATCGCTAAATGGCTTGGCATCAATAAGGTCAGTCAATGTCTTCTTCAAATCAAAAGTTTTTTGAACTCTGCATCTTCAGCTTTTCATATCTTGTTTCATGCTGTTCTTAACGTGTTTTGTCAGGTATGCCCTGTTTGCAACAATGAGGTGCTTGGAGAGCATTCAAGGAACTAACAGATCCAGACCAAAAGAAATTCACTGCTCTTTCCTCTCCTCCCTTTTCTTTCTCTTTTTTATATGGGTGGTTTGGTTTCGTTTTCTTTTTCTTTTTGTACACGTAGGTTTAGTCAAGGACTCAGGCAATCCCCTCATTCTCCGTGGAAGTTTTGTTTACTAAAGAAACCGCATCATCCGAGCTTCTATAGCAAGATAACTTGAATTTTAACTTGCGTCCTGTTGCTGAAGTTTGAATGTGTATATCTGTGATCTTTGCTCCTGTGTCTGCATTTGATGCTTTTACTCATGCCCCTCTAATTTAAATCAATCCCCCAAGTTCTTTGGAATAGTGTTATGAATCTTCTGATGCCTCGAAACAGTCTTAATCCTTGAGATGCATCCCTTCAGCCCTTGTCTCTTCTTTTTAAGTTGAAATTTTACGAGTAGCTGTATATGCAATAGAGTTCGTTATATATGGAGGATGATATCATGCAGCTCCTTGGAGAAAAGCAAGGTGCATGGTACATAACAGCAGTAATTGTCTGCTGCATGCAAGTTTTGCCATGCCACCTTCTCTACTGCTTGATGAATGCGGTATACATAAACAAAGGATAGGACGTTTCTTTCCCCTTCCTGTTTTATGAAGTTGACAAACCATTACTCCTGTCTTCAGTTTTATCTTCTTCCCATTCAGCATTATCATCTCGAACATGATCTGTTGGCATGGGCTTCACGCCCGCTCGAGGATTGGAAGACAATTCAAGGTCCTTGAATGGATAAGTCCATGTGACAAAATCGGTTATTTGTGGTCAACATTGAAGTTGTTTTTTCACGAGAAGCATCCACCGTTGGCACTTGGCAGTGTGCTGATAGAACTCAATGTCTTTATGAGCATTGAGTTCTCTCGAATGGTGTTCTGGGGTATGAAAGTGGTGAACTGGTGATGAGATGGCATTTTTGCTCCCATGCTTTACATTTCCCTAGTTTGGTTTTGTGGATAAAACTGAAGAAGAACTGGGTAGCAAGATGATCAAAATGGGTGGGTCCCGCCAATTAGCTATGCTAGATTTTTCAATATGTTTAACGTCACATTAACAGCATATGTTTAAGGTAGAATTGATAAAAATAAAAGTCTGGGACTCGATTGTTACTGATACAATACTTAGGGGCTAAATTGAGATTTCCCGTGTAAATAATGTCGAATCACAACTCGAAGTTTCAGCACCGTCGATGTCCGGGACCCACAATCGAACGGTTCCCTTCCATTAAGCGCCTGGCTAGTAGACTAGAGTTCATTTATTTATTACTATATATCCTCTAACGGTCACCAGCAAAAAACAAATAGCTCCGCCAACGTTCACACACTCTCTGGCTCTCTGCAGTAACGGTTACATTTCTTACACCCTCTCTCACATCTGTCTCACAGTTTTCGGGTCTTTATTTCTCTCTCTACAAACCCTTCTCTCTTCATCTGAAATAGTTTTGCTCCATTTCTGGGTCTTACCTTTTTCTCTGCAATGGAACCAGCAAAAATAGATTGGAAGAGAATAGACTCTGTCTTTGTAGAAGATAGATTGTATGAGAACTTAAATGCACCCAAATGGTTTGATTTCTTTGCTCCTGAAGACTCCACAGATGATGAAGCCTGGTTTTGCAGACCTGGTATGAATCTATTCAAGTACTTTTGACATCTTTTCTTTCTATGTTTTTCCTTACTCTCATCTTTTAATGTTTTGCTGTTGCAGATTGTAACCATCCAAAGACAGCTGATGATTTCTTTAAAACCACACCAACTTCTAAGGTTTTTTTCTTTGATCTCAAAGTCCACAACCTTTTTTTTTTTCTTTATTTACCTAGATAAAGACTACCCATTTTAGCTGATCCGTGGTTGAAGTTAAATCTTGCATTTCTTTATGGAATCTGAAACAATATAAAACACGCGTCTCGAATTTTCTTTTCTTTGCGTTTCCCTTGCTTTTCTCAGTTACCAAACACGGGTTAAATCCAGTACAATTATTTGACCGTTACTTGACTCTTTTTTTTTGTTAAATTGATCTGGTTCAGCTTTCAAGCTCAGGTGATAAAGCTAGAAGTAGAACCCCTCTCGACGACAAGAATCTAAGGTACTCACAAAGCAAACCCACATGAAGTTTTAAATTTTCTATCAAATTGAAGATTTTGATTATTATTTTTTAATCAAGAAAGAGTTCAAGATTCGAGTTACTATCTTAAAAGTTCTCTTCTTTTTTATTTTCTATGGATTTAGAGATGCAAAGTTGAAGAGAAGGGGGCAAAGTCAGTCTTCATTTACATCATGTGATTATAAAGCCAAATTCAATGAAGATAGCGAAAATCGGAATCCAAATTTATCAACACCATCAAATTACCAGAAGTCTATGAAACAAATGATCAAATCAAGCAGTGAAAAGAACAGACCTATTGATGATGTCCCACAAACCAGGGAAGAACCAAGGCTAAAAAGCACGTTATCGGCAAGGAATTTGTTTGCAGGGAAAGATATATTAGGCCATATTACTGAGTTTTGCAATGAATTGAAGAAGTTGGCAACGAGAGCGAGGGAAAAGGAGAGTTTAAATGAGAAGGGGAGTCAAGTGGGGGAGAAAAAAGATGGGGTAGTTGTGAATGAGGGTTCTAGAGAGGTTTTGGGAGAGTTGAATGTGAAGGAGAAAGAGAGAAAACCATTGCTTAACAATGATAGAGAGAAACCCGAAGGAAATGAAAAGGGAAGTGCCAAGCAAGGCAGGAAGAAGTAAGTTATTTCCCTCTGCTTGTCTTTAAAATTTGTACACATGCAGTTAACTTGAACTGGGTAGAGGAGATAATAGTTTTGGAATTTTAAGGATTATGGATCTTTAAAAGAAGTTGATTTTGTCATTGCAACAGATTAAAGTTGGTTTGCTCTGATTTTCTATCTTCATTGTATTTTTAGATTAGAGTCTTTGCATGCTTGATGAAAAAATCTGCTAAAAAAAAAAACAAATGTGGGAGTAGTGGCTGAAAAACGTCGTGCAAAGTTTATTTATTCTTATCGCTGTTGAATTGTGGATTCTTCCCAAAGCTTAAAGATTTCGAACAAACATAAACAAATGGCTCAAAGTCCAACTTAAAATCTTTGGTCTTAAACAAACTTAGACTTGGCAAATGTGAGCACAGGGCTATGAAAATATTCTAGGGTGCATATGCTATGAAAATATTTCAAGGGGCTAAATTATAGTTGTTGAATTGCGCAGAAGAGTTGATGATACAGAGAACATCCCAGTGCCTCTGAATTTGGCAAATGTGAAGAACAAAGGAGAGGAGCGCCTGCTGCAAATTCGGACCAATCCTCCTTCACCTCAATGCTTTTCTGCCAACCGTGCACCCGCCAAAACTACCCCTTCGAAGGCTTCCAGGTCCAGGCTTACGGTATGCAACGCAACTAGGTTCCATTCAATATTGAACTTTTGGTTGTAGGAGTTAAGGCAAGTTATGATGATAATGACAAACATGTTAAACTAAATAATTTAACTGCAGGTTTGAGTATTGGATGAGAGATGATTGCTTGTTTCTTTCTTACTAGTCTTTCCTTAGTTCCATTCAATATTGAACTTTTGGTTGTAGGAGTTAAGGCAAGTTAATGATGATAATGACAAACATGGTAAACTAAATAATTTAACTGCAGGTTTGAGTATTGGATGAGAGATGATTGCTTGTTTCTTTCTTAAACTGAAAGTTATTAAATTCAATGAATATGCAATTTGAAACCAGTTAGTTAGGCATCTGAAGTGCATGTTTTCAAGAATTTTCGATATCAACTAACTTCCAAACAAACACATTGGATTATGCCACTTAACACTACATATGAACGTCTCCACCAATGGACAATAATTAAAATAGTTTAGCTCTCTGGTACGGATGATTCTCAGTTACTTTGAATGTTGACTAGCTAATCATCCCCTTAAGGATACATTCTTCACTTAACTAGCCAGAATAAAACCTCTATTCTTGGAGCTATCCCCATCTTGCGACCGTTTTCTTCTCAGTAATATGACTTTCCTTAACTACGTTATAAGAGTCAAGCCATTCTTCACTCTAAGTTTTTTGTTAATTTGATAAGTGCAACATGTAGCTTGCTAAGTCTGTTGTTGTTTCTAAGAATGTTTGCTTGATGTCGCACTAATGTGATGGTGGTGAACTGTGCAGGAAAGGGGAATCCTTAAGGAACTGAAGAAGGATAAGGAAACCACCGAGGACAGAAGTCCTTTCATTTCTGATGGAAAAGAATCGAGAGCTTTGGATGTTTTCTGGTTCCTGAAGCCCTGCACGACGCTCTCCAGCTGAAATGTGGAAAACCCCCCCTACCCGGACCCCGGTTTTCCAAAATTCATTCTTTAAAAGATTTTTTTAGTCCAGTTGAAACTGGTCATTGCATCTTGTTTCTTCTGGTATTCGTACATCCACACCTCCCATTTTTTAATTATTGCTCTTTAATTGATTACCTGATTCATTTGATGTCAATAAGAGAAACTGTAAGGAAGCAAATCCAAACTCATTATAGAAAATAAAATTTGTATTTTTGAACTCGAAAGGTTGAGTGATGCAAATACACAACTGGCTCCATTATTTGGGGTTGTTGCTCTCCCTAGCTATGCTTATAATAAGATGACTTATTTGGCATTTCATTATCCACTGAGAAAGAAAGAAGGGCATGCCAAGCTGATTGATGCTGGAAAAGGTGCATTTTTATATATGCAAACAATCCTGACTTCAAATTGTTATACGGCTGAACCAAGTTTACAATCTTTTAGCCCAGTAACAAAAAAGATGATACAACGAAGCATAAAAGTACCATTCCTTGTTGGGTTAAACTCGAGCACCAAATTTGCAGAAAACTTCACATTTTGGAATAGACGGGTACCGATTTCGTATGCAATTAGAGTTTCTAAAGCAAAAGATCAATTGGGAATCCCTTGTGTCATCTTAAACCATGCCGAACCACACCTCTCTGTGAAAATCTTCGGTGCTAAGGTCTTTTCCGCCGGTATCCATCTTCCTTCTTGAACGTTATCTAAAGCATAGATGCCAAACTTTGCCATCCGATTTCAGATGTACATATTGCCGCGTTTTTTGTCCTAACAAAAAGGAGCCCCGGGGGCGTCAATAGCGTCATCTCTTTGTTTTTTTTTGTTTTTGCTTCTGTTTTGGATGGATTAGGTTACATGCTAACCAGTAGCTATCCCCCCCTTATTTATCTTCATCCTAACTCCTATGGCGTATTCATTTGATTTTTTCTTCTTCATCTACCAAAATCTCATCGTTCTATTATCTCCCGTTCTCATCTTCCAGGAATAAATAAATAAAACAACTATGTCCCATTACTATATTATATTATTATAACAGAAAAGAAGGCATCTATCTATCTTTATCCCAATCCCCATTTTACATTCCATCCTGCAAATAATGTTCTGGCAATTGACCTTCCTTTCTCAGGGGAAATTAACCCAAAAACAAACCCAGAATTCCGAATTTCGCTTCATCTTGATTGATCAAGAAAGCAAACCCCATCTCCAAACCCTAGTTTTTACATGGACAAGGAACATGAAGAACATCCTTTATTTTATTATATAGCATCTTTGCAGTTCTCAAACATTTCTCTGTAATACATAATCCCGCACAAAGTCATAAGCACAACCAAAGTAACAACAACGTATTGCAATCTAAATCAGTTCTGAGACAATAAAAATAAACCACAGAGAGAGAGAGAACGTACATGGAGAACATCCTCTTCTAATCTAACCTAAAATTGCAAAGCAAAATATCCAAGACCCTAGACCACACGTGCCTTGCACGTGGATAGAGTCTACCAGTGTAAACTCTCGACTCCCTCAACAGATCTTCCATGGTTTCCACAAAGAGATTCAAGCTCCTCACAGGTGGAATGTACAAAGTCAGAGGCACTGCAGAGAAAGCCACTGTAAAGAGAAGCTGCAACATCATGTAATTAAGCCAAACCCACCAGAGAAGTTGTTTGTTAAAACCAAACTATAAAGGGTCCTTGGTTATCCATACAAGATATCTGGAGTTTCGAAGACAATCGGGAGAGAGTTTTTGGCTCCTTGTTTTTCTTGCAGATGTTGCGCGAGTTTTGAAGGGGAAAGGGTTTGGAAGCAGGTTTTATAGATTTGGTAAAACTCTTTGTTACTAAGGAAAGAGAGATCAGACAGACAGGAAGTTCTGGAACTCTGAAGAAGTTGAAGATTGATATGTTCTCATTACTACAAGATAATGACAAAATAAACAAGAAACTTGAAGATTAAAGAGAAGAAAACAAGGGTAATTACAGGACTTCTAGTGGGGTGTGGATGGCTGACTATTCACTAATTATTTAAAAAAAAAATCATTAAATTTTTCTGGATGTGACTTTTCATACTGTGAATTGTTACATATTTATTTTGTAAAGGCATCTATACTAAACGGACAGGAAGTATCCGATACCTGGTATTAAAAATATTTTTTTATTTAAAAAATATATTAAAATTATTTTTTTATTTTCAATATTAATACATTGAAATCATTAAAAAATACTAATTTAATATCTTTTCAAATTAAAACACTCTGAAGTTATCATCCTTCC
>Ga0307515_10023112_pt1 | contig 10918 bp, 3 predicted proteins | sample 17_EM_MG_FD_194513 | JGI IMG/M metagenome (GOLD analysis project Ga0307515, IMG submission 194513) | Populus trichocarpa ectomycorrhiza microbial communities from riparian zone in the Pacific Northwest, United States - 17_EM | ecosystem: Host-associated > Plants > Roots > Unclassified | place...
CTTTAACTTAAAAGCTTAACATAATATCTTTTTAATGTGGGATAAATTTTTTTTTAAAATATTCTTTTAAACTTCATAATATGTATAATCTATATTTACATGGATTTTTTCATATGAAATATTAAAATTTTATTTTTATTTTAATTTTTCAGGGTTAATCCGGCTTGACCCGAGTTGACCCGGGTTGACCCCTGAAACCCGGGACCCGGCCCCTTGGCCGGGTCAACCCCCGGGCCGGGTTTAATAACTATGGTTTGAACACTCTAAAGCGTAATGTACAAGCCTCTAACACTTGAACATTTAACATCCCGAGTACATTTAGGTTGAGTGTTAAATTTACCTTTGAAACCCATATAGGCTTCAACCTTTGCTTTAGGTGGTTCAGCTTTGGTAGAGACAAAAAGTTTTAGTTGGGTATCCCTCTTTCTCCTTAAATTCATCTTCCAATACGATGAAGAACCTAAATTTAAGAGTAATGTAAGAGTGAAGGTCATCTAGGACACTATAATGGCTTAGGAGATAGCTTAATGAACTCAATCACAGAAGCTAAATTGTTTAGAGCAAACAATTACATAAATGTCAAATAGCTTAGAACATCTAGTTTGACTAATAACATACACAAACATGAATAATGATGATGAAAGGGATTGCTTGGAGACTTATATTGGGGTGAACTAAACTCTGGATCTATTCCTATTAAACTCATATAGACATCATATTTATATGGACAATGGTGTTTATGATAGACAAAACACTGGAGACTTCATTCATGGTCATTTTATTCATAGATGCATCTCTAAATTTGATGAGATTCCTTTCTTTTAAGGAAGATTTTTAAAGAAGAGATTTATTAATTGGTTGTTAAAGTTGGAAGCTTACTTTTATTTTAACAAGATTACTTGTTATCAAAAGTAGTTGGTGTACAGAAAATTTCATAATGGTGCTAAAGAATGATGTTTGAAGTTATAAAATATAAAAATCATACTAATAAGCTTTTAATTCAATCATGACAAGATTTGAGACAATTATTAATTTAAGAGCTTGTACAAGATGATTATAAAGAGATTTTATATTAGATAGATTAAAAAAAAAGATTGTTATTATTTACCTTTTGTTCAACATTCTTAAATAGCAAGGAGACAAAACATCAAGGAAGTGTCATCTCTTCAAACTAGATAGTTTCAGCTTCACAACAGTGATAACAACAACAACACTTTTATAAACACTACATTGTTGATGTTTCATATTTTAATGCTGAAGGAGAAATCAATAAAGCCCCTAAATTTGTATCTTGTATTGATTCTCAAAGTCTTGTAGCATTTTTTTTTAAAAGGAAGAATCCTTTTAATCAAACAATCATTGAAGAAAAGTTAGAAGAGCACAATCAAACATCATTGATTATATTGCTCTTCATGGAAAAGGATGATGAGACTAAAACCATGATTCAAAACATTGAAGAGTATATGTAAGATATATAAATGTTGACAAAACCATAAAATTCTTCCTTACCAAAGAGTATTGTCAAAGTTAATTTGCAAGGTGATGGATTTAAGAGAGTACAAAATGAAGAATTAGACACGAAAGTATCTAATTTTAAAATTTCAAAGCTAATCCATTATGCAGAAAATAACATGGTTAAAGAGGGAGTTGAAAAACGGTTGTAGTTTTTTGACATTAAGTTGGAGAAAACAAAGACAAACAATGATATTTCAATCATAGATGAAGATCTGCAAACAAGGATATGAGGGACACAATGACTTTTAACAAGTTTTTTTTTTAAATTATGGAAGATTATCTTGGAGTTCCTTTACATATAAAGGTTGAAGAAGCTGATTTGGTTGACGTGATAGTAAAAGAAGTCAGTTTGTGAATAGGCTAAATATAGTGCTATATTTAAAGTAACTATTTTTTTGGAGTGGTTGAGTTCAATATCTAATAGTTAACTCGAGGTAGAGTTTTTTTTGTAAGTAAAGGGACTAATATGGGGCATTTTCTTTATTATTTATGGAATAATTATTTTTATTGTATTGCTTCCTTAATTGGTAAGATTTTTTAGGTTTTGAGGAGTTACATACAAGTCCAACACGTAGTTTGGTGGAAAAAAAACCATAACTTTTGATGTAACCTTTAAATTAGGTTGAAATTTTTCTAGAATGTTCTAAAGGTCATGTTCCCTTTACAAATAAGAAGACAACTTCATCCAAGTTTGGAAACATGTCCATATTCAGTCAAAAAGTTTATGCTCGAGATTTTCTTTATTTATCTTCTTGTTTTTTTTATTATTCTTTTTTCTATTAGATTAAGACTTTCAATTCAATTAGGATTGTCTTTACTAATTATGACACTTTTCTTGTATTTAAATGTGGCTATGTTCTGTATAAAATTATTGAATTACAAACTTTTTAGAAAATATTAGAGTTTTCTCTTTATTTCTCAATCCCAATAGTTTAAACTGTTAGGTGAGGTTTCAAAATATGATTTATATTATTCTCTAACACACTCCCTCAAGTGAAAACCTTTTGGGCTTGAAAACTTGCATAGATCCACATTACCTTGTGTTTAATTTTTATCAAATAAATGAAGATGGTAAGATTCAAACTCGTGATTGCTTGGTCATCAAGGCTCTGATATTATGTATAAGAATTATCTCAACCTAATAGCTTAAATTATTAGATAAGATCCCAAGATATAATTTAAATTATTTTCTAACAAGTTCTAAGCTACTTATATTCTCAAGGGAAGTTTTACAATGTGATGATATTTTATTCTTCTTCGTTGTCTCATTAGTTTCCACTCAACATGACTCTCATGAATTTATAGCTAATCACTATTGATTTTGAGACCGCAGCTTGGTGAGACATAAGCTGATCATCCATGAAACAGCAGCAGGGAAATGTGGAATGTAACTTGAGCGAAAACAATTACTTGATTTCTTTTTCTTCTTTCACCTATGAACATAATTTTCACATGTTAGGTGATATGAGAACATCTAGCTCTTGAACATCAGTCATGAGAGGAGCTACATAGCTGAATGAAGCGTGCGTGGTTCCTTAAATCCACAAAGATAGAAACGATGTGATTGTTTCTGAGTCGTAGGTGGAGGAGATGGAAGTTTCTCTATGCCAACATGGAAAGTCTCATGCAATGGTTCGACAAGAAGAGTTCCCTCGGCAGTGTGCTCGTCAAGCCAAGCTATGATATCGGCAAAAACGACTCCTACGTTTTCATCAGTCTCTCCCACTGTCAAAGCATGCCACATTCCGGGGTACATTTTCATGGTCTTGTCTTCGCTGCTTGCTCGGTCGTACAAGGCCTTGCTTACTTCAGGGTCTGTCACTGTATCTGCGTCGCCATGCAACACTACGAATGGTAGTGTCACCTGCCAATTCAACGATCCAGTTAACCCAATCGCCGTAAATGTATCGTGCTTGAATCGAAACTTCGGAGTAAATAAAGGGAGCCGAAGAGCAGAGATGGTAGCAAACCTGCTTTAAACTTTCCTCGACCCTCATGCTAGTTCTGAGCATTTCCAGGGCTGTTTTAAGCCTGGGCTTGTCCTGGTATATCAGCTTGTTGTTCCTTATCTAAACCATCACCATGGCAGGATATATAAAGATTTTACATGTATAAATGTAGCAATTTCCTTATCATAACATCTATCCTTAAACAACGAAAAGAAAAACACAGGGAATAGCTTACCTCTTCTCTCTTAAGAGGGTCCTTGAAGGCAGAGTCAATGATATCTTTCGTAGGGACAATCTTCCACTTCGGTATAAGGTCTACCAAACCAGTCAATATATTAACAACTACCGGATGTGGCTTCAATTTCTCCGATATCTAGCAAAGTAAGCATGCCTTAGAATTAATGATCAATTATCTACCCAAAATAAAACAGTAGCTAATATATACACTATTCACCTTGCACATAGGAGCAACAAGAACGGCACCATGGTAGAACAGAGGTTCCTTCTGGTGGAGTAACAGGGCAACTGCCCCTCCCATGGACTCTCCATACAGGAACCTGCCCTTGTACCTGTAATCTTTCTCAGCTGAAAGTCAACAGAAACAAGTTAGCATAGCAGCCTGCAGCGCCACCATCACATTCGGGATCAATTGCTAGCTAGCTCACCACAAACTGACTTGAAAAAATCTTGGCAGTCGTTCACTATATTTTCAAACTTCTTGATGTAACAACGGGAACCAGCGGACCGTCCATGCCCCTCGTAGTCAATCCCAAACACAGCATATCCAGCACGTGCTAGCCTGATTCCACATTCTATTCAAATAAAAAAACTGCTTCATTAAACCAGGATACCACCATTACATCAAAGACTTCTAGACTTCTAGTGTCTATGGACCTCGCTGCTCAGAAATTCTTTCTGGTCAACGGTTCCTGTAGTTTGGTAGGGTCATTATTATTATGTATTTATTGTGGGGAAAGATGCTGGTGGGCGTTACAGTCTAACCTGTTTGTCAAATCTAACTAAACTTTTTAATGGCCACGTACAAATTTTTATGCATGCACATGCATGATAAACATGCATGCATGAAACCATCATAAAAAAAAAACTCTTCAATACTCACAGTTCAAATCCTTTTATAATTATTAAAAATTTATATAATTATTAATTTCAAGATTTATAAGATTAGTCAATGTATAAATTAGTACAAACATTCAAATTAATAATAATAAAAAAAAAAACTTCACACCCAACCATATCCCCAAACTTATGACAAATGTGATGGGGATAAGACATACAATATTGTGGTCTTACTTTATCAGCGGCCTGAGTGTATTGTGAGGTCCCATAAATATGAGGACACGTGTAATGGGTTACGAATCAGCTGTACAGAGATGGCCATCTTTAACTTCTATTGTGTTTCGGATTGTCTTGTGCTTTTAAAATATATATCTGGTTTAAAATAAAAATATTAAGTTAGATATTTTTTTAAAAGTTTTTTTCTATAATTTTAATGTGTTTATATATATATATAAATTATTTTAATATATTTATAAATAAAATTAAAAACACTATACATCGCAGTCTGTCCTCTTCGACAGATAATTGGCAATAATTCATCATGTGGTCTCCAAACTAAAGACAGATGTCTCATGTGTGAAAGCAAAAGCACTAGAGCATTAGAGCATTGATTCCTTGTTATTTTATATTTTCAGAACCTGTAAAATTAATTAAGATATAATAATTCGAATATCTATATTAATAATTAAAAAAAAAACACTAGCTATATTCCTATTTATTTCTTGAAGACCGGCTTTCATTCCATACGAAAAACGTAGGTTGCACGTGTCCTCATATTTATGGACACCCACTATCACATAGAAGACCACTGTATCATTTGCCTGCACTGTGCTGTGGTTGACTCTATATTGTTACTATTTTTCTAATAAAAAAAATATTTAAACTAGGTATGGTTCACTCGGTATAATCTAGTTAATTTTATAGATTAAAAATAATTTAAATAATCCATAAAAAATATAATTTAAGTAAACATTATTCAAGATAATATTTTTTTTAATATTATTAAGATAACCATATATTTGTTTGCCTTGGTAAACGCTGTTATAGATGATGAGGATGACGTTTGTGTGGATATACATCCATCTAATTTCGGCTTCCGCGTTTAGAATGGAAGCGCGAATTGTTTTTCTTGGCTTTCATTAATTTTGAGTCATAAAAATCAAGAACAGGCGTTGGGATATGAACACTGTACGAGCAATGATCAGAGTGAACGTACATGTTAGGTTTCAAGTGATCAGAAGAAGAAGAAACTGGGCAAGCGTCCGAATTAATTAGCTATCATGAACAATTAAGGCATCGCAACTAAAAGCTGTGCATAAGAGCAACAAGTCATTAAGGGGTATTTATTACCTCTCATGGAACCACTGCACTCCATGCCATATCCTGCAAGCTCCATTAATTAATGGATTCAGTGAATATTCACACCAAACTCCCGGCAAAGAAGTAACCAAGAGGGAAGAAAAAATACCATGACAGAGGAAAACAAGTGCTCTTGGAGAAGAGGAACCCGAAGGCAACCATCTACATGTAAAGAGCTGCACTCCTCTTGAACTTCTTATATACCCCTGCCGACACACCGCCATACACATTTCCTTTGCCAAATTAAAACCAGGAGGCGCTAGCCCAGAAAAGAAAATTAATACATGGATAATATTCAGAACCCTGCGGTTCAATTATTACCTCCTGATATTCAAACTCCATCTCCATGCAAAGCTAAGAAGAAAACACGACCATAAACTATCGAGGGAGGATGATGCGTGGCTTCAGGTCAGACGGAGAGAACTCTTCTATGCTGGGGGAAAAAATATTGCTAGTAAAAGAAGAACGAAAAAAGTGGGAATATTTGGGGAGAGAGGTCAGTGAGATTTGTTTGCGATGATCCCTATTCCTTGTACAGTTAGGATGCCTTAGGGTTATGTTTATTTATAGGAGTTTGAACTGTTCCAAAAGTTTTGGGGTGCCAGGTGTCAATAAGTCCGTACGAAAATAATTAATAAAGGATGCTCCCTCCCAAACTTCATTTCATTTAATACTTGTTTGTTTCTAGAAACTTATTTTTCTGAAAATCATTTTTTTTATTTTTTTATTTGATAAACACAAGAAAAATTGATAAGAAAAAAAAAGTAAAGTTGTATGATAGAAAAGTGTTTAAATAAAAAAAACATGCCAAAACACATGCTTTATTTTTTTTTTATTAATAAAAAAACTCTATTTTGCCCCCTGTTGTATGTGGAAGATTCAATTTTAGTTCTTTTTTTTTAAATTATAACGACTGCTTTGTTTCTTTTATTTTTTCTATTTTTCTTTAGCCTTTTTCTTATTGGTATTTCATTTTCCTTGTTTTTTCATTTTTTTTATTTCCAGGTGCTTTGTTATTTCCTAATGCTTTGGTAATAACAAATAGAATAGTGAAAATTTTATTCACATGGAGTATAAATGAATATGAGGGAGACGAGAATATAAAATATAAAATGAAAATAAGATTTTTTTTAAATAATATATAGTTATATTTTATAAAATAAGCTATATATGAATATAGGATATAATAAAAAAAAATTATCATTACACTTTTTAGATTTTATTCTTTTTTTTGTAAGTGATTAAATATTTATATTAAATATTTTCATATATTAGATAAATTTGAAAAAAAATTAATTAATTAATAAATTATTTTCCAGTTTATTTTCCATAACATTACCAAATATCAAAAAATAATTCACTTTCCAGAAATTCACTTTCTAAAAAAATCACTTTCTAAAAAGAAATTACTTTTCAGCAAACAAACGAGTCTTTATCTTAATTTTGGCTAACCTTTTTAGATTCGGCGGATCAGGTTGAGCAGAGAGTAATTAAAGCTAATTAATTTTAAAGAAAAAGATATATATATATATATATATATATATATATATATATATATGTATATGTATGTATGTATGTATGTATTTGTTCTCTTTCTTGGAAGTAAATAATAGGGTGTTAATATATAGTTACTCTTTGCATATTATAAAACTTTATGATATGGTTTTTCTAAGTAAAAATAAATAAATAAAATTTATGATATCTCATTTAAAAAATACATATCTAACGACTAACATAATAGTTTTACTTATTATTTTGTTACTGATTTCACGCCTAAACCCTAAAAGCACCACCATTGTTATTCTCACTGAAATAGTACTATAGATGACCAAACCAAGTTTTCATTATGGACTCTCTTCATTTTTTTTTTCCGGCTTTACATGAAATTCAGTCCTTACAAGTGCAAAATATTTTATTAGATTTACCATATCAATGTATAATAAAGTTTTGTTTATAATAACCCTCGGTCTGTTGACATAGTGAAGTCATCACATGTAGATTAATACCAGTTTTTTTTTTAATCAGAATATCAAATAAATTTTACCAATAAAAGAAAAAAATGATGTGTATATTCTAAAAATTCACACACACACACACATAGTACTATACAAAAAAACTAGTTATTTAACCAGTGATACGCGACAAGTTATTTTTTTCTTCAAAAAAATATAAAGTATGTAGACTGCTTCAATGTATCTTTTAACATAGAATATTTTTTTTTTTGTAATTGAAAAGCCAATACAAGTATCTAACTAAATAAATAATAACCATTTATATAAATAAATTTTAAAAAATTGTTGACAATAACCAAAAGAAAAATTTTAAAAATTAAGAGATGAATGCATATCGAGATATTCAATCATACAAAATAAGATATTCACTTAATTGTGTTTACTAAAATTATTTATTTAAATTAATAAAAGATAAATTCACATCCTAAAAAACTCATAATCTAAAAGATAAATACAAATGAAAATGACTGAATAAACTCACGACTTATAAAAATTACGCAAGACTGAACAAATCAACAATGTTATTTAAAAATGAATATTTTTTATTTTGAAAAATAAACTTTGTTTGTATAAATAAAAAAATATTACAAATAAATTAAAATAATATCTTGAAAAAACAAACACAAACAAAACAATTCTAAAAAAAACCTTATATTAAAAAATGGCATGCAAAACTCGTGATTTGTACCATGAGATCAGGATAAATCCATAGAAAAGAAATTAAAGATAATCACCCAACCAATATTTTTTCAAAAACAAATATATTATGATGTGTCCATGAGTAATATTATAATAATACACTATTACACAAGCACAATATATATGCTCTAACATATCTACATAACACATTAAAATTATCATACTAATTCAGATATAATTAACACTTTCAAATCATAATTTATTGAATACCTTCGCAAGACCTTGTCATTAGCATCATCTGGTGATGTGGTAAATGTCTTTTCAATCTATTTAAAATGTATGCTACCCCTCTTCAATTTAGAAGCATAGGATGTCAATCCAAATGAATGCTTATATAATGCAATCTAATTATGCACACCAGTATATATGACCACCCGTCCATTAATAGAAAGTCCAAGCAAAACTGTAGAGTCTTGCAGTGTCGGTGTCATCTATTCATACCTAACATGGAATGTGTGTGTCTCATATCTTCATCGCTCAATTAGTACATGGATCAGATCATGGTTAAGCTTGAAGTGCTCTAGACAACTAATGCATAAAAAATCAGTCTTGAACACATATGGCTAATTAAACTCGTTCATACAATTTCATTCATTTATATGTTTGACAATAAATTATAACCTCATCTTGCACAATAATTTAAAATATAATTACATAAATATATAATACATTTAATGTTAAGTAATGAAAATGTTTATTAAAGTTAAATATACTTACAATATCAGAGAAAATGTCATCCTAATGCAACCATATTATTTGATAGTTTTACCCATATTTACCTAGTATTTTGCCTATGTTTTATATATAAAATGCTTTGATATTCTTTATTTTATGTTTTGAAGGCACTTTTGGATGTAAGATTTAAAAATAAGTAAATTGGAGATAATTGACAGATTTAACCTCCAATCGATGTTTTGTGTAGAACTTGAGCTTTAGAGGTCAAAACGAAGTGATTCCAGTGGCATTAGAAAGCTAACATCCATACCTTTCTGTACATATATGGCAAGAAAAATAACAAGAGAAAGAGCATGGAGATCTCAGTCTTCAAAGATAAATCTCGCATTCTGCCAATGTTGACCTTTGGCCATTCCAACTTGCATATCTTGAGCTACAGAAGTTCATTTGATGCAAACTCAATTTTGTTGGATTTTTGACTCGAAGACCTATCATCATACCAAATATCAGTAGAAAGAGAGCTCATATGAGAGATATATGGATTTTTTTAAGATGACATATGAATTCTACCAAGAGACAGGTTTTGTGAAGAAATAAGTCCAAATTATGTCCCAAAGCATTCAATCCGACATCCAAGTCTTTAATTCGACAATTTAACTCCTCTAAGTCAAAAGTCAAAGCTTGAAGATTTTATGCAAGGCTATTTCACTTTTTTTAGGAAAATAGTTATTGAATTACTTAAATGTAAATTGTCTACTTAGGTAAGGATAATTTTGTAGGAAAGAGATATTAGAGTTTCCTATCAAATAAAAAGCAAGATGGAAAGGAAGAGGGGGCGGTCAGCCAAGAGAGAAAAAATGCACATTCCTCTAAAAAACCCGAAATCATGCATTCTTCTTTCTTTTTGATTAGTTGTTCAATAGACATGCAAAGCTAAACTTTTTTTTTTAGCTGCAAGGACACAGAAACTTTCGGGTTTCAAGAATTGTGATATTTATTTTATATTTTCTTTTTAGTTTATATGATGAATGAATATATTTGTTCTCCTATGTTTATTTCCTATGATTGTATTTAATTGCTAGAGCGGACTCTAAATTATTATTGTGAACAATCTATTGCTAAGTTTGCTATCAAAACCGAAGTAGTGATATATAAACTTGTGAAGCAACTGAGTTTAATAATTATGGCAAACAATTATGTTGTCTAGATTAATCAATTCATCTAGTTCTTAAGGTTGTCATTAAATTAAATTACTAGTGCGGGCACTATGGTTGTTTGATGGTTAGGATTAGTTATACAGCGGATCTGTTAACTAATCAATGTAAGAAAATATAAATTTTCAGAGTATAAATTGACATTTTATTTTCATGATTAGTTCTGATTTCTGTAGGTGGACGTTTACTTGTGACCAAGGTTTTTTTTTGATAAATTTCGATTTTCTTTGATTTAGCATTGATTGTTTCTTCCTGTTTACTATTGCATAACATAAATAACTTAAAACCCCCCAGTTGCATATCATATAGCATAAAAATCTGAACTAAAACTTTCTTATGGGATCGACCCCTTGCTTGCTCTATACTATCTTGTTTATTTAAGCTAAGATAATTAATTTGTGCGACTGCGACATCGCAA
>Ga0307515_10023113_pt1 | contig 10918 bp, 1 predicted proteins | sample 17_EM_MG_FD_194513 | JGI IMG/M metagenome (GOLD analysis project Ga0307515, IMG submission 194513) | Populus trichocarpa ectomycorrhiza microbial communities from riparian zone in the Pacific Northwest, United States - 17_EM | ecosystem: Host-associated > Plants > Roots > Unclassified | place...
CGGCTACTTTTAATACCTATAAGCGTGACCTATTCTTTATAATTAGCTATAAATATAGCTAGAAGTGGAAAGCAGTATTAATCCTAGCCATCCGCGCATAGGAGATGTACTCCTTCTTTACTAGCTTTCTTTAACGCTATAGGCATTATTAGTATAACTATACTAGTAGTAGGGTTGTCGCTAAAGCATACGTTTAAGGATAGCCGTAAGGGTCTTATATTGCACCGCTAGTTATATTATTTAGTTGCTAGGTATATAGACCGGGAGGTATATAAGTAGTAATAGGGCTAGTCGATTTACGGATTATTAAATACGTAGTTTAATGTTTCTAATTAAAATATAAAGTGGCTATACTTTCTTGCCGCCGGCGTGTTATATTAGTTGGGTCTTATTACTAGCTAATATAATTAGCACTACGGTTACGCTAAGCGGTAGCTGCTTTTACGTCTCCTACTACTAGTCTGCTGTATTAAGCTTATTATATATTCTTATTCCTGCTAATAAGTACTACCTTACTAGTAAGAAAGTTATGTCTTCTTAGAAAGGGCTATAACTAATAAAGAAGGACACAATCTCTAGAATATTTTAGTAACATACTAGTAGCTACTAGTCCCCTATAGTTACAATTATTTTAATCTACTGCGGTTAATTACTCTTAGATTACATCTATTTTAAAAGTAGTTTTGCTTTAATATTATTAGCACTCTAGTAAGAAAAATGGTTAGTAAACACTCCCTAAAGCCTAATATCGTTAAACCACTTATTAATAGCGCGGTTAAAAGTCCTATAGCTTACCTACTATAAGACCTATATATATTCTGCCTTACTACTAAACGGATAAAATAGGGGAGGTGTCTTATCTAGTATACTGCTAGTACGCTTAATACGCGGCATAATGTCGTATACTGCTATAGTATTGTCTATAGTTTATGGATTTCCTTAGTTCCGTCCTAGAGGCTTTCCTATAGCGCGGCTAGTGGCCTCTTCAAATATTTTAGTCTAAAAGACGTCTATAGATATTCTAGTTAAAGTTTACTAATTAGTCTTAACTATTACTAGGTTATACACCCTATTAAATATTACGGAATTATTATTATAGTGTATATCCGTAGCCCCGTTATTCGGCTTATTAATAATATTATTACCTAAAGCTTATACGGGTGGCCACTTATTACCTTACTCTAATTTGGCCTTATAATTAGTTATATAATGCCCTTCTAAGGTTTAATAGTATAATAGTATATTATCGTCTATATATTATATAAGTGGCTACTTATTATATTGCTCTAGCTCGGCCCTATAATAGGCTATCTAATACTCCTCTAAGCTTTAATGGCGTAAGGGTACATTATCGTTTGTCTCTTTAATATTAACGCCCTTATATCTACCCTTTTTCCATTTCTATTATTTTAGATAATATCATTTATAATAGGTTAGACCGCCTATACTTTTTACTTTAGTCCTATACTTTCTATATTACCGCTAAATAGAGCTTATTTATAAATTACCGCATTAAGCTATAATTTACTATAGTTTAGTTAAAAGGAAGCTAAAAATAATATCCGTATAAAACCGTATATTTAAAGTAGTATTTATAGCTTGTGCTATATTATAAGCCAGTTAAGATAAGAGGAGTATAGTAAGAGTATGGCGATGTCCGTAGACACTAACGCGCTAGATAGCGTAACCTATTATATTTTACGCTAATTTACGCTAGATCGCGTTATATTAGGCTAGGAAACTCTACTTATTACTAACATTGCGCCGCCTTTCTATTATACTAAGTATAGGATTCTAAATACTACTATTCCCTACTTAGAATACTAGACTGTTTTTTATAATAGGACGTGATATATAATAGCGGTATACCGTAAATGCGGTATAGTATAACTCTGCGAGCGCTATAGACCCGCGAAAAGATATACAGCTTATTACCGGCTTAGGCATTACTATAGAGAGACTTAATACTATTAAGTGGACTTTTAAGTAGGTTATTATTAAGGACAGCATTTTATACGTTTTATTTCGCGGATAACTAAATAATTTACTACGCGAGCAGGCAATCTAGAAAGTTATCCGTTAGGTAGTAGAATATAAGAAGGTACTAGCGCTATAGGTATATAAGGCTATATAGAATATGCTAGCCTACATATAGTTAAATATGCGTAAGAAGATAAAGGTGCTAGGACGGCCTAGTATTAACTATATAGTAGATGCGGAAAGGGGGCATACAGCTGCTGTAAACTTATAAAGTTTATCCTAGCTTAACTATATGCAGAACTGCGGCTATAATCTTAAACGACTTATTATACTACTTTATAGGCGGAAACTAGATAGTATAAACTTAGTCCTAAATATAGACGTGGCCTTAAGTCTAGTATTACTATCTAATACGCCTTAAGACCTACGTACAGTTAAATATTAGCTACTAGTTAAGATATTTTTAGAGGCCAGGGTGGATTATAATAAGGAGTAGATATAGGCCGCCTATATAGAGACTATGCCTATCTAAAACAATAGGGCCTTAAGGGCTGCTCTATTAAGGGCAGTTTATTATAGGGTAGGTTAGGTTATATTTACGGCTATCTATAGAGATAGTATACAGATGTCCGTTATAATTATAATATATTACTAATATTTATCTAGCCCTATCTCTAGCGTAATACATTTTACTAGGCGGGCTAGAAGGTATTAATTAATTATAGTTAATCTAATCTATATAAAGATAGTAACTTTAGTTAAGTTTGCCTTATAGCGAGACCTCCTATCGCACTAGGAAGCCCTAAGATTATTGCCTATATATATAATCTTAGGTTATCTAGACATAGTATAGCGAATTACCTTTACTATAGGCTCTTCTATTAGGGGCAACTATATAGACATTATATTTGTCCTATATTTTACTAGCTAGTAGCTAGTATAGTAGAATAGGTATTATTTTAAGGGCCTATAGTATTAGCAACAAGTTTCTTAAGATATAGTAACGGCGTGCTAATGCTAGGAATAGCATACCTAATATAAGCAAGAGAGGGCGTTAGGTTATATTGCCTTAGCGGCAGCTATAGTAAGAAAAGGATTAGATCCTATTTAAGGTTATTATAGTTTAGCAAAAATAGAGGCGGCCTATACTATACGGAGAGTAATTAATAATAGTTGCGGTTACTAATAAGATATCTAGACTATAATCTAACTAGTTAAGTACTTAGGGAATATTTAGTTATAAGTTTAAATTAGAATAAGGGCTTTAGAATGGAGTTAATTTAAAGCTCTAATCTAATTCTAAGATAACCGTTCAGTTAAATTCTAGTTTAACTTAACTTTAGCTATAAATTTTTAATGTTCTAAAAAATACGCTAAAAGTTACTAAAAAGTTAGTAACTTTACTATATATAGAATCTAAACTAAGGTCTTAGCGTTAGTTTAAATCAGGAGCTTAAAGCTCCTTATTTAAACTCTAGATTAAATCTAAAGGCTTTAGATTACACACGTCTATATAACCCGTAGAGCTATAGACGCATATTAAATCAGGAAGGAACGCGTTCTTTCTACTAGACTTTTAGTTTAAATTTAAAAGCAACAGATTATAACCAAACAACCCCTTAAAATCTAGATTATAGATTAGCATTAATTAACCACTAGCCTATAAGGGATAGAAACTAGAATCACTAGGCTTTATAAATTAGGCTATCTTTACTATAATGCGCTTATCTATTTTAGAGATTATAATTATTAAAAGTCTATCTAATTTAGCTATAACACATAATATCGTAATATGCCGTATTTTACCTAGTACTATAGCAAAATTATAAATGCTAAAGGCCTATAGCTACCGCCGCTCTTAACTTCTATCTAGTATCCCTATTTAAGGGTCTCGCTGCTAGTAAAGTCTATAACATCTATTTTTACTACCCTTTTTATATTCTAACGCCACTAATATCCTCTCTATTATTGTTATCCTTGCTATTATTACCAGCACCGTCCCAGCCGTTATTATTAGCGCCCTCTCCGTTAGCCTTATTCCACGCTTTAGTATAATTACTAGTGCCGCTAATATTTACTCTACCTATAAAGTTAGGGATAGTAATATTAAAGTTAACGTCTATACTATACGAAATGGGTATATAATCGGCTATACGCTGGCGATAGACATACTATATAGTTTTATTAATATTAAATGGGGCGACAAGTTACTAGAAGTGCTCTTTCCGCTTAGGATTCTTAAGGTTAATAAATACCTTATTATTCTTATACCACTTCTTAATTTTATAATACGCGGTGTTTATAAAGGTTTTATTGCTAGTATAATAATTATAGACTACCTAGGGACTACTAACAATAATAAGGCCCGCTTATGGTCTAGTAATTATAAGAAGGTTCCTCGCTATATTCTAGATAAATTTTAGCGGACTAGCAACTATTATATTATATACTAATAACTCTACCTAGCCGCCTTAGATGCCGTTAATAGTAAAGACCTTAATCTCGCTAACTACTGGCGTAAATTCCCGCCACTTACTGCCATCTTACTGGGTATAGCACTATTCTTTAAGCGTATGCAGCGCTGCGGAGTAGACGGTAAGTTAGGCTATATATAAAACGGCAAGGCTAACCTCTAATAGCTTAAATCTAAAGTCTATTAGCGCTATGGCTACCTAAAATACGCATTAAGTATAGACTAGGTTATACGTTAATTGGCTAAGCTTATTTACCTATATAGTACTATTAACGGCAAGGAAGGCAATAGGGTGGTTATAGCGCAGTATATTCTTAAAAAAGCTCGCCGCCAGCTTTAACTGCTCTTAGTCCTTAACTATTAGGCTTATCTAAAGCTAGCTATACGGCAGGACGGCATTTATAAGATATGCAATATCTTTAACAAATTAATATTATAGCGAGAACTACACCGTATCCGTATTAGCCGCAAGGAGACGCGTATAGAGGGAGATAGATTTCTAATAGTAGAACGGATTATCGAAATCGGGACCGAGGATTGGTTTTAGTTGGTATATATTACTAAGGAGAACCTAAGGTATAGGGTTGCCAGCCTAAATCTATAGACCTCCCTAAATTAAATATAGTCTACTCTAGGCGAACCTAGTAAGACTACCTAGCTTAGATACCTTCCTAGCCTCATTATAGAAAACTATGTATATAGCGCTAATAAAATATATATAAGTCTACGAGACTATATTAGGTGTTATAAGAATAATATTAGCCTTCTTAGCCAGGTCTGCAATAACTACATTAGCCGCGAGTGTTAATCCTATCTTATTATCTTATATTATATTATTACTAAGCGCAAATTAGTATAAGTATTAGCGGAATTCGGCGTATTTAGTTATATTAGGGTTTGCAATAGGATATAAGTTTCTATTACTATCTAGAACACCTATAAGGCGTAATAACTACTAACCTTTAGACAAATCTATAACCTATAACCGCTTATTAAAGCTAGTAGTATTACTAGCCTTAAACGTACGGTAGAGTAGGAATACTATATTTAGCATAGACGCGTCCTTATTAATCATAGCATAGTTATCCTGTTCCTTAAAATACTTAGGATAAGTATTAATACCTGCTGCTATTCGCTATATAACGGCATCCTACTTATAGACCTTAGTTTCCGTTAAGCGTATATAGCGGCGAAGGACAATAGGAAATTTAGCGGGACGGCCTTATATAATTAGTGCCTTATAGTCCTCTATAAGCGTATTATTAATCGTCTTAGCTAGTATATCTAGTTAGTAATTAAGCGGCGACAGGACCTAGATTCTAGTAGGATCCTACTAAGGCGACCTAAGTTAATACTAGTATCGTACTAAGATAGTTAGGAAGGTTAATTTCCCAACACCACTAGGGCCTTATATTAGTAAAATACCGCCTATTATATATTTAAGCGCAGTATAGGCACCCGTTTACTCTTTATTAAGTAGCAGTAAGACGGCCTTAAGGGCATTATTAACCAAGTTCTTCCTATACTTAGCGATATCGCAGTTAAAGTAATTAATATATAGGAGATCTGTAAAGTTATTGGATAGCGCAATTTAGCGCTTAATATAGAAACTATCGCCTCCTTACTATAGGTGGCGTAAAGTATTAATCTTTTAAGAGATTCTAACCTTAGGGACACGCTCGGTTATAAGACATTTAATACCCTATACCATAATTAGGGCTTTACTTAGGTTACTAACTATTATAAAGTTATTACTGCTTAAAATATACTCCGGAGCGAATGCGGGGTTTAGTATAAACTTATAACCTACCCATAGTTAAAAGACGAAAGTATAGTAGTTATAGCCGGAGCTAAAGGGAGTAGTATTAATAATAACTCCTTTCTAGCTGGCCTAGCTATTTATATCTTTATCTAGGAATAAGATATTAATAATAGAGTTAGTATAAAGGGTAAGACCATTAACTATCTAGATGGTAGCGTAGTAGACTTAGTCTGCGCTACCTAGGAAGGTAATAAGATAAATAATAGTGGGTACCTGGGGGTTTTAATTAACGGCCTTAAGGCTTGCGACTGCGGCATAGAACTAGACTATAAAATACTTAAGAACGCTATTAAACTAATACCTCGCGGGGATTTTATATAATGGTTAGTCCTCTACTAAGAGCTATATACTAAGCTGGACATTTATATTATAGTTCTTCCACTAGCGACCTAAAGGATTATTAACGCTCTGCTATTATAGGCTCGCGTTTAGGCTCGTAATATAACTATTAAGCCATTTAGTGCCTAGTATAAAGAAGTAGATAATAACTATAGGACTATTTAACAGCATATTTTAAGCTTTATAGATTTACGGCATAAACAGGCCGAAGTCCCCATTAATAAAGAAGTACTTGCTAAGTAATATGCGCGTACCTAGTGCGAGTTTATTAGAGGCAATAACGAACCTAATATAGTAAAGTCGTAGGGTCGCGGCATCTTGCGGGAGAATGCGAGTAAGATACTTAAGCGTAGTTAGATGTAATAGTCATTAAGTAACCGGAGAAGTAGTATTAGTAGTGTTAACCTTAACGTTACTAGTAATATTAGCATCCGTAAATTAAATAGACGCCGTCTTATATAAACGATAAGTAGGCATTTTACTAGTCTTATAAGATACCTAGAACGTAATACTATATGCTATAATATACTCTTTAATAATTTATATAATAAACTAAACTATAAGGTGGTTGTTGTTTAGAAGCTAGAGTATATCTAAAGGTTTAGCTATTATAGAATCGCTATCCTCTATATAGGTGTCTAGATTATCTACTAGGTTATCCACTACCGGATAAAAGCTGGCTGTATTAAGAGGTTTAGGCGACAGAGAGGTAGCAGCTATACTTAAAGCGGTAGTACTTAGTATATCTATCTTACCTAAAGCGGTTACGGCGTTTATTGCCCGAATTAAAGTAGGTCTACTTATATAATTATTAATATTATACCTTATAACTCCGCAGTTCTTATATACCTAACTATAGAAGATAGTTTAATAGTCTAGGGAGCTATAGTTTAGGCAAGTCTACTTCTTCTTACCTAATAGCTAGGGACAGTCTCGCTTTCTATAGCCTATAGTACCATATTAGTTGTACGTTATACTAGAATAATTACTCTTAAGATAACCGGCTTCCCTATAATTATTACATATAGGGTTAAAGTAGTTAGCTTTAAGATAACCGGTTTTACTATAGCCGTAATAAAGTTAAGAAGCTTTCTTAAGAGGATAATCGGCGCGTATATAGCCGGTAGATAAATAGAGATAGCATTTTAGAGCGTTGTTAGCCGAGAGGTATAGACTGCTAAGCTCTAAAAAAAGAGGCTCGTTAAGTATAGGGCCCTTACCGTTGCCTTATAAGATACCGGAGCCTATAAACACTATAGTTAAGGTAATCTTAAAAACCATAACGCCCTTAGCGAACTTTTTATAGTTATAAATATAGTTAACGTCGCGAGTTATAAAATAATTAGTGGGTAGGTTTATTTTAGTAGCAGGCTGTGTTAAGCGGTAGTCTATATAAACGTATTAGTAAATATAGATTCTCTATTATATAGCTAAGGCTAAAGATAAGGTAGCTGACTTACTACATTATAAGGCTCTATAGCTTAGATAGATCTATAAAGGTACTAGTTATAGAGGTAGATACTAATAGGGTAGAAGTAAGGGTAGGTAGTTAGTAGAGTTAGGTTAACTAGTAAAGGTAAGGAAATAAGGCGCGCCCTAACAAAATTGTATAAGTAAGGCCTTGGCGGTAAAGTATACGGTTATACACTCTATAGGTTAAACGCGTATAAGGGTAAATCTATAGTAACGAGACTAACCTATAAAGGAAGACGCGATATAGTATAAGTTATGGGGACTACCCTACCTAGCCTATCTCTTAATATAGGCCAGGCGATAATCTAGCACTATTAAGCTTTTATAGTTTATAATGCGAGTATATAAATATATAGAAGGGTAAGAGAAAAGAGAAGTAAGTAGTAAAGTAAAAGCACTTTACTATAGGCAGGCTAATTATATTATAGGTAAACAGAAACTTAAACACCGTAATCTATTAAAAATATCACTAATAAGCATAGCCTACTACTACTAGAAAGTACAAGTCTTTTCCTCCCTTAATTAGTAAGAGAAAAGGCATTATTAACTAAATAATCTCTTGCTAGAGTATAGGGTGGGAGGTGGGATATTATAAAACTATATATAGTTCTAAACAGATCTAAAATAAAAATATTAAATTTAAGAGACTTTAACGTAATAAATACTATAGTAGAATACTAACCTCTTATATAATACTAAATAGATAAATAGTAAGATAAGTTAATATTGCTAAGCGGCTAAATACTAGTATATACAACATATTTACTATCCTAAAATACCCTAAAATACTGCAAAATACCGTAAAATGCTATTAATTGTATAAACTTATAATATAAGATATAAAACCTCTTACTACCTTTTACGGTAGATATGCGTTTAAATAAGCACTAGATGTTTATATATAGACATAAATCCCATATACTAGATAATTATTATTCTAAATAGACTTATCTGGTAGGCCCTTAAGTGCTATATAGTATAATAATAATACTAGCAATTATAAAGTAAGTGTAATATATTGCCGTCCACTAGAAGTACTACCTGTTATATACTAAGCAATTTATAGCGATAGAGTCCGCATATATAGATATAGGCTAGCCCTTTAACTCTAGTAGCGCGTATATCCACCAACTTTATATAACAATAAGAAATATAGTAACGCCTATAATAAGTGCAATACGTTACCATCTACTAGAAATACCACCTATCGTATAGTAAACACTTCGCAGCGATGGAGCCCGTATATATAGACGTAGGCCAGCCCTTTAACTCTAGCGGCGCGTATATATACCGACTTTATATAACAATAAGAAATATAGTAACGCCCATAACCTCCTATATTTTACTATGCTATAATAACTAGTTACCCCTTTATAGGTACTTAATAAATCGCTTATATTAAAAACTGCAAGAGTTTAGTGGTACTAAACTACTACCTAGCCCTAAATAGGCTAGGTAGGATAGTCCCCATAAGTTATATAATTGTGCCCTTATTTAACTATATAGTACTAAGTCTAGCCGTATTTACCCTAACTAGTAGTAGCAAACTATAGCCAATTTTACCTCTATACGGGCACGTGCGGGCAATTATAAGATTTACCTCTTTACCTCTTCTTAATTAACTTTACTTACTCTACCTTTTATCTCTCCTACAACTAACCTCTAACTATATTTAATACTAGAGTTATACTAGTATAGCGCTAGCTAGCTACCATACGAAGCCTTTCTACTTTAATAGTTACCTTCTACTTAATATATGCCGTAATATTGCATATACCTAACTAAATAAGCGACTTAATAATAACGTAAATATAGGCAAAGCTAGATATGTGGTATAAGGCGAACCTAAAGCTAACTAAAGATGCGGATATTGCCTAAGGCTTTAGAATAAGCATCGAAAACTATAATAGACTAAAAGAGACGGTTAAAGATATTATAATTAAAGTTAAGCCTAAGCACGTAATATATTGCGATAACTCTATAATAATAAAAAAAGGGTACGTTAAGGAGTTTTATAAATAACTCCCGTAATTTACTAATGCTCTACTAGATTAGAAACTACAGGTGATTTTAAAAATTATAGGAAGTACTTATTCTAATCGCGTAAGGAGGGTACTAAGTACCTCTAAGAGTAGGCACGCTCTGCGTAAATATATATTACCCCTAAAGACTAAAGCACGAGATAAGACGACGCTACCTTAGCTACTATATGTGATATAGCCCATAGACGTTACCATAACCCTATTATATAATATCCCTTTACCTTAGCTAGTAACCCTAGCGGTAAGCAACGTAATTAATATAGGAGATATTAAGATTAAAATTTAATCCACAGGCTTAACGGGTAGGTTAATAGTTAGGGTAATCTAAGTCTTATATCTAATAAGCGGAAACCTATATATAGCTCTAGGTAAGCTATAGGAGGAACTATAAGCCTATACAGAGCTTAATATTAATAGTCCGCCTAAAAAGAACATCTATATATTGCCATAGAGATATAAAAACCTCGCAATACGGTTAGAGGGCACACTTATTATAGCTCTTAGCGAAATAGCAAGAAATGGCATAAAGGAGGCTGTGCTTATAGCATTACTCTCGCCTCCTAGCTTAAACTCCTAAGTCGCTGCTACTAATAATATACCGCTAGCTATTAAATCTAAGGCGCCTAGATGTAACGGACGTAGCGTAAAAGATAGCTAGCAAGTCCTAACGCCGTGTAAGGCTACATCGGCAAAATATGGTACCCTTTCAATGGCCTCAATGGTTGGTGGTTGACGCAATTGGCGCGCAGTTGAGGTCATTTGGCAACTCGACCGACTAGCCTATGTCGT
>Ga0307515_10023114_pt1 | contig 10918 bp, 1 predicted proteins | sample 17_EM_MG_FD_194513 | JGI IMG/M metagenome (GOLD analysis project Ga0307515, IMG submission 194513) | Populus trichocarpa ectomycorrhiza microbial communities from riparian zone in the Pacific Northwest, United States - 17_EM | ecosystem: Host-associated > Plants > Roots > Unclassified | place...
ATAATTAGAGTTAATCTATTAGGCAACTACTCCACTAGTTATTATTACGTTGTTAACTTTAATTTATATTACCTATACACCTAGCCTATTAATAAGCCTATTATAGTACTTGCTATAAGGTTCCGTTATATAATTACTACCTAGTTACGGTATTAAATACAAAAAGTTAAACAATATACCACTAAAAGCAGCTACTATAACGCTATTGACGGCGGCAACTACTTTAAGATTAGGAAACGACACTAGTATAGCAGACACTAATTTATAGCAACCTATAACGGTCGGATAACTATAAGAGATAGTTGACTAGTTAATAGAAAATAATGCGATATTAGAAAATAGGATTAATAGGATAGGAGCAGCGAAGATTAAGTTACTATTAATTAAGAGATTCTTAGGAGAGAGGTTAAAGCTTAAAGGATTTCTTACGTAAATGCACTTTAAAGTTATATAAAAAGGGGTAAAGCTACCAATACCTATAGATCGAATAGCCTATGCGGGACTATTCCTATTAGGAAGAGCACTTAAGTAGTTTAAGCCTTACCTTACGGAAATACAGGCAAATAGGATGATAACCACTAACTAAGATATGCAATTTATATTCTTAAACTAGGAGGGGTTTATAGAGTGACTTACGCAAATATTTAGAGACCTAGAATTAACAACCACGGCAGAAAGGAAACTCTAAGATATTACGTAATAAACCTTAGTAATTAAGTATATAACGCAGTTCCAAACGCTAGCGATATAAGTTAAGTAGAATAATAGGGCGCTTATAGCATAGTATAAATAGGGACTTAAGGCTAAAGTCTAGGACGTAATTATCCTAATGGAAGATATGGACACCTTAAGGGAGCTAATAGATTAAGCAATTAAGATTAATAATTAAATCTACTAAAGGGAATAGGCTAAGAGAGGTTAGGATAGAGTTTTATAGTCGTATAAGGCGTAAAGTACGCAACAACTAAAGCTAAGTTAGAAAATATAGTATGGCGCAGAGCTAATAGACCTAAATAGTACTAAAGAAGCCTATAAGAGATAGAGTAAAAAACTATAAAAACCTAGAGGTTAAGGATCTAGTAATTACAGGACTAAGGAGCAAAGGCTAAACCAAGGATCTTAGCAGCAGAAGACGTTTAGGCGGACTCTATAGTAAAGTTAGTAGTTTAAAGACGGAGCTTATATAAATTATAGAAAATAAGGTTACTTTGCGAGGGATTATAAAGATAGTTAGAGTTACTATATAATAAAGGGAACTAGACTAGCAAAAGACATATATATATAGAGGGACAATAGTACACTATAAGGAATAAAGGAATATTTAATTAAAAGTTTCGCGTTTTGTTATAATAACGCATGTCGAATTTATAAAGACGCTAAGTACGGCGTAAGCTATTGGCTATAGGAGCTAAAATTCTTAGAATATAGGGGAACTAATAAACTATTACGTAAACTGGACATTAAAGATAACGAGTTTAATATAGGCGAAATATTTATAAATAATAAGGAAATAAGGGTAGCTTACTAGGAGCGTGTAAACCTTAGAGAAGTTATATTAGAAGTAGAGACTAAGACCGCTATAGAGTAAGGTTTAGTAATAGGCATTATAATACTGTTAGATACGGCATCTATCGCTTTATAAGATAAAAGGAAGAGTGTCTTATACAGACTAAGCAAGCAGACAACTACTAATGCTACTTTATTACTTAATAAAGGCAAAAGGCCAAAGGCTTAAGATTTTTAAGATAAGATAAGAGACGACTAAGATTCTTAAGATGAGATAAGGTAAGCTTAAGGACCTATAACGGACGAAAACCGATAGAGTAGAGCAATAGCTTAGTTTAAGAACATATAAATAAGCTTGGGATAGAGTTTCCCATAGGTATAAGATTCTTAAGACGAGATAAGTAAGATTTAAGACTTTTAAGACGAGATAAGAATACCTAAACCTAGTTAGACTAAGGCTGGAGTAAAGCTTAAGATAGAAGCAAGCTTAGGATTAAGAATCCTATAGAACTAAGACTTTAAGACACGAATAAGGACTATTAATGAGATTAGAGAATCTGCGGCGTAAATAGTAACTAGACTAGGAGACAAATATATAGACCTAGAGGACTTACTAGAAGAATAAAGTGTTTAACCTAAAGATTGGAGAATTGATAGTAAGATTAAGAAGTAAGATAACTTTAAGGATCTACTTATAAGACGCGAAAAGAAAGAAACTATAGAGGAATTTAGAGTAAGAATTACCTTATGGTAAGAATAGAAACTAGATAAGAGATTTAGCATACTGGGACGTATAAGGGATAGAGCACCTATATAAAGAATTACTAATAGGCCTAGGATAGGCATACTAAGAGCTAAGTAGCTTACTAAACTAGAATAAGAAGAGGATCTAGGGATTCCGACTAGGTTTAAGGAACGATATACTAAAGGCTGTTACAATATAGTAATAAGAAGATACTTTCTTATGGATAAGCCGTATATACTCTAGTAGCTGTATTAAAAGTAGTATAGGTAAAGGCATAATAATAAGTGGGAAGATTTCTATATATGGTTAGATGAAAAAGTTATCTAAGACCACCCGATTATGGAAAAGGCTATAAATTATATTAAAGGAGCCTTAATTATAACATTAAAGGATCTAGAGGAACATTTAGAGGACTAGAGAAGTAAAAGACGTATCTTAGTACCTGCGAAAGAAGTTACGACGCTTAGATTAATACGAGAAAGGTTTAAACTTAAGGATAAAGACAAGCTAAGAGTTAACCTAAGACACTAAGTATATTACACATTAATATAGATTGCATGCGTGGATAATATATATAATATGCATAAAGCACCTAAGGATAAGTACCGAAAATACCCTATAAGAATGTATTGGTTAGTAGAGAAACAAAAGTATAGAAACGCTAAGTATATACATAGCTGGCATCTAGTAGAAGTTTAAGAGTTAGGAGACTTAACGCTTTAGCTAGGGAGATTTCTTACGGAAGAATGCCTAGACGGACAATAGTGGTAGAAGTGCCTAGAGAACACGTATTTATAGTATATTAAAGATAAAAAGCGAACTAAGTATTAGCTAAAGTTAGACTAAGTATAAACTAGATTAAGTAGCTAATAATTAGGAAAAGTAGAGGCCTATAGGACTAGAGGGAACTAGTGGTAGAGCCTTAAACCCTTAAAGGAATTTAAGGACAATACCTAAATTTATAAGTTAAGTAGCAAGATTAATAGTTTAAGGTATTAATAGATAGTGGAGCAATAAGGAACTATATCTTACTAGCAGCAGTTAAAAGGATGGGTTTACTATATAGGAAAAAGGAGCACCCTTACCTATTAGTGACAATTTTAGGAGATCTAATAGCCTATAGAGGAGGGATTATTAATCTAGAAATAGGACCTATTTAGTTAACTATTAAAGGAAGATAAATTGAGATGTCTTTTAATATATTACTATTAGGGAATAATAAGGCAGTACTAGGAATGCCTTAGTTATAGGAATACAATCCAAAAATCAATTGGGTTACAGGTTAGGTTAATATTAGAAATACTTAACGGCGTAAGATACGATAATAAGCCAAGTTAATATAGTACTAAGTAGGAGCAACCTATAAAGAAATGGAAAAAGGGCTAAGTTACGTACTAAAGAGATACTATAAGTATGGCAAAAAACTATAGTTACTAGAAAGTAAAAAGCTGTTAGAATATATAGTATAGGATTATAAGATAGAATTAGAACCGGGAATAAGTCTAAGGTTCTTTCTAATCTATAAGCTTACTAAAGAGGAAGGTAGAGCATTAAAAGAGTTTATCTAGAAAAACCTATAAAAGGGATACATTAGACTATTATAGTTATTAGTAGGTTATCCAGTACTATTTATACTAAAGAAAAACGGCAAACTAAGGCTGTGTATCGACTATAGATAGTTAAATAGCATTACTAAAAAGGATAGGTATTTTTTACCCTTAATTAGCGAGATCTAAGATAGGATAGGTAACGCGTAAATCTTTATAAAGATAGATCTAAGATAGGCGTACTATTAGATTAGAATTAAAGAAGGCAATAAATAAAAGGCAGCCTTTAGGTTAAAAGAAGGACTATATAAACTATTAGTTATATAATTCGGGCTTATAAACGCACTAGCAACATTCTAGAAGCGTATTAATAGTATATTAGGAGAACACTTAGATGAATTTATTATAGTATACCTTAATAATATTATTATCTACTTAATAACCGAGGAAGAATACGGGGAATATGTTAAATGGGTTTTAAAGAGACTATAAGAAGAATAAATGCTAGTAGCGATTAAAAAATGCGAGTTCTTTACTAGGAAGACCGATTTTATCGGATTTATTATTAAACTAGGCCAACTTAGTATAGATCTAAAGAAGATTAAGGCTATAGTAAATTAGTAAGAACTAGAGAACGTTATGCAGTTAAGATTATTCCTAGGGTTTTATAATTACTATAGAAGGTTTATAGCGCAATAGTTAAAGGACATTAAACCGTTTATATAATTAACAAAAAAAGAAGAACTATAGATATAGGGAGAGGAATAGTAAGAACTTTTTAAGAAAGTTAAAGAGTTATTTACCTAGGAGCCAGTTCTTAAGATCTATTAACTAGGATTAGAGACGGTTGTAAAAACGGATGTATTAGACTATATACTAGGGGCATACTTTATATAGAAATATTAAAATAGATGGCACCTAGTGGTATATTATAGTTAAAAGATAATACTATTAGAGTTAAACTATAATATCTATAATAAGGAGTTATTAGGTATAGTTATAGCACTAAAGAAATAAAGAGCATTCTTATAAGGTATAGAGAAACTATTTATAGTTAAGACGGATTATAAGAACCTAATAGGATTCTTAATAATAAAAGAACTTAACTAAAGATAGGTTAGATGGGTAGAGATACTTATAGAATACTATTTTAAGATTTAGTATACTAAAGATATAGATAATACGCGGGCAGATACTCTAAGTTATAAAGCTAAACTATAAAATAAGGAGAAGCTATTAGGGGCTTTACTACAAAAAGACATAGACGGATTGATTAGGTATAATTATCTAAAAATTATAGTAACTTAGGAAGAATAGAGTAGAGTTTACAAGTTACTAAAGAGCTTTTAGGTATAAAGGATTCTAGAAGCATAACTAGAAGATCCGTAAATGGATATATATAAGAATTAAGAAGTAATGTATATTCTAAAAAGCATAGCAGAATACTTTATAGAAGATTTCTATAGAGGAATAACTTAAGGACATAATGGAGCTATAGGCTTAGTGTTAAGACTTTAGAAGGAGTACATTATTAACAGAATCTGGGGCTTAGCGCGAAAAATTACTAAGGAATGTCTAGATTATTAAAGGAATAAACTGATAAGGTATAAGCTGTATAGAGGGCTATAACCTGTTAAAATACCAAAGGGACTATAGGAGGTTATATTATGGGACTTTATTATTAAGTTACTAAAGTTAAGAGATCCTATTACTGGGCAAGATTATAACGTAATTTTAGTGATAGTAGATAAGCTTACGAAGTGGGGATACTTTATAGCATATATAGAAGAAATATTAGCAGAAGATGTCGCTAGAATCTATATTAAAGAAGTATTTATAAAATATGGAGTACTAAGTAAGATTATATCGGATAGAGATTTAAGATTCGTAGTAGTATTTTAGGAGGTATTTTTAGCGGAATAAGGAGTTAGAGTAGTAACTTCCACCGTATATTATCTACAGACAGACGGTTAAATAGAAAGACTAAATTAGATACTAGAACAGTATCTAAAATACTATATTAATTACGTACAGAACAATTAGGTATCGCTATTACCAGTTATATAGTTTATATACAATATAACACCATAAGAAGGGATAGGTATATTACTATTTAAGGCAAATTACGGATATAAGCTAAGAATATTATTGTTATTACGGTAAGCGAAGAAGATAAGTAATACAGTTAAAGAAAGAATAAAGACGTTAATAAATCTTTATACGGACCTTATGGAATTAGTAAAGAAAGTATAAGAGAAAATAAAAAAGTATTATAATACTAAGAGATCTAAGGGACTAGATCTTAAGGAAGGAGATAAAGTATAGCTACTATACAAAAATTTCAAGAGTCAACGACTAAGTAAGAAGTTAGACTATGTTAGACTAGGACCTTTTAAAATTAAGTAGAGAATTTTATAGGTTATATTTAAGTTAAACCTACCAGCTAAAATAAAGATCTACCCTATATAGCATATTGTAATGCTAGAGCCAGTATATAGGAATGTTAAGCTACTAGTTTATAAAGCAGACATATATAGAGGATAGGAAGAAGATAAATGGCAAGTTTTAAGGACATTAATAATAAAACATAGTATAAGGTTAAGTGGATAGGCTATAATAAGACTACCTAGGAACCACTAGAAAATTTAAAGAATATTATAGAAAAAGTATAGGAGTATCGGAAGAGATTAGGTCAGGTAGTATTAATAAAGAAGAATTGCTAAAAAATAAGTTACCTAAGAGGGACCTAGGAAGAGCAGCTACCGAGCTACTTAAATTTATTTCCTTCTCGGTTAGAAGAGAATCTATTCTTTTATTACTAAGTTTCTATAAACCTTATTTTATAAGTTTCTACTCTTTAAAACGGACCTTCTTATAACCCTTCTTAAGACGGATTAACCGAGCGGACGCTATAAGACAAGACTTAAGAGCCCGTTGCTAAGTATTAACAGCCTCCTATTCTGCGTTATAAGAACGGCGTAACTCCACTAGAGTAATAGACGGTTTATTATCTAGCTGTGTAGCAGTAGACTAAATATAAAACCCTAAGATAAATCAATTAGGGAACTAGACGACTATTAAGAGTAATAGGTCGCGTATATTTAGTATTAGAGATGGAGCGAACGTTATAAGACGAATAAATATTCGCTTTAGTGCACTTTAAGTAAAAGGACGGTTGTCGCGAAGATGGATTTGCTAGCGTAACATAAACTAACCCCTTTTTTAAATAGTAAGAACATGGAGACGATATAATCTCACTAAGAGACAAAATCGTAGTAATAGTGCGAGTATAACAGATAGTTAAAGAAGAAGGAATTGCTTTAGGTATAATAAGCAACAATATTAACTAAATTAATTAGACGGATATTACACCTCTAGTAAACGACTTAGAGATATTAGGAATCTTTAAGGATAAAGATAAAGAGGAGGGAGATGGTATTACGGACGCTTTAAGTATAATATTACGACTACTTAGGGAAGAGTTAAAAGAAGCTAGTTGGTTAATATAAGCACGGTTTAGGATAAAGCTAATAGAACTATATAACAAGGAATAGTAGCTAAGGTTATATAATATAATCTATATAATTTATAGGATCTATATAATCCGTAATAGAGTAGATAGAGTATACGTATATTATATATAAGAAGGATTTTATAGGAGTACGGTTGTGTATTTAAGGACCCTTAATCCCTACCTAGATAGTTCCTTCCTTATAGTAATTCTTAGAATACAATTAGAGTTAATCTATTAAGCAACCACTCCACTAGTTATTATTACGTTGTTGACTTTAATTTACATCACCTATATACCTAGCCTATTAACGAGCCTATTATAGTACTTGCTATAAGGTTCCATTACACCTAAGAAATCCCCTTTACTAGATCTAAAGTTTCTAGCGCTTAAGAGATTTACTTTACCAGATCTAACGTTTCTAACGCCTAATAGATTTACTCTACTAGATCTATTAATACTAGCGCCTAAGAGATTTACTCTACTAGAGGCTTTAATGTTAATCTCTTTAGCCTTAATACTACTAACTAGCTTTATAAAGCTAGATATTTAAAAGAAACGCGTATTAACAGTTTATACCTCTAGTGCTCCTTTATAGTTGCTTTGCTAATATTTAATATAGTATAATATAGCTAACTCCAATCCTAATAGCTATAATCCTTCTATAAATATACCGCCTCTAAGACTAGACCCTTTACTATAATCGGACTTAATTAGTTTAGAGTTAGTTTAGCTTATACTAATATACCTTTAAAATATATACGCGTTAATAGTTCGTACCACTAATACCCCTTTATTAATTACTCTACTAATACCTAATATAGTATAACGCAGCTAGATCTTCTAATAGCAGAACGCCTCCCACCAGTAGGTATATATTACTTAATTCGCCTCTTACTAACAGTAGGCCTTCTATAGATACCCTATTATATAGTTAACTATATAAAAAAAGCGTCGCAACGAAGCTTTAAATGCACGACCTTATAACTAGAGAAAGGGAGATTTATAGGAGGAGATAGTAGAGTTACTTCTAGGCACAATTATAATTAAATATAAGGATTATTGTAAAAGGGAGTATAGTCCTTTACTATCGCTAGAATCTAGCGATCCCGGCGTTACAAATAGTAGCAATTTCAGTGTTATAAGTAATAGTCCTTTACCACTACTAGTATTTAGCGATCCTAGCGTTACAAATAGCAGCAATTCTAGTGTTAAAAGTAACAGTCCTTTACTACTGCTAGTATTTAGCGATCCCGGCGTTACAAATAGCACCAAGTCCAGATTTACCGGTAATAGTTAATCTAGCATCATCACTACCAGCTAATCGAGCATTGCTGTTAGCAATCGACCCGCTATCGTTAGTAGTAATTGGTCTAGCGAGATATTACAGTCGCACTCCTTATATTTATATTACCAGCCCCCTTAATTTATATCTACTAAAACTTTTCTAAAATACTTCTATACGAGGTTTTAGATTAATATTTAATAGGAGTTATTAATTAAGATAGTTAATAACAATTATAGTTAGGATATAATTGTAGAAGTATTTAAGAGGTTAAAGAACGTTTGTTAGAAGTGGTATTATAAAATCACCTAATATGCGTATAATAAAAATAAGGTATAGGTAGAGGCTAAAGATATAGTTCTAGTGAAATAAAGAGCGGCGTATATTAGATTTAAAGTAATTAGTATAGAAATGAAATCTTATACGCTATTTAAATATGTATCTAGATATATGTAACGGGACTAGCCCAGTTACAGTAGGAATGTCTTAGTGAAACACTTAATAGATGAATTCCGACGCTTTGACCAAAATCTGCCAAATCAATCAAATTACCGAAGTCCGTCGAAGACCGCGTGCGTATATGCGCACGCATCGACCACTAAGTCCCTAACTATTTAATTATATAATTCTCTTATTATTCCTTTCTCTTCTTTACGCAACGTCTTGTTCTTAGCAAGAGCTATATACCCTTAGATTTAGATGGAATTTATATCGTTCCTTTAAATCTTCCCTAAAGTCTCTTCGCGCCCTTATATTACGTTATGTTAATATTAATACCCTTAAAATAGCAAACGAACTCAAATCCGCTACGTTAACTATTATGGCCCTAGTTAGGGAATAAATGACTATAATATAATAGTTCTTTATAGATGCTTTGGCCTAGTAATAAACTATACTAAAAGCTTAGTATTAGTAATTAATTAAAGTAATACGTAAAGAACTCTATAACGCTAAAGTACTTACGTTAAAACCCCTAATAATAACACCTATAAACGAAATTAAAATAACTATATATAAACCCGACCTATTAAATATAAACCCTAAACTAGTAATAGTAGCTTAACCCGTACCTATAATAAACCTAATACCTACTATAAAATTTAAAAAGCTCCCTAACCCTCTAATATTTAATAAAAATTAAAATAACCTATATCCCTTTATAATTAAGCTCCATCTTAAACTTTTAATAAACTATAACTAATACCCTATTAAAGCTAGTAAGATTAGCTATAAAATATCTTATTTAAGTAAAAACGTTATACAAACTATGGACCTATTCTTCCGTAATAGCACCTTTATTAATTTTAAAATCTTTATCTCTTTATTAGAATAAATATATAATAACGCCAGCCGTAAATATATAGCTGTTATTAAACTTAAAACCCTATAATAACGGAACTGAGACTTTACTAGCTTCTTTTTAGAATTTTTAGGCCTTATTAAAAACTAAATTAGAATAAAGCCGCTAAAGTTACTACTTTCCGTTAAGCTATTTTAGATAAAATTAGGGTATAGTTAATAGGTAGAGAACTGCTAAAAGACTTACCTAAATTTGCTATAATATATTAACGAATTAATAAAGACCTCTAATATAATAAGTAGACTTATTCTCTAAAGCTAACTATATCTTGTGTCTAAAACTTTATAAAACCGATATATACCCTAAAGCGCGATCCGTCTTTAAGACCTAAAAGCCTTATATATAACCCTATAGACCTTAACGCCACTTAATTCTACGTACTCTTAGGAACTAATAAATAAAGAATATAAGCCGTAAATAGAGAATGTTTTAGATGTGGAAAAAAGGGATATATTTAAAGGGACTACTAAACTTACTCTTTTAAAAAGGTCCGCTATAGCTTCTCTTAGTCCTTAAGTTATACTTATTTTATAAATTATACTTAGTTACTGTCAGTAGATATTCATTCCATATATTACGTGCATAGAGCATATAACTTACGCGAGACGCGTATATGTATCAACACTACATTAGAGTAGAACAATTAAGATCTACCTACAACACCGCATAGTATATATTATTGTGATATATGTATTCTGCACGTTGTTAATGCATACTAACAGTTACTATAAAGTATCTCGCCTTTAGTTAACTTGGAAAACAAATTATTTTAGGGCTAAGTTACGCCTTAGGATAAGAAGTGGAAGAGTATAAGTATTTAGGCTCTTTTAGCGCTAATATATAACACGACTTCCTTAATATACTTAGCAAAATTTAAATACTTAGAAAATAGAAGGAAGTATAAATCCTTATAGATAGCGGAGCTACTAGTATAGGCTTTATTAATATAAACTACGCAAAAACT
>Ga0307515_10023115_pt1 | contig 10917 bp, 8 predicted proteins | sample 17_EM_MG_FD_194513 | JGI IMG/M metagenome (GOLD analysis project Ga0307515, IMG submission 194513) | Populus trichocarpa ectomycorrhiza microbial communities from riparian zone in the Pacific Northwest, United States - 17_EM | ecosystem: Host-associated > Plants > Roots > Unclassified | place...
AGTGCGGCAAATAAGAAGTTTTATTAATCTGAATTGTCTAACTTACATGTCTGGTTATGCCTTTATTTATACTAACTCTAGACTTAAATAAACTCTAATGGACCCCCCCTTAGGTGGACATATATGACTGTTTCTGTAAAATTGGATAGTTGCACATTTTACGTCAAAATCCGAATTTGACCTTGCCTGGATCGTATCATTTTGGCCCTGAACTGAAGCTCTCTACATTCTTCACGTTCTCTATTTGTTTCTTTATAAACCTTTGCAAGTTGCTCAGCCTCGCGCTCTTTATCTAACATCATGAAAGCATTCTGATCATAAATATTTAAAACTCGTAACCTCCATTTCTCTTCCTTGTCAAGTCTGTCACAAACGTTCGCCATCACAAAATTCATTCTTTCCATCATCTTCGTCATGACTTGCATAAGGAACTTAAGTTCACCCTCGGGAGGGAGTGGTGTGTTGTTTTGATCTGACATGATGGTACTTGCAAAATTAGTTAGTGGTATATAAATATCCTTAAGTCGCTCGTGTTTCACTCAAACTTAGGTCTTTCCCCTTGTCTCATCTTCTTTCGGTTCTCGCGGAATTGAAATCACACCAAATAGAACCAACTCAGCAGCACAATCCAAATAGATGTATATGACTCATAAGCAATAAAAACACAGAAAACAACCAAAAACAAAACTGCGATGATAGTCTCGCAAGTAGCAAGTGAATCTATCCGAAATATGAACGAAAGTGAAGACTCGAATGAAAACAGAAATGAAGTATGCAATATGATGAAACACCACCCAAATATGTTAGATATGTTTTAAATATACTGCAAGAAATGAAAACAACAGAAACAAGAAGAGTTTCAAGAGTTGACGTAATAACAGACCCGTTTACGATAAGTCAAGTTCGAATATGGAACCTAAGGTCAACAATGTCTGATTGAGCTAAAATTTTAGATTTAGTGCGAATTCAACCCAAATAGATAGAATATGAAATTTGAGAAATTTATGATAAGGTTTGATATGTTGACGCAAAAACGTTAAGAATCAGACTTGATTGGACCCGAATTCGAAAACCTAAGAAAAAAATATCCAATTGAACCTAAAACTAATATGTACTGCGATTAGGACCCCAAAAATCAGATTATCATATTTGCGCTAATTCCAAGTTGATTTGATCCAATTTCGCTATGTTTAGTTTTCTACGACAAAAGCAACTAACTATCTTTTGAATGACTTCTTTTTATTTTTTTTATAATATGCCACAAATTCAAAGAGAAGAGGAAATTGGATACTAAGGAATTTTTTTATTTTGCAGAATCAACAAGAAACAAAAATTTAAGAAAGATACAACTTGACTAATGGAGCCAAGCTCTGTTACCAAATGATGCGAACCTCGTGATCATGTGGTCACACAACCCACACGCGAAGACACCAAATTCCTGGAAAGCCAAGTAAATCAAGTTTGATAGGAGTGTGACACAAAGATAACTTGTACCTAGGCACTAACACTATTGGAAACGGAAACCCTCACCTAACGAATATTAATTCGCAAACGAGAAGTATAAAGATGATTCCACGAAATCAGTTGTTTTTCGATAAGTCATTTCAGTTCTTTAGAGAACCAAGGAAGGGAGAATATCTCACCACTCACACATAAAGTTGCGACACAAGATGTTTATTAATCTGGAAATTTTGTAGCCTCCTATATGTCTGGTTGTGGCTTTATTTATACTGACTCTTGACTGAAATAAACCCTAATAGACCTCCTTATATGGACTTATATAAGGTCCACTTACAATTGACCCAAATAAGTAATAATAAACCAAAGACTAAGAAGAAAATAATAAAAATATGAAATTACTATCCTAGATATGCTAGAATTAGATTTGTCACTCCTAAGAAGTCCTAAATAGATTAGAAAATCTGATCTCAATGTGGAATTCATTATGAAGTTTTCTTGCCTTGTTGTGCTTGGTTTCCTTATTTTGTATGGGCAATTAATGAAGAAAACCTCCTTGTTTATACCTGCCAATTTAGTTTCCTTCCTAAAAACCAAAATGTCATTAAATACCACCAATCATTTTTTCCTTGTGTAGCTAGGATGAATAAGAAATCCTTGTAAGAAAAGGATTATGAAACATTAATGAATCCTTGCCATTTTTGTAAACTATGTTGCAGCCCATTAAAGATCCTTGTAGAACCAGGAGATTCCCAAAACAAGCTGCCACATTATTGTAGAAAAAGGATCTTTGCCAAATGGGAAGTCTACAAGACAAAAGGAAATAAATAACAAAATTCGTACAACCTGATTCATACAACCTGTTTTGACCTATATTGCAAGTCCTTCCCGAACTCTGATTCACCTGAAAGTTTAGCCCAAGATAGAAAAATACGTCTGGAATCTTCTGGTAAAGTTTTAGCTCGATCAAATGGTTGGATTTGAAGTTATTCTTAATAATGTAAAACTGGATGGTAGGAATTTTACGCAAAAGTCCGAATCTAACCTTGCTTGGATCACATAATTTAGTTTGTTCAAAAACCAAAAAATGCAAGAATCTCTCTCACGCGTTAAAACCAAAAAAGTTTATAAGTATTATTCATCACAAGTGCTGAAATTTAGGTTTACAAGTGTTTAAATAATTATGAGAAATTAACCCTAATGAATCTACCCTTGTGAGTTGAATTGACCCACTTATAAAAACTAACCTAAAACCTTTACTAGTAAGCCCAAACCTCGAATCCGAACAAACTTTAGATCTTTGCTAAAAATAAAGTATTAATTAAGCTCAAACAAGCCTTGGGCTTTGAGTTGTAGCTAACAAAATAAAAATAAAGCCTATAAGTCCTAAATCTTTATTTTCCGTGAGAAGAGAAAAAGAAAAGAAAACATTATAGGTCTGATACAAGACTTATTTATAGCCAATAACGCTACCCAATAATTCTAGGAACTAAAGGATAAGTTGTCACCCCTTTGGTTTCCAAGTAAGAATAGAATTTTGATATAAGCCTTGTATTTATCCTTTTTTTGGAAGGAAAATGATGTTGCCTTTAATGCTCCTGTTTGCAACCTCTTGGTATCCTTCCAATAGTAGAAAACACAATTAAGTTGCTGAATTATTCTCTTTAACAACAAGGAAACTTTGCCGCCACATGTGTTTTCTAAGTTAGATTGGATTCCTTTGTTCGCTTTGGTTTGTTTTCTCTTCACAAGGCTGGCAAAAACTGATACAAAATTGATAACCTTCTTGTCGAAACTTCATGGCCCAAATAAGGGTGGATTGGGCCCTTCTTGTACATGGACTAAATATACTAAAGCCTCCATTTAATGATTCAAAGAATCCTGAAGTTCAACCTTGGTCGAAACTTGTACAACGAGTCCATTCAATGCTTCTTTCAATGCCTTCTCTTTGTCAAATAAAAAGTTATTCTTATTAGCCTAAAACCTTTTCTAATTGTCCAATCCACTAGCTACCAACTTAGTATCATTGAAAATTAAGGATTCCTTGCAAAACAAAGCTCTCAAACTGCCAAATATGTTATATCCTTACCAAATATTTTGTAGTTGCTGACATGAAAACCCTAACTAAAATAATCTCAATTGCTGTCGCCTATAATATATTTATAGAAAAAGGAATTCTTACTAAATAAGAAGTCCACAAACTTTAAGGAAACAAATAGCAGAACTCGTATAACAACTTTTGGCCTGTATCGAGATGCTTTCTTGAACTCTGATTGACTTGGAATTTTAACTCAATATAAAACAAGACTTCTAGAAAATTTTGGTAAAACTTCAGCCTGATCCAATGGTTGAATTGAGAGTTATATTTGTTAGCAAAAAAAACTCGACATTAGAATACATTAAGCCAAAAATTGAATTTAATTGTTCAACCCTTGCATGGATCGTATCACAATGGCTAATTTCTTAACTATCATCATGATACATATCTTTGATAAAATCAATGTTGTTGACACAATACCTTGATTTTTCCAAGTAGGATTTGACCAAGTCAACTTAAAAGAAAATTTTTAAAAAAGATTTGTCCTAAATGACATTTGTTTTGGATAGATTTATGTTGACTCGTCAATCCATAAGTTAATACAACAAATCCATGTCCTTATATTTAGTTTTTTGTTGATAGTCATGACACAATAGCTAGTGTTTTCAATTTTATTAAGATATACAATACCAGAAAATTAGCTAATATAAACAGAAACACCAACAGAATATTCCATATAGAAATTGAAAAATTCTGGTAGTGATAGATCTTTGATAAAATCAACGTGACTAACACAATACTTTAATTTTTATATGCAAAGAGATAATGATGTATAATGTGTTTAAACATTTTTAATTTTTTTAATTAGATATTTCAATTTTAATTTTATCAATTCAGTTTTTCATCTGTGTCAAACTAATTCTTAATTGTCAACTTTCATGTTTAAAAATTCATGATGATAATAATAATAATGATAATAATAAAAGCATTACCTATAAATTATGAGTTGGTGGAACCTTTGATTTTGATAAAAATATCTTTAAATTTTACTAATCAATCGCATATATTAAAATTAATTTATTAATAATTAATAAATATTGCATTATCTTAAAAAAATCTACATACTAAAATTAAAAAGAGTTAATTACATATAAGGAATTTTTCTTGTATATGACTATGAAAAATATTAATATGTAAATTCAAATATATCTCTAATTCTAATTACTAAAGAGACTACAACATCTTCAAAATAGGTTAATCGTGTTTGGACTATTTATAGTAAGTTAGTTTTTTAACTATTTATTAAAAAAATATGTTTTTAACTAGATGTACAAGGCTTACACATGTGTTTTGGCTGTGGGGTAGACTATTCTTAATTTATTTTATTTTTGGATTTAGAGGAGGGATAAATCTCTAAATAGGTTAGAGTACAAAGTCTGGAAGTTACAACTCTAGCAATTTCCTCCAATAAATATGTCAAACACCCTAAAAAATAAAAAATATGATAAAAATTATAAGTGGCACCAATAAACAAGGAATAAGTATTGGAAGCAAGCCAATCTGCACAATCTCAAATGTGAAAATTATTGCAGAGGAAGTGACGATGTATAAAGGGATGTGCAAAATGAGCAAAAGCCAAAAGATGCACCTTCCTTGAACCATCTTTTGCATTCTTGTTGACAAAATCATGTAGAAATCACATCGCTAATAGCTTCATTGTTCGAACAGGGAACGATTCGGCCTACTCATTACCATGTTCTGCATGATGAGGTTGGTTTTTCTGCACATGATTACAAGAGCTTGTGCACTCCTTGTCATATGTGTATGCAATTGCCTATATACGCAATTTGATGAGACTAGCAGCGCAATGATTTTGTCAGCAAGTAATGTCTAGCTTTTTAAATTTTACAGGTACCAGAGGAGTACCACTGCCATATCTGCAGGTAATATATTAAACCACTCAGTGTGATGGCTTTCATGCTCCCTTCTACCAGCACTTCAATCTTTAGACCTTTACCGTCTTTCTAAAGCAAAGCTTTCCGGCAAGAATTTCTTGTAACTTTTAACAACTTTGATGATTCTGGTACTGTAGAAATAGTAGATTTGTTTGGCATCCCATGTCTGCTTATACGTTCTTATCACTGGGTGGGTTAATTTCTCGCAGTTGCTCCAATTTGCTATGCCCACTTGGCTGCAAGCCAGTTGACTCAGTTTATCAAGTTTGATGATTTGTCATATACATCTTCTAGCCATGTGGGGTTACTACTCCAGATGCTTTACCAGTTCCAGAATTGTCCCGTCTGCATAATAATTTCAACAGTTCAATGTTTTCCGTTAAGGATATGTTTAGCATTCCGGTTCAATATTATTTTTAATTATTTTTAATTTAGTTTTAAATTATTTTTTTGATGTTTTAAATTTTTTTTATTGTGGTGATGTAAAAAATAATATATTCTTTTAAAAATATTATTTTAAAGCATTTTTAAGCGAAAAATAATCTTTACCACACTCTTAAACAAACCATAAGTCATTATCCAAAATAGAACGGACTAAATAAATCTGGAACAACTCAGCCAAAATTTGATCTTGAGCGAATAAAATTTATTCCACTTTATTTTTATAATACAAAAAAATAATGTTGAAGCTCGGTTGGGCCACGATCTAACCAAGCTATTTTGACTTGCTAGGGCCACGACCCAACCTAGCTACCCTCCTCTCTCTCTCTCTCTCTCTCTCCCCCTCTCTCCCTCTCTATTTTCTCTCTCTTTCCTTGATCAAGCCCAACCAAGTTCCATGAAACTTGGTTAGGCCACAGCCCAACCGAGCTCGAGTTTCAGTCTTACTAATGTGAAGCAACGAGAATCACCAAATGATCCATTACATGTTCTAGTTGAGCCTATTACAAGGTTAAGAGCTAAGAAAGTTAAAGAAATATTTAATGAGTTAATTCAAGATATTTTGGGCCTTATTCCCTACATGACTTGCAGATTCAACTTATTTTCCTACTTACATGCAAGATATTTTGGGCCTTGTTTCCAAATGACTTGCAGATTCAACTTATTTTTTCTACTCACATGCGAATTGAGTTTATTTTTCTAATATGTAGTTTTATATTAACGAGAATAATTTTTTATCCAACCTTTGGATTAGACTAAACTTTCACCAAAAGATTCCAGAGGTCTTGTTTCATATTGGGATAAAATTTTAGGTGAATCGAACAATGAAAAGGCCTTGCAATAAGGTCTAGATGCTATTGTGCAGGATTTTTATTAGTTTTCTAGTTGATTTATGATTCTTTTTTCTATTTTATTAAGAACTTTTTTTTTATTTTTTAGTATTTTTAGATGTTTTACCTACTATAAATAGGGTTATTTAGTTTGTATTTTTGTTTTAAAAAAATAAGAGATGGATTGATTTATTAAAAAATAAAACTTATGTGTGAGAGAATGAAATGGTCGAGGAGAGGAAAGGTTCCCTTTTTAGGGTATTCTGGGGAACAGATCTAGTGGAGACGAGGTGGGGCCTGTAGCTCAGAGGATTAGAGCACGTGGCTACGAACCATGGTGTCAAGGCTTCGAATCCCTCCTCGCCCACAACCGGCCGAAAAGGGAAGGACCCTTCCCTCTGGAGGTAGGAAAATCATAATTGGGATAGCGGATCCAAAGCTATGGAACGTAGGTATAGGTCTTTTGTCGAAATAGAATGGCCTACTTTTTTCTTCTTTTTCTTTTTATGAAGATGCCATGAAGTTTGGTAATTATTTGATAAGTCAGGATGAACACCACGAAGATAACTAGTCTTGGAGTCTTGATATAAATTATCGTGGTGTCAAGATCAATCTCAAACCTGATCTTAGTTTTCTTGGGAAATGTTTTACTTGGCTATAGGTTTCTGGATCTTTATATTTATTATAGAAGAAAGTCATTCAAACAAAGACATTATAGATTCTGCCACAAAAACTAAAACAAGGTGTAATTGAATCAAACCATATTGGAATTACATGAAAATTGATATTATGGTTATTTGGAGTCTAATTGCAATATAGATATATATATAAACTTGATGTCATTTGAACATTGTTTTGTTTAGGTTTCAAATTCATATTTATTTTGCATAAAACGGGTCTGATTTGCGTCAACTATTGAAACTTGCTTTTTTACTATTAAAATCAATTTGGTCAGTATAGTAAAGTTTTATTTGGGATATTTGGGTGTAAATCAAGTCATTTTCATAATATTTGCTTCTGATTTTTTTTCGTGCCTTAAAAAACATCCATTTCTTGTAAGAATTTGTTTGCTACTCATGATAAAATCATAGTTTTGTCTTGACTTTTTTCATATATTTCTTGCTTCTTGAGTCAATTACACTAATTTGAATTGTGCTGCTAAGTTGTTCTCTTTAGTTATGTTGATTTCAGTTTTGCAAGAACTTAAAAGAAGGTGAGACGAGAGAAAAAAATGTTCCGAGCATACTAGAGTGAAAAACCTACTACAAAGAAATGAAGATATTTTTGCAAGAGAGGTTGGATATGAAGCACAAGAGGAATGAAGATATTTTTGCTACTAAAAACCTTTTTACATTTTTAAAATCTCTAAAGAAAAGCAAGATACAGCACCTCCTACAAAGAATAACAACTTTAAACTTCATATTCAAGGTCTAGCATAGATGTTGGAGAGGTTTAACTTAGTGGTTGGTCAGAGAGATGAGATATTCAATGTGCAAGAGAGGTTGGATAGGACAGAGAGACGAGATAACAATAATGAGGGATGGAGAAATAGGGCTAATCAAAGGGGTACCCATGTCAAGAGGCTAGAATGACATGTAAACCATAGTTTGGATGATTTTAAGGATGAGGATGATGTTATAGGAGATGATGATTTTGAACATGAGACTGTAAGTCATGAGGATGGTTTTCGGTAGCCTAAAGGCTAGAAGGATGATGGGTTTAGACATAGGGGCCACTTCGGTTATAGAGGGGATTTTTTAAACTATAAAAATCATGATACATATATGGATCATGATCTAGACTCTATCAAACTGAATATTCCTATTTTTCAAGATAAAAACAATCCCAAAACTGGATTAGATTTTTTATTGCCATAGTTTTTCTGAGTAGAAAAAAGAGAAACTTGTGGTGATTGAATTTGTTAATTACATGATTATTTGGTGGGATTATATTGTGACTTCTAGGAGGAGGAATAATGAGAGACCTATTGATAAATGCAATGACTTAGGATCTGATGACATGTATGCATCATTACCTAGTTTGAAATATAGGTCCCTTTTTCCTCTGCCATGAATGAGTTCTCATGGTCATTTAACTTCTTAACCCACTCAGATTTTGTTAGTGTGATTAACGTGTTTGATTGCCTTTTTGTATCACAACTTGAACCTTATACAACAAATGAAGCTTTGCAAGTTAAACATTTTTAACTAACAAACATTATAGTCATGATGTTGTGATACAGTTCAGCCTTGTGATACAACCCAAGTAAGGTCAAATTTGGATTTTGGCGTAAAATGCGCAACAGTCCAGGTTTACGGCAACAATTATAATTCTCAATCGAACCGTTGGATTGGGCTCAAATGTTACATGGACTCTCCAGACATATTTTCCTACCTTGGGTTAGCATTTCAGGTCAATCGGAGTTCGAGAAGGCACCACAATACTGGTCAACAGAGGCTGTACGAATTTTGTTATTTACTTCCTTCTGACCAAATTTTATACGAATTTTGTTATGCACCAAATAGGAAGTCCACGAATTTTGTGGACTTCCTATTTGGTTAGGGTTCTTTTCCTGCAAGGATGTGGCAGCTGGTTTTGGGAATTTTCTAGTTCCATAAGGATCTTTAATGAGTTGCAATATAATCTCCAAGTGTGGCAAAGATTCATTAATGTTTCAGAATCCTTTTTTTATAAGGATTCCTTATTCATCATAGCTACAAAAGGAAAGAAGGGCTAGAGGTATTTAAGGACACATTAGTTATTTTTATTGTTTTCTTTCATGTTTGGGCTTAATTAAAAAAAAAATTTGAGCTAGGATCCAAGGCTTGTTTGGATCAGGTTATGGCCTTTTGAGTTTAGGGTTTTTGGGTCAGTTTTGTATGTGGGTCAGTTCAGCTCACAAGGGTAGATCCATTAAGGTTATTTTTAACAACTATTTAAACACATGTAACCTAAATTTTGATTATTACTTCTGAATTTTGTCAGTTTTAACGTGTGAGAGTAATTCTTGCGTTCTTCAGTTCTTGAACAAACTGAATCTGACTTATCGAAGATTAACTGGCTTCGTGGCATCATTCTACTCATTCTAATAGTGTTGGTGCCTTGGGACAAGTTTCCATTGTGTCACACTCCTATTAGACTTATTTCGGCTTTCCGGGATCAGATCTCAATCTTGATTGTAGGTTATCAGAGCTTGGCTCCGGAATAAGGTCATATCCTTCTGTTATTTTTGTTTTTTTAGTGTTCCTTTAAGTTTTTCAGTGTTTGTGTTCCTCTTCTTGTTCCTTGTGTCTGCGTCATCTAAGCAAAAAAAAACCAAACAAAACAAAAAAAGGGTTATATTTCATCTTGTTACTGTCTCTAATCATTTAAATATATTAAAAATAAAAAAAATAGAGAGAGAGGGATTAGTTGAAATTACATATGTAAAATTTGGGCTTATTTTGATATAGTTTGCTTGAGCTTTTAATTCGAGGTTCAATTCTGCCACAGAAACACTACTCTTAGTGAACCATAAGCAAAACACCTTAGAATTACTTGAAACTTCATATTCTGTGTATGCGGGATGAGATAGCACCATATATTAAATTTTGGCTTATTTTGATATCGAATTCTGGAGGTTTTTAATGGAGGTTTAATTCTGCCGCAAACTGATCATACAAAGGGTTTTGGTAGCGAAACATAAATATAATGCCCTATAAAGTTTGATTTGTTGTTTGTTTGGTATCAGAATAGTATATATTAAATTTGAGGTCATTTGGATATCGGTTTTGTTAGGTTCCCGAATTGGTTCTTGTTTTCTCGTAACGGGTCTGTTTGGTGTTATCTTTGAAAACTTGTTTTGTTTCTGTTGATTTCATTCCTGCCATTATACTATCATCATATTTTGATATTTGGCTGTTGTTTGAGTCATTTTCATCACTTTCGCATTTGTTTGTTTTTCGATAAGTTCTGGCCAAACAAAAGTCAGATTTGTAATCTCGAGTCTAAATCAGTGTTCTTCGTGTTATAAACTCTATTCTTGACTTATATTTATGAGAACTACTGGGGCTAAAGTAATTAAAAATATGGAGCAAATTATGAAATCCTTTCTTTGGTCAGGTTCAGATATGAGAACTACTGGGGCTAAAGTGGCTTGGGATCAAGTATGTCTTCCAAAAAAGGAGGGGGGGCTAGGAATAAAAAGCATAACAGA
>Ga0307515_10023116_pt1 | contig 10917 bp, 15 predicted proteins | sample 17_EM_MG_FD_194513 | JGI IMG/M metagenome (GOLD analysis project Ga0307515, IMG submission 194513) | Populus trichocarpa ectomycorrhiza microbial communities from riparian zone in the Pacific Northwest, United States - 17_EM | ecosystem: Host-associated > Plants > Roots > Unclassified | place...
AAGCTTCGATTCGAGATCATGGAGAAATGAGTGCGACTTAATCCGGCCAACTGCCGAGATATAAGATCTTGCCAGCCTTGTGAGGTCATCACGAGTAATTTCTCAGCATCCTCTGGAGCGTTGGTGCCTACCCCGCGCCAAAGTTACCCCACCCCACCCCACTAGCCCGAGTTACACCCGATGGCGACCCTTTCGACATCATATAATAATCCAACTCAATCACAAAGACGAACTCCGCAGTTCAAACTATTGAACAGAAGATATCAACATGGTGCCTAAACTACCATTTGAAGTGAGCTCGAGAATTCTTAACCCAAAGGGACCCCCCACTGACAGAACACAGGTCAAGAACCCTTCCCTCTTCAAGGACAAGTCACTTGTTGGTGGTGAATGGGTTGAAGCTAGATCCGGAAAGAGATTCGATGTCATTGGTAAGACTACTTTTATCTCAATCTCGGTGCAAATCCTCATTCTTCTCTAGATCCGGGATCGGATAAAGTTTGGGCCTCAGCTCCAGACAACGCAGCCGAAGATGTCGACGCGGCAGTCAACGCAGCTCACGAGGCTTTCCAGACTTACAAAAAGATCAACCCACGGACCAGAGCCCAATGGCTCTTGAAGTGGGATGCTCTGATCCGTGAGAACAGAGATGATATTGCTCATATTGTCACTTATGAGACTGGCAAGCCTCTTGCCGAGTCCCAGGGAGAATTGGACTACGCTCTTGGATTTACATGGTGGTTTGCTGGCGAGGCAGAGCGGATCACCGGGACGATCCAGACCCCTTCTGCTCCAGGAAGAAGAGTCTTCACTGTGAAGCAGCCCATTGGTGTTGCTGCAGCTCTTGTGCCGTGGAACTTCCCCATCGCGTGAGTGGATTCAAATATCGTAAGAGTTTCAGCTGACAAGGGCAGTATGATTTTACGAAAAGCTGGGGCCGCTCTTGCCGCTGGTTGCACCATGATTGTGAAACCATCTCCTGAGACTCCACTTTCCGTCCTGGCTTTGGCAGAGCTCGCTATGCAGGCCGGATTTCCAAAGGGAGTTTTCAGCGTCCTAACAACAAGTCTTGAAAACACTCCACCTTTGAGTGAAGCTCTTTGCCGCCATCCATTGATCAAGAAAATTACATTTACTGGATCTGTTTGTCTACTTTTCTTATCTCGCTGAGTACAAAACTGACATTGTCTAGACTCGTGTTGGCAAGTTAGTCTCAAAGTTGTGCTCAGATGGCCTGAAGAAGGTTACACTTGAACTTGGAGGAAACTGCCCCTTCTTGATCTTCGACGATGCAGACCTGAATCAAGCAGCCGATGGCAAGTGCTCCAGCAATGCCCCTGAAAACTCAGCTCACAAAAATGTAGCACTAATGGCTCTTAAATGGCGACATGCCGGTCAGGCTTGTATTACAGCCAACCGTGTTTATGTTCAAAAAGGGGTCTACGATAAGTTTGCCCAAATCTTGACACAGAAGACCTCGAAATTGGTTGTTGGTCATGGTGCTGAGAAAGGAACTACCATGGGGCCAGTGACTACACCACGAAGTCTTGATAGAGCTCTCAATCAGGTTGAAGATGCTAAGAAGTACGGTGGTCAAGTCATCCTTGGTGGTGGGAAGATCATTGGCAAGACTGGATACTTCTTCGAGCCAACAATTATCTTGGGAGCCAAGAAAGAGATGTTGATCACATTAGAGGAGACTTTTGCCCCTGTCTTGGCACTCTACTCGTTTGACACCGAGGAGGAAGCTGTAACAGCTGCTAATAACACCAGTGTGAGTATCTCTCCCTCTCATTTGAGATTAACTAATGGAATGTAGATGGGACTGGCTTCATACTACTTTACTAAAAACATCGACCGAACCTGGAGGCTTTTGGAAAACCTCGAGGCCGGAATGATCGGTATGAATACTGGTAAGTATTTGAACGCCGAATTTTAAAAGACACCAAAATTAATTAACATAGGCAATGCCTCCGCCGCCGAATCGCCATTCGGAGGTATCAAAGAATCAGGTTATGGAAAGGAGTCTGGAAAAGATGTTGCCATCAACGAATATCTGATCACGAAGACTGGTACTTTGACACTTGATGGCCATTTCTAACTGCTAGTATCTTAGTACATGAACGAATAAACGCTTCCCTCACAAAAAGAAATACCTTCAATTCTTGCATCCATAATAAAACGTAGCACGGCCAGGGTATGATCTATGCCAAAATGGCCGTGCCGGCCTTGCCACGCTACGTTTTAATTGGATAGAGACGGGTGTGAGTGTGCCAATCAACGATCAGGGAGAGATGTGCACTGCAATTTTAGCCCACCGAAGAGGCTTGAAAGTAGCGCACGAAATCTAGCAGTACCGTTATCAGCGCGCACTGCAATTTTAGCGTCCACAAAGTGGATGGAATCCTTCAGCCTTGCCTCACGAATCCTCTCCAATCAAAAACATTTCATAGTGTTCGGCAGTAACTCGGACTGGCGTACTGTTTCTTCGCCCATGGCAACTTTTGAGTTTTTCCTCAACGCTTCGCCTCCTTCCCACACATCCGCGCGGCCAAAAAGAGGTGGAGATTCATATAACAGTAATGCTACGTCCAGAAGGGGTTAATCACCTGTCTTCTGAATGACGTACAGTCAACACTACCGACCTCGGGAAACTGAAACAAATATCTGACGCCGCACGCCGACCTCCATTAAATTTAGAATCAAAGCAACAACTTCTTGCGAACCTCGGCATTGACAAGCTAGGCTCCCTTGCAAACAAGAATGAGCAAACCTCCCACAATACTACGATACTATTGGGCTAGATGAGCAGCCCGTTTCCCCGCATCTCCCCTTTAGATGATCCTCGGCAGGCAAGAACCCCACGGCGAGTAGTTAGTCCGCATCCGCTCAGGTTTGCTTTGCTGATCTGCTGTTAATCACAAAAGGTTTCATAATTAAATACTTGGCATGCGTCTTCAATTTCAATTTCTTGTCAACCGTTAATCAAATAATAATATGTCTGCATCGAAAATGAGCCCCTTGTCAATCCTCTCGGCGCCGCTCCGCCTCGCGCTCTTCGACCCCCGTGTTACGGCCCCCCTCCTCGTCGCTCTTATCTACTACCCCGAGAAACTTCGGGAGCTCTTGCCCGAGAGAGTCCATCCTCTCATCACCTCACGAGCCGTAATCCGCACTCTCTCCGTTCTCCTCGGACTGAGTATCCTGCGAGGTGTGAATGGGAAGCTGAGTCAATGGAGCGCGAATAACTGGAAGAAAGATTCGAAATTCGTGAAGAGTCAGGAGCTGATTCTGATTTCTGGGGGTACCAGTGGGATTGGGAAGTTGATGGCTGAGGAGTTTGCGAGGAGGGGGGTGAAAGTTGTTGTCTTGGATTTGAATCCGCCGAAGGCTGCTTTGCGTAAGTTCTTCCTTTTCTCTAGCTGAAGGGAGTGCTGATGATATGAATGAAGCATCGGGGATACATTTCTATCAATGCGATGTCACGAGCTCAGAAAAGATTGCTGCGACTGCAGCTCAGATCCGCAGGGAACATGGTCATCCCACTGTCTTGATCAACAATGCTGGGATTGGTACTGGGCTTCCTATCCTCGACAGCACGGAGCAGATTATCCAGAAGACGTTCGAGGTCAACACTATCTCGCATTTCTGGATGGTGAGGGAGTTCCTCCCGGCGATGATCAAGAGGAACCATGGCCATGTGGTGACCATTGCGAGTATGGCGTCGTTTATGTGCGCTTCGAATATCGTGGACTATGCTTGCACGAAAGCGAGTGCACTGGCTTTCCATGAGGGCTTGCATCAAGAATTGAGAGCGAGATACAATGCTCCGAATGTCCGGACAACGTGAGTTCCTCCTGGACTCTCGAGAGAAGGAAAGCATCTGCTAACAGTAAATGCAGGGTTGTCAATCCAACTTGGATTCGCACCCCGCTTATTGAACAACTAACTTCGCATCCGAAGTTCACCGACAAGGTCCTGGAGCCCGAGGATGTATCGACGGCGGTTGTGGATCAAGTCTTGTCTGGCAGAGGTGGCCAACTGTTGTTGCCTGCGAGTATGGGCCTCCTTTCGGGCATTCGGGGATGGCCGACTTGGCTCTCGATTGGGGTGAGGAACAAAGTCTCTGGTGAGCTAACCCTTTCTTTTGCATTCTGACTTTCCTTGCTCTTGGCGTGTGTAGAATGGCCACTAACCATCGAACTTTAGATGTGGCTAAAGGCTTGGACGGCATTGACGTCGAGGCTGCGAAGAGAGATGACAGGGATCCTGAGAGGTGGGCAAACTTCAAGAAGCAGACATGAAGCATGAACAGATCAGAGAGCAAATTTGTATATAGAATCCTCTTTCTGAGCTTGAAGACCCGCCATTTGATGGAGTCTGCTGTATGAGTGAGGGGTGATGCTGCAACATCTTTGGGGAAACAAGAATTAATATAGACTTTCATCGAAGTTGCTCCATGCGTAGGACCATCCGGAAGCTTCCGATTCCGAAATAGAATTTGACTTTTGGTATACTTTGAGTGTTCTCACCCTTGCAACTTTGGAAAGCATGTGAGTCTCATGATAACTTGATGTCCTTGTGAAAACCTTCACAGAGCCGTCGTTTTTGTCTGCAACATCCTTGTCCATACAGAGCAAGCCCAGCCCGACTGCCGGAATGTCTTCCGAGTCCCGGAATGTGGAGCTATGCGCAGCTGAAAACTTTACTCCTTCTGGCCACCGCTCACTTCACATGTAAAAAACACCTCCTCGCCGATCCACTCGGATCTCCATCGCCATATTCATAAATCCCACAGGCCGTTGGAGTGCCTGCAACGTCCTGCACGGATGTTTGCATCTGTCGGGCTTTGTCCACCCAGATCTCGGTTCAACCAATTGGCGCCGGAACCGATCCCTGCACAGATCACAAACATCTCTTGCTCACCTCAGCCTCAAGCTTTGTCACTTTCTTTCTCCGGCAATGCGCGTTTGCCGCGATGATGTTTTTTTTACCCAGATCTGGGCGTTGTCCAACGATAGGCCGTGTCACACACCCTCCAACCTTCTCGCTGGCCCCTCCGCGAGATCTTTCAACCTATGACTAAGGGCCTGATGGAGATATCCGTTTCTTCAGCCATTGACCCAACAGAAAGCAACTCAAGAGCCGGTGGAGTGGCAAGGAAAATCCGGTAATGCAGGAACTATCGATCTCTTCAAGAAGTGGCGTCTGTATGGTTCGATACGAACGGCCACATCCCTGCCTAGCTCTGGGCCGTGAGCTGGGTTGCGTTGCCCCGCAGTGACATTGTGGTGGGAGAGATAGCTTGTTTCGTTTGGGTGGGCTTCCACTCGGAAAGCTCCCTTGGGAATCTTGGGAATCTTAGAGCTCGAAGTCTTGGAAGGAGCTCTGGTCGAGCCTTCCTCGAGTAGGTTGTCGGTCATGCTCCAAGTGTTGCTGACTGTCACTCGTCTGAGACTTCCTTCTCTTTGGAAGTATACAGCGACAGAGAACATAAACTGCTGGTTCGTTGCCATGGTGGGGTTGAAGAGGCAGGATAGGTGTTTTGGGTTACACTGCTTCGCCGTCGTCCACGTCCTTCTGCGAAGCGAAGTCTCTTCTTGTGGCAGGACGGAAAAGGAACCCTTTCAGACCCAATACTTTCTTTGAGCAGCACACCCAGTTTGGCTTCTTCCCGGAGGTATATCTCCTCTCACCTTCAGATAGTCGGCGGTCGACAATCTTCAGTTCCTTCCAAGTCCAGAACACCTCACTTTCTACCCTCACGCATCATGATTCTCACAGTCGGTCTCGTCCTTTTCATAGCTTTTGGCTTCATATTCATCATCCAAAGATGGCTCTCAGGCATCTGGAGGTCGACGCTCCTCTACCGCACATTCAACACACCCCGAGGGTCCGCCCCTGACACAGAAATCAAACTTTCGCAGACTGTCAACATCTACAAATTTCCACCTCTCCGAGAACGTACATCCACAAAAATGGCCATGGGCCTCAAGCGCCTCGACTCGTCAAACTGGCTCACTCTCGACTCTGCTTACCTCCCAGAGCACTTCCTCCGTTGCAACCTCCTCTGTACACACCGCCCGCAAGTCATCCAATGCCTCCCGGGCTCGGAGTCAGCATGTCACGAAGTTCTCTCCCTTGTGACCAGCTTCCTATCCTCCCGGTTCCCGCAACATTTTACACTCACAAACCTAACCCTTTCCTCAGGGGAAGTTCCAGCAATCCACAACCATCTCACGCAAGAAACCTTCACCGTCGGACAGCAAAATTGTCCCAACCCTCTCGAAATAGCAGCAAAGCTGTCAATGGAGGATTTCAATATATTGTTGAAGAATCAAGAGACGGGAGAGTATGAGTTGAAGGCGTCCGCAACGCTGTTTCCTGCGGGATGGAAATTGCAGGAGAGGATTGGAACAAGTATGGCGAATTTGCATAAGCCGGTTCCTGGGTGGGAGGAGAAATTGGGTGGGAGTGTGAATCGGTATACCCCTTCCCCCAACTATCATATGGGGTGAGTTGACCAGTGTGTAACAGGTATTTTGACCATCTTTCCCCAAAAACGAGTATGGAGAGGACGAATCTGTTTATCCAAACTACGCCAGATCTTTTTCAGGATGCTCCCGAGAAAATTACTGAGGGAGAAATCATCATGCCGAAGAGACTTATGGTGAGGAGGGAAAGACAGACCTTTGTGCGCTTAGCGAACACTGGTGCGGTGTTGTTTACTGTTAGGACGTACATGACTCCCCTCGTCGAACTGGGTGTGGAAGAGTTGAAGGCATTGAAAAGTCAGGTAATGGGGTGGGAAGAGGAGATTAGGGTATATAAGGGGTGGGGAATCTGGGGAGAGCCGCTTTTGAGGTGGTGTGATGAGGTGATTGGTGTAGAGGATGGGAGGGGTGAGGGAAGAGATTTAAAGTAAGGAAAATGGGTAAAAGTTACTCGGCGTTCTGAACGGAATATGGAATCGACAGGGATGTTTCGATAGATACCAGTGAGCTTCACAGCACAGCAAAATGTCACCCGCGATCCTCATAGCCAGAAATAGAGAACATTGCTATAGTACGTTTTCAAGTTTAGCTTGTAAAGAGATAAATTGAAGATATTTTCCCCATGGATTGTAATTGAACAGTTGAGTATACACAATCTTGCCCTGCAGACTAGAAGCGAACCCCCTCTCTGACTGACAAGATTGAAATCCTATGAATTGCGGGTATTAAGCCGAAATCAGGCGATTTTTCTGAATTTTGACGTTCAAGGCAAGCCAATGCTCCGGATGATTTTGTTCCAGCAGGATCCTGGTGGTATGATTAGATTTCTTGTCGTGCAGTCCATGCTGAATGGGATGGCCGCCGAAGCAGAACTCTCCCACGCCTGATCTCCCGATGAAAATCTTGAGCTCCTGCAAAGCCCGTTTAGGGACTTCCGTGAGCTCTTCCGCGCAAAATGATGCCAGAAATGCGTTGGATTGCTTCCGGCCGCCCACTTTCTCCTGCACTATCACCTTCATTGAGTAGATTCTCAAGCACACCTAATGTTCCAACCAAAAACATTGCTGACTTCCTTTCGATTTCGAATTGTCGGTGCCAAAACCATACTGATCCGCGGAATGCCATGAACGATAGTATTACGAGCTTGGAGGAAGGCGTGTTTAGCTTGGATGGAGCTGGCCACTCATTTCCCTTTCTCGGCCTCAACAGGCCCTGCCTCGTCTGGGAGGCTGTCGAGATAAGGGTTGCAATCAAGATCTGATTTGGCGAGGTCGACAAGGAATCCTTGGATACCCACTATGATTCTGTACCCGGCGAGTCCCAGCAAAGCTATAACCACCAGGAGGAGGTTGATGGCCGCAAGAAGGCAGAGTGGGATGGTATGCCAGAGTTGAACTCTTCGGAGAGGACAGTCTCCTGCTTTCTTCTCATCAGCCTCGCCCCCAGTTTCGAATAACCCGGCTAGAACGAATCGAAGTGGGCATTTCTTTGGTTCGGGGTTGACAGCTGTGTCTGTTGAGGAGGGCGTAGAGGAGACTGATTCGGTGTCGGTGTCTTTGTCTTTTTTGCTCTTCTTGCTGTGGCTAATGATTACCACGCCAGAATGTCGCCGAGCTGATCGATTGGCGTAATGCTTTTCTTTCTTGGACGAAGCCATGCCGGTGATATTGAGGATGCTGGACATTGATGAGGAGGTGTGTAAATTAGTGAATCGTATAAGCAGGGGCGGTAGGATACCGAGTCCAGGATTTCTAATTAGTTCAATTGCGGGGTTGCTGGCGTGATATGAGGTAGTGTTCGTATATATGTTGGATTTTATTAGCCATCTCATGTGTGGGATAGCGGCCTGTACGAAAGAAAATGATAGCCCAATCATTACAGCTGCCGCCACAAACATGTGAAGCTATCAGATTCTGATATTGGGTGTGAGAAAGACAGATAATGATCCAAGCCGGCAACGTGCGGCCACTCAGGACTGAGCAATGTGGCAGCAGCTGAGCACTTACTCGCACACCATCTCTGATGGTCTCCAACTTAAGAGCTTGTTTGAAACAATATTCGACGAGGTTCAAGCTTCGATAGGTTTGTACCCCACGTTCTTGTCGTATAGGAGCGGCCAATGATTGAGGTTGGGGTGCAGAAGCAAGCTGCAAGCCGCCACTGGGCTCTTTCGCAATGGTTGCCCAACCGCAACTTCTTCAAGGTACAAACACATAATTATTCGGCAATTGAGGTGAATGCCTGGGAGGCTGACCACTCGGACTGAGACCTTGATCACACGGCATATGCATGAGGATCGAGCAGCTGAGTGAGCTTCGCAGCGACGAATAGGAAAATATAGACGCGTGACCCCAACAGAGCCCTGAGAAGCACCGATTTCACATGGCATTGTTGGTCAGGGGGTCGGTCTTACCACCGCCCAACCACTTCGTTGGTAGCCGCTCCGTACGGTGAGATTTGGGTACTCTAGAGATCGCTCCAGACTTCATGGGGTAAGCCCGACCAAAGAAGGCATTTCGATTGATTGGAGCTTCTGAAGGTTCACGCGTCAGTTCTGGTGCATGTCTGACGGCCGTTTAAGTTTGGGAAGGAGGTTTGTCTGGGAGGCGAGAAGAAAGGCAATCGTAATTGCTTCAATGAAGGACATGACTAGATATGAAGTAGGACGTACCTCGGTCGTGGTGATAGCGACAATAATTTCCATCGTCCTTCGCCAACTTTGGACAATGATCTGGACTTGGAGCAGATAGGACATGAATATTCGAAATCTTCCAAGGTTTTCGAAGTACTATTGAGGGTATAAGAATTTGACGGAACAATAATATGAGGGATAACAGTGGCAATGTCTGACTTCAGCTGGTACATTGGAGTAGCCTCGCGAGCCCGGACACGCTGTACGGAAGGGGGTGGCCAGAAGTCACCGTCACACCCCCATGTTTCTGCCATTGCCAAGCCATCTAAATTAGGTATAAATTATATGCCGCTTTAATGCTCTACCAATGAGTTTGTGCACCCTTCCGGAATCGTACCTTCTCTAGGCGCTCTGGAAGTGAGTCTATATACTTATTAAAGTCTTCCACCGTGATTTCGTGTTCCCAGATATCTAGAACTGCTTCTTGTAGCTCTTCCAAAGTCCACCCGCCATATGGTTTCCTATTCCGGAGCCTTTGTTTCAAGATCCTCCATACGTTCTCAATTGGGTTCAAATCTGGGGAACAGGGAGGCCAGTCAATCGAGTAGATAAAGCATTCTACCCGGGCCTTATTACAAAGACCCTTATTTTCTTTCGTATCCTTCTTCCCATGTACTTTACTCCCATCCTCAACAACAAAGTACGTTTCACCCGTACAAAAATCCCCAATATACCGGCCATTCCTCTCCTTGCAAATATCTCCTAAGAGGCCCCGTAAGATCTGTTGCTCATACTTCTTTTGTGTGAACCCTTTCCCTTCTCCTTCAGTCGATAAGATAACAAGCCTACTCTTGAAATTGTACCCAATTACAGCCGCGTAGTGTATAGATGTTCTACCGCTTTGAAATTTGAACTGGATACAATCGAGCCTCCGTCGTTCCCCTCGTTTTCGCAAGATTTTAAGTCGTCGACGTAGACTTGACTGGATCGTTGTTTCGTCGTAGTAAAGGCCTCTCCGCCAGTACTCTTTTGCTCGATCCCAATTTGCGATTGAAAAGCTCCAGCGTTTAAGTCTCTGTTCTTCTGAGAGGAATGGTTTGCAATCAGGAATATGGTGGTGATATCCAAAACGAGCAAACGCTCGTAAGAGGGACTTCTCAGAGGCTTTAATGTTAAAGACCTCAGCGATCCGTTGGAGGGGCATTGCTCGCCGGTCAAAGTGGCCTGTCATCCACCCAATTATCTCCTCTATCTTCTCATTTGGTATAAGATAGGGTCTGCCAGTTCGCGTCTTGCCAGTTCGTCGATCTCCTGTGCTAATCCAACCTCTTGCAGTCGTACGGGGCACTTTAGCTAGCTGTGCAGCCCGGATTTGAGAGTGGCCTTCTTCTAGGTACGCGCGAAAGCGGGAGCGTCGAGGCGTCTCGTGTTCTCGTCGGGAGGTCTTTCTTTTGGGTGTGTAGGCCATATTAACACGTAGTAAAGTAAGTAAAGGAGCTGTGGGAAGGAACTATGAGAGCTGAATTGATGGTGTTGAGGAAGAGAAGGTGCTAGAACAGCGGGGGGCTACCCTCACCGCCTTTGCAGGGGGGGTGACGGTGACTTCTGGCCACCCCCTTCCGTACTTGTCTTCGCCTATCGCAGGAGCACATGGAGAGGGTGTTGTTCTGTTGGTTACCTCGTAAGTTTGGTGGTGGGTGGCGATGTCTTTCGTGCTTCGAATTCTTTCGAGGAGACGGGACAGCGAGGCTGGTTTTTCGTGCTCCTGTTTCTTTCGACCTTCGAGGCAGG
>Ga0307515_10023117_pt1 | contig 10916 bp, 8 predicted proteins | sample 17_EM_MG_FD_194513 | JGI IMG/M metagenome (GOLD analysis project Ga0307515, IMG submission 194513) | Populus trichocarpa ectomycorrhiza microbial communities from riparian zone in the Pacific Northwest, United States - 17_EM | ecosystem: Host-associated > Plants > Roots > Unclassified | place...
CGCCAAGCCGAGCACTACAGAAGCTGCCGCGGCGAATTCGAGCGACAAGCCGATGCCGAAGATCGATCCTAAGCCGAATGACGTGAAGGAGATCGTCAAGGAGGAAACGGAAGTCGAGCAGCCGAAACAGGTCGCCTCCATTCCGCCGCCGAAGCCTGTCGAGGTGACGCCGCCGAAGCCTGAGGAAAAACCGCCGGAGGCGCAGGCCAAGCCCGAGGAACCGCCGAAGCCGGATGCCGAGGCGCTGCCGGAGAATGTGCCGACCCCTGCTGCTAAACCACAGGTGAAGCCGCCGGAACCACAGAAGGCCGCTGAGAAGCCACCGGAAAAGACCCTGGACCAGCCGAAGGCTGCCGAAAAACCGACCGATAAGAAGAAGGCGGACCAGAAGCAGGAAATGGCGAAATCCGCCTCGTCAATGAAGAGCGATTTCAATGCCGACGACGTTGCGGCGTTGCTGAACAAGACAGATCCTTCCGCCGGCGGCGCCAAGCGCTCGACGCAGGAGGCATCGCTCGGTGCGAAGAAGAGCAACGGGGGCTCGAAACTCAGCCAAAGCGAAGAAGATGCGATAAAGGGTTTGATTGAGGGTAACTGGCTTATCACTCCCGGAATGGAAGGCCTTTCCGGTATGGTCATCACGGTGCATTTCAAGCTCGACAAAGATGGAAACATTATCGGCCAGCCCGAGATCGAGTCTTCCGGCGGAAGCAGCACCGATTCAACGCGTCGTGCGCTGGAAAGTGGCGCTTACCGTGCCGTGATGAAATCTGCTCCCTCGTTCCGCTCGACGCTTCCCATGGACAAGTATGACGTGTGGAACGAGGTCGTCCTTAACTTTAATCCCGGCGATATGGGGATTTAAATGCCGAGGAATCCGCTCCATTTCGCGAAATCTTTCGGGATATACGCGGCGCTGACAGGGTTCGTCGTTGGCTTCACCTTTCCACTCAATGCGGATGCGGAGACGGTTGATCGCGGGAACCGCAGCACAAAAGCGACGGCTATCAGTGCGTCCGAATCTACTGCGATGCGAGATGCGATCGCAAATCACTTCATCGTCGATACCAGGCAGAAAGATCTCGGCAGCGTACATATGAAGATTCACGTAAAGCTTGATAGGGATGGCCAGATCGTGGGCGTCCCTGACGTCGAGGTCAGCGGTGGCAGTGAGCGCACGCAGAAAAGCATTGCCGATGCCGGCGTTCGCGCAATTCGTCGCTCAGCTCCTTTTACGATGCTTCCAAAAGATAAATACGATGCCTGGAACGAAGTCATTTTCAACTTCGACACCAGCGCACTTACCCAATAAGATGCTGAAAGGCTTGTTTGATATGGTCAAGTGTTCCCTCATCCGCGCTCTGATGGTCATTGCAGGCCTGATTGGGGTCGCAGCCTTTACGACGCCGGCGAACGCGGTGCTCACCCTCGATCTTCGAAAGGGCAATGTTCAGCCGCTGCCAATTGCAGTGACCGACTTCCTGCAGGGCGATATGGGCGCGCAGGTCTCGCAGGTCATCGCCGCCGACCTGCAGCGTTCCGGCCTGTTCGCGCCGATCAGCAAAACCGCTTTCATCGAGAAGATCTCCAATCCGGATGCGGCCCCTCGCTTCGAGGACTGGAAGGTCATCAATGCTCAGGCGCTGGTCACCGGTCGGGTCACACAGGAAGCGGATGGCCGTCTTCGTGCCGAATTCCGTCTCTGGGACCCGTTCGCCGGACAGCAGATGACCGGGCAGCAGTTTTATACGCAGCCGGAGAACTGGCGTCGCGTTGCCCACATTATCGCCGATGCGATCTACAAGCAGATCACCGGTGAGGAAGGCTATTTCGACACGCGCGTCGTCTTCGTCTCCGAATCCGGCACCAAGCAGCAGCGCAAGCGCCAGCTCGCGATCATGGACCAGGACGGCTTCAACATCCGCATGCTGACTGATGGCAGCGACCTCGTGCTGACGCCGCGCTTCTCGCCGAGCCGGCAGGAAGTCACCTATATGTCCTTTGCCAACCAGCAGCCGCGGGTCTATCTGCTGCAGCTCGAAACCGGGCAGCGCGAGGTCGTCGGTAACTTCCCGGGAATGACCTTCTCGCCGCGCTTTTCGCCGGATGGGCAGAAGGTGATCATGAGCCTGCAGCAGGACGCCAATTCCAACATCTATACGATGGACCTGCGCTCGCGCACGACGACGCGGTTGACCTCGACGGCTGCGATCGACACCTCGCCCTCCTATTCGCCTGATGGTGCGCGCGTGAGCTTCGAAAGCGACCGCGGCGGAAAACCGCAGATCTACGTGATGAACGCCGACGGCTCGGGCCAGACCCGTATTTCCTTCGGCGATGGTTCCTATTCGACGCCGGTCTGGTCGCCGCGCGGCGATCTCATCGCCTTCACCAAACAGGCCGGCGGCAAGTTCTCGATCGGCGTGATGAAGCCTGATGGTTCTGGCGAGCGTATCCTGACGACCGGCTTCCACAATGAAGGGCCGACCTGGGCGCCGAACGGCCGCGTCCTAATGTTCTTCCGCCAGGCGGCGGGGGCGGGCGGTCCGCAGCTCTATTCGATCGATCTGACCGGCTATAACGAGCAGCTCGTCAAGACGCCGACCTACGGTTCCGATCCGGCCTGGTCGCCGCTTCTGGAGTAGCCGATGCGCTGTTGCCTTCATGTCGCCCCAAAGTCATGGAACCGAGCGACTGAGGGACAAATCAGCAAGTTGTTAACCATAATCTTTGAGGGGCGGTTAACCGAGTGCGGTTACTGTCCGGAAACCCTGATGAAATCGCAAGGAGACCGGCCATGAGCCGAATTCACACCCCGGCAATGAGCCGCATGCAGAATTTTGCCCGCAACCCCGTGATGATCGCGCTTTTCGCCGGTCTCGCGCTCGCAAGCTGCGCCAAGAAGAACACGCCGAACAGTGCCGGCGATCTCGGCCTCGGCGCCGGTGCGGCAACGCCGGGCTCGGCCCAGGACTTCACCGTCAATGTCGGCGACCGTATCTTCTTCGATACCGACTCTTCGTCGATCCGCGCCGACGCCTCTCAGACGCTTGACCGTCAGGCACAGTGGCTCGCCCGCTACCCGAACTACCAGATCACCGTCGAAGGCCATGCCGACGAGCGCGGCACGCGCGAATACAACCTCGCTCTCGGCGCCCGCCGTGCGGCCGCTGCCAAGGATTACCTCGCTTCACGCGGCGTTCCGGCGCAGCGCCTGAAGACGATCTCTTACGGCAAGGAACGCCCGGTCGCCGTCTGCGACGATATTTCCTGCTGGTCGCAGAACCGCCGTGCGGTCACGGTACTTGGCGGCGCCGGCTCGTAATATCCGGCAATAATTCGCTTTTTCGTAAGGCGGTCCCGTTTGGGGCCGCCTTTTCTTTTTGACCACACTTTGGCCAGACTCCGTTGCTTTTTGAAAGCAATTGGAAAAATCTCCTGTTCGTGCCATCGAGGTGCGAAGAATCACTGGGACAGGACGATACATATGAAGAAATTTGTCGTGGCAGGCATGCTGTGCCTCGCGGCTGTGACCGGGAGCGAACGGGCGGCCTATTCCGCCTCGTTCTTCGGGCTGCATCTCGGCGGCCGATCCGCGGAAAACCAGCCGGCGCCGCCTGTTGTCAAGGTGCAGAGCGGTGACGCGGAGGTCCGCGTGCAGCAACTCGAAGAGCAACTGCGGCAGTTGAATGGCCGGATCGAAGAGATGAGCTTTCAGCTCCTCCAGATGCAGGAGACGATCCGCAAGCAGCAGGAGGACAATGAATTCCGCTTCCAGCAGCTCGAAAAGACGGGTGCCGGCGCTCCCGCCAAGGCTCCTGTCAAGAAGAGCGAGACCGATGCCGCTCCGGCAGCGTCCGGCAGCGACGACATCGCCAAGGTGATCCAGGCGCCGCAGGGAGCCGAAACGGCTCCCTCCGTTGATGTGCCTGACAACAGTGGCCTCGGCCAGCCGCCGAAGGAGCTCGGCTCGATCGACTTCGATCAGAATGGCAATCCGATCGGCGGAACCGTCGATGAAAATGCTACAATCGGATCCGGACCGATTCCCAACGCCGGGACGCCGCAGCAGACCGCCTCGCTCGGCAGCGAGGCGGACCAGTACAAGGCGGCCTACGGTCACGTATTATCAGGCGATTACAGCACGGCCGAACAGGAGTTCACGCAGTACATCACCCGCTACCCGAGCAGCGCGCGGGCCGCCGACGCCAATTTCTGGCTCGGCGAAGCGCTGTATTCGCAGGGCAAGTACAATGAGGCGGCCAAGACCTTCCTCAATGCGCACCAGAAATACGGCACATCAGAAAAGGCGCCGGAAATGCTGCTGAAGCTCGGCATGTCGCTTGCCGCGCTCGACAATACCGAGACGGCCTGCGCGACGCTGCGCGAAGTGTCGAAGCGTTATCCGAAGGCCTCGCGCGCCGTCATAAGCAAGGTTGCGAGCGAACAGAAGCGCCTCTCCTGCTAAGGTCTTCCGGCATGTCTCCGGAAGCCACCCAATCGCCTCAGCAGGCGATCCGCCAATTCCTCATCTCGCTTCAACGCCCCACGCGCATTCTCGTCGCGATATCAGGCGGCAGCGATTCCACCGGCCTGCTTCTCCTCCTCGACGAAGCCGTAAAGGCCGCACCCCACCTCGAAATTTCCCTTTGCACCGCGACCGTCGATCATGCGTTGCGTGCCGGTTCAGCAGACGAGGCGCGTGAGGTCGCAGCCCTCTGCACATCGCTCGGCATTGCGCACACCACGCTGATCTGGCAGGGCAACAAGCCGAAGTCCGGCATCATGGCTGCCGCCCGAGAGGCGCGTTATGGCTTGCTTGCTGCCGCCGCCGAAAGCTTCGAGGCGAATCTCATTGTCACCGGCCATACATTCGACGACCAGCGCGAAACGCTTGCCATGCGCAGCCTGCGATCCGGGCAGGCTTCGACCGGTATTGCCGATGCGGTACTGTTCGACCGGCGTTTCTGGATCATGCGGCCGCTGCTCTTTTCCACCCGGGCCGATATCCGCGCTTATCTCGAGGCACGCCGCGTTTCCTGGCTCGACGATCCGAGCAACGAGGATGCGACCTATGAACGGGTGCGCATGCGTCGGCGGCTTTCGGCTGATGCAGGCACGGAAGATATCCGCAGCACGTGGAAGGAGCGGCTGGAGCTTTCATCCAAGGCAGCCGATTGGCTGGATCGTCATTTCAAGCTTCATGGCGGCTTGCTCGCGCGGGTGATGCCGGAAGGCTTGAGTGAGGATCGCGCACTCCTCGACTATGCACTCGGCCGTCTGGCGGCCGTCTTCGGCGGGCAGCCGTTCGCGCCGGGGAGGGTGCAGATGGAGCGCGTTCTTGCATTCGCCGCCGGCGGCGAGCTAGGGCGAATGACCGCCGGCGGGGTGGTATTCGATCTGCGGCGTGACGGGCTTTACCTGGTGCGCGAGAGCCGGGGGATATTGCCTCTGGTTCTGCAGCCGGGAGAGGCTGGGGTTTGGGATGGCAGGTTTCAGGCGCGCAACAGTTTGGCCACATCAATCGTGGTCGAGGCCGCCACTTCACACGATCCCTCATTCCTGTGCTTGTCACAGGAATCCAGTGCGCCCAAGTCCTTGGGCGCAGGAGACACTTCACGCATTGTTGAGTCAATCACCGCGCAGACGCGCGGTTGCTGGATTCCTGTGACATCCCTCGGGTTAAACCCGAGGAAGGGAATGAGGGGGAGTTTACCTCACCTTCCCAAGGCAGCATGGAAGCGCGCCATCGCTTCGGCGCCGGCTTTATCCGCCGGAGAAGCCCTTTTATCTCAAGATTCCGCCCACTCGGTCGAACTGACGTCATATCTCGCACCCTTCGACCGCTTTTTGACACGATTTGATTTCATCTTTGCCTGCAGGATTTCGGCGGTTTTCGCGACGGCGCCCTATGCGAGGCTGCCTTTAAGAAGTATTGACGGAAAAACCATCTGACCTGGGGGATTGCCTTGGCAACGGCGCAGCGCAACCCTATGTTAGAGCAGAATAAGACGGTCGCCATGAGGCGGCTGTTCCAGTGCTGGGGAGTTCAATGAACCCTAACTTACGTAATTTCGCCTTGTGGGCGATCATAGCGCTTCTGCTGATCGCCCTTTTCAGTATGTTTCAGACGGCGCCGGCGCAGACGGGCTCCCGCGAAATCCCTTATTCGCAGTTTCTGCGTGAGGTCGATGCGGGCCGCGTGAAGGAAGTCGTGGTCACGGGCAACCGTGTCTCCGGAAGCTATGTTGAAAACGGCACCACCTTCCAGACCTATTCTCCTGTGATCGACGACAACCTGCTCGATCGCCTGCAGCAGAAGAATGTCCTGGTTTCCGCCCGTCCTGAGACGGACGGCTCTTCGGGTTTCCTCAGCTATCTCGGCACGCTTTTGCCGATGCTTCTGATTCTCGGCGTCTGGCTGTTCTTCATGCGGCAGATGCAGGGTGGTTCGCGCGGCGCGATGGGCTTCGGCAAATCCAAGGCCAAGCTGCTCACCGAAGCGCATGGCCGCGTCACCTTCGAGGACGTTGCCGGTGTCGACGAGGCCAAGCAGGATCTCGAGGAAATCGTCGAATTTCTGCGTGATCCGCAGAAGTTCCAGCGTCTCGGCGGCAAGATCCCGCGCGGTGTGCTGCTCGTCGGCCCTCCGGGTACCGGCAAGACGCTGCTCGCCCGCTCGGTCGCCGGTGAAGCCAACGTGCCCTTCTTCACCATTTCGGGTTCCGACTTCGTCGAAATGTTCGTCGGTGTCGGCGCAAGCCGCGTGCGCGATATGTTCGAGCAAGCGAAGAAGAATGCGCCCTGCATCATCTTCATCGACGAAATCGATGCCGTCGGCCGCCATCGCGGCGCCGGTCTCGGCGGCGGCAACGATGAACGCGAGCAGACGCTGAACCAGTTGCTGGTCGAGATGGATGGTTTCGAGGCGAATGAAGGCGTGATCCTGATCGCCGCCACCAACCGTCCCGACGTTCTCGATCCGGCGCTGCTGCGTCCCGGTCGTTTCGACCGTCAGGTCGTGGTGCCAAACCCCGACATCGTCGGCCGCGAGCGTATCCTCAAGGTTCACGCCCGCAACGTTCCGCTGGCGCCGAATGTCGATCTCAAGATTCTTGCTCGCGGCACGCCCGGTTTTTCCGGTGCCGACCTGATGAACCTCGTCAACGAAGCCGCCCTCATGGCCGCACGCCGCAACAAGCGCGTCGTCACCATGCAGGAATTCGAGGACGCCAAGGACAAGATCATGATGGGCGCCGAACGCCGTTCCTCGGCAATGACCGAGGCGGAGAAGAAGCTCACCGCCTATCACGAAGCCGGCCATGCCATCACCGCGCTCAATGTCGCCGTCGCTGATCCGCTCCACAAGGCGACGATCATTCCGCGCGGCCGTGCGCTCGGCATGGTCATGCAGCTTCCCGAGGGCGATCGCTACTCGATGAGCTACAAGTGGATGGTCTCGCGCCTCTGCATCATGATGGGCGGCCGCGTCGCCGAAGAACTCACCTTCGGCAAGGAGAACATCACTTCGGGTGCCTCCTCCGACATCGAGCAGGCCACCAAGCTTGCCCGCGCCATGGTCACGCAGTGGGGTTTCTCCGATCAGCTCGGTCAGGTCGCCTATGGCGAAAACCAGCAGGAAGTCTTCCTCGGCCACTCGGTTTCGCAGTCGAAGAACGTCTCGGAGGCGACCGCACAGCTGATCGACGAAGCCTATACCCAGGCCCGCACGATCCTGACGGAAAAGCACGACGAATTCGTCGCTCTTGCCGAAGGTCTGCTCGAATACGAAACGCTGACCGGCGAAGAGATCAAGGCGCTGATCCGCGGCGAGAAGCCGTCCCGCGATCTCGGTGACGACTCGCCGCCGAGCCGCGGCTCGGCCGTCCCGAAGACCGGCATACGGCCCGCCACCAAGGGCGACGAGCCGGAAGGCGGTCTCGAACCGCAGCCGCATTGAACAGTGTGACCATCTCGAACAGGGCCGGATTTCCGAAACGGGGAATCCGGCCTTTTCTATTGGTAACGGGATATAATCATTTTTCTCGGTAATTTACGTGCCGGTGGCCGCATTTTGTGGCATTCCGCTGAATTGAGGCAAGTATGAATCACGCTCCTGGATTGACGACATTCCCTTGAAGCCGGATTCGCTTGGAACGATGCGCTGCCTTGAATGGCGCGCGGAAAGCAGGGTGCAGATGAAAAGACGCTATTTCGGCACGGACGGTATTCGCGGCCAATCCAACATTTTCCCGATGACGCCGGATCTCGCCATGCGGGTCGGCATTGCTGCCGGCACGATCTTCCGCCGCGGCAACCATCGCCACCGCGTCGTCATCGGCAAGGATACCCGTCTTTCCGGCTATATGCTTGAGAATGCCATGGTGGCGGGCTTCACTGCCGCCGGCCTCGATGCCTTCATTCTCGGACCGATCCCGACGCCAGCTGTTGCCATGCTGACGCGCTCGCTGCGCGCCGATCTCGGGGTAATGATCTCCGCGTCGCACAATCCTTACGAGGATAACGGCATCAAGCTCTTCGGCCCTGACGGCTACAAGCTGTCCGACGACATCGAGGGCGAGATCGAGGATCTGCTCGAAAAGGACCTGAACGCGCAGCTCGCCAAATCCGACGATATCGGCCGGGCCAAGCGTGTCGACGGCGTCCATGACCGCTATATCGAGCATGCCAAGCGCACGCTGCCGCGCGATGTGACGCTGCAGGGGCTCAGGATCGCGATCGACTGCGCCAACGGCGCTGCCTACAAGGTGGCGCCCGCCGTGCTCTGGGAACTCGGCGCCGAGGTCGTCACCATCGGCAACGAGCCTAATGGCACCAACATCAATCTCAATTGCGGCTCCACCAGCCCGGTCGCCCTGCAGAAGAAGGTCGACGAGGTGCGCGCCGATATCGGCATCGCGCTCGATGGCGACGCTGACCGCGTCATCATCGTCGACGAAAACGGCTCGATCGTCGATGGCGACCAGTTGATGGCTGTGATCGCCGAAACCTGGGCCGAAAACCAGCAACTGCGCGGCAACGGCATTGTCGCCACCGTCATGTCCAATCTCGGCCTCGAGCGCTTCCTCGATGAGCGCGGCATGGCGCTTGCCCGTACCAAGGTCGGCGACCGCTACGTCGTCGAGCATATGCGCCAGCACAATTACAATGTTGGCGGCGAACAGTCCGGCCATATCGTGCTTTCGGATTACGGCACGACCGGTGATGGTCTTGTCGCGGCCCTGCAGATCCTGGCGGCGGTCAAGCGCACCGGCCGGACAGTCAGCGAGGTCTGCCGCCGGTTTGAGCCGGTGCCGCAGCTATTGCGCAACGTCCGCATCAGCGGCGGCAAGCCGCTGGAGGATATCCAGGTGCAGAAGGCGATTGCTGAAGCCGAAGCCGAGCTTGCCAGGAACGGCCGGCTCGTCATCCGCCCCTCGGGTACCGAGCCGCTGATCCGCGTCATGGCCGAAGGTGACGATCGCGCCCAGATCGAGCGCATCGTCAACGAGCTGATCGGCACGATCTCCAACGTCCGGACGGCCGCCTGATCCTTTACGACTGTCAGATCAAAAGCCGGTGCGCGAGCGCCGGCTTTTCGTTGTGCGCTGCGCGCCTGCGGCGCCGAGGTGCCGGATATCAAGGTAAATAATCGTGGTTAAGCAGCTTTTAACGTTTCCAATTCATTATCCATCCGAAGCGTACCAGATTGGCAGCGACGTAACCTGCCGACGCAACGGATTTTGGAGTGGGATCCATGAAAAGAAGCTTGTCCGGCATCTTCGCCGCATTGTTGATCGCGACAAACGCCTATTCCGCGGACCTCGCCCCTGCCGAGCCGATCCCGGAACAGCCGCCTGAGGTGACCGTCACCGAAGCGACCGGCTGGTACCTGCGCGGCGATGTCGGCTATGCCTTCACCGATCTGCGTGGCGCCCGCTACTTCCAGGGCAGCAACGCAACGGAAGTCGATTTCGACGACGCCGATTTGGATGACACATGGACCGTCGGCGGCGGTGTCGGTTACCAGATCAACAGCTACCTGCGCACCGATTTGACCTTCGACTATCTGACGCAGGCGGATTTCAAGGGCTCGACGGTCGGACAGTGCGGCTTCCCGCTGGTGGATTGCACCTCGCGTGACTCTTCCTCGCTGACTGCCTACACGCTGCTTGCCAACGCCTATGTCGATCTCGGCACCTATGGCTACGTCACGCCTTACGTCGGCGCCGGTATCGGTGGTTCCTACGTGAAGTGGAAGAATCTCCGCAACGTCGCCTGCGCCGATGACGGCAGCTTTTGCGATGACGAAGTTACCCATGGCGGCAAGGGCAACTGGCGCTTCACCTACGCCCTCATGGCCGGCGCCTCGATCGACGTGACCTGCAACGTCAAGGCCGATGTCGGCTATCGCTACCTGCATATCGATGGCGGCAACATGTTCGGCTACGCCGAGAATGGCGGCCCCGGCCGCGACAAGGGTCTCAGCGTTCACGAAGCCCGCGTCGGCGCGCGTTACCTCTTCGGCGGCTGCGCCCAGCCGGTCGCCTACGAACCGCCGGAAATTCCGCTGCAGCAGCCGGTCTACAAATAAGTCCGATCCTGTTCCATCAGAAAGCCGCCCCGAACCGGGCGGCTTTTTTGCTTTGCGGCCATCTCGCCTGCGTCAAAATATCTTCCGACCGCGACACTTCGATCTTGACTATGACGCGCCTCATCCATACACACGGCGGCGGGACACCCTTCCCCAACGAAGGGCTTTCTATCTGAGAGGATAGCATCATGGCGAAGACCGCAAAGCCGGACATCCGTCCGCACAATACTCATTTTTCTTCTGGCCCCTGCTCGAAGCGCCCCGGTTGGTCGCTCGAAGCCCTTTCCGACGCGGCCCTTGGCCGTTCGCATCGCGCGAAGGT
>Ga0307515_10023118_pt1 | contig 10916 bp, 15 predicted proteins | sample 17_EM_MG_FD_194513 | JGI IMG/M metagenome (GOLD analysis project Ga0307515, IMG submission 194513) | Populus trichocarpa ectomycorrhiza microbial communities from riparian zone in the Pacific Northwest, United States - 17_EM | ecosystem: Host-associated > Plants > Roots > Unclassified | place...
GAATAAGTGGTACCAAGATCTGTGAGATGTCGTCAGCTACTGTGAACACGAAGGAGAATAGCGCTGGTGGAGGCTAACCGATTCCAATGACGGTACCAAACTCAGGTTTCTTGTCCTCATCAGCAGCGTTTACTGAGACAGGACAGAGGAGAATGAGAGCGAAGATTGTGAAGAACACGAGAGACATGGAACCGAGGAGGTTTCGACTTTGCCTCCTCGTCGGGCGACGAGAAGAACGAGGGATCATGGTGGGGGGAGAAGGAGAAGTATGTTGGGCGTGTTGGAGGTCTGGGATTTTATATCGGACGCTCAAGTGGCGGGTACGTGGCACAACGTGTTCGGGATAGATCTGATTGGCAAGGCTCGATCTACTGGTCGGTTCGCACTACCTCTACCATAGCATTCTCTTTCTCCTTACCCCCACGGACACTAAGATTGCCCTCTCGTACATCTACCGTCTGCACTGGTCCGGTGAACCAATTTTTCCCACCATACTTGGGGAAATAGTAGTAGACCAGCGAGAGGATGAGGACCCCACCCAGGACGACCACGGTGTAGTTCATGTCTCCCACCCCAACTCCTGGAGTCGCAGGGAATAAGAACACGACTCCCATAAACGTCATCCACGTCACAGAGATCACAGCCACCGGAAGACTCTGCAAAAAGGTTACCTTGGATCAATACACGTGGGCCAATTTCCCACTCACCCATACTCCGAGATCAAATGGACCTGGTTTGTGATCGTTCTCAAATATAAACCTTGCCGCAATTGGGATTGCGTAGGCAACGTAAAGGCCCACGACACTGAGAGAGAAGATAGCACCAATGGCCTGTTCACCCGCAAATACCAGAAGCCCCAGAAAAATGGAAACGATACAGCAGAACCAAACGGTGTTCACAGGTGTTTTTGTGTACGTGTTCATCTTGTACAAGATAGACGAGAGAGGCAGAGCACCATCTCGAGAAAAGGCAAATGTCTGCCTCGACGCAGCCAGAACCTAGATTTGTGTCGTCAACCCGTGCTTGGGAGTTGTTTGGCACAAGGGGGGTAGCACCCACCATGCTCGACCCCATCATGTACCTGTTATACTATTAGTCACCTCGTGCATTGTGGAGGATTTATTCTGTGACGACTGACTGTACAATGACAACGATGCTCCATACCGCCAGGGTGCCTTTCTTACCGAAACTCTGGTAAAATATTTGAGCCATGGGCTGCCCGACATTGCTATCCAAAAGCGCTTGGATGTCGCTACCCATACAAAACGCCAATGCGATATTAATGGCTGGGATCGGGGTTAGCGTATGTCAGGAGGATGTAAATCTAGTTGACGGTTGGTTACCCCATCCTAAGACACCGGCAATCCCTGTAGCACTAACGATTGCCCAGGGTACGGCGACCGAAGCGTTAGATGCCTCTTCGCTAATGTGAACACTGGAGTCAAACGAGCCTGGTTTAATCTTGTTAATGTGAAAAGATGGAATCTAGTGGCGAGAATCATACATATCGTCCACAAAGGAGCCAATAAACTGAGAATAAAAGCATATCCATTCGGCCATCCATCAACTGGGGACGTAAACTTCAGTGTATACCCGGTGTGATCTTGTCGAGACTCACGGTTGGTAAAGCCACCCAACGCATAACTTGCCGAGTTCTTGTACTCGGCCGGCGTCGCAGCTGGGAGTGCGATGATTACTGCGACACAAAGCCTGAAAGTGTGGTCATTGCGGTTGTTTATCCACAGAATGGTTGAACTTGCAGCACGTTAAGCACCACATATAGGCCTTGCAACCGCGCGAGGACCTTGGTACCAAAGCAGCATATAACTCCGTGAGTTAGGACCACGGCAACGTAGATCCCACTGGTCACGCATCAGGACGGAACAAAGATGGACGAAGCTAGGACATACAAAGTCTCGGCATCTGTCGCGGAGTATTCCTCGTCAGACCCAATAGCGGCAGCTGCGGCGATCTGGACGGCGCATCCCCAATCGATAGAAGCGATAGCTAAATCATGTGAGATTGGAGGGCAGACAGGGTAACCTCATGGCCTTGTATTCACCGGCGATGGAGCCAATTGTGTTTGCATCTGAAAACCCATCAAAAAAGTATCACATATTTACTGTTCTCGTGATAACTTACAACCCACGATCCATGCCAATAGATTTCGGCAACGTGGGGAAGATAAGGAATGTGTCCAGAAGTAGAGCTGCGGAAGATAAGCCGTTCAGCGAAGTGGCCTCGTGGGCGACAGAGAAACTCGTTACTCCTCCGGACGTGGGGGCAGCGGACGCAAGTTCTGCCATGCTGATGCCGACAAGGAGGACTCCGATACTTGCGACGGCCCAGCCCCAGACCATTGCTGCAGGCCCGCCATTTGGAAGGGCATAGACAAGGACGGATGCTATGGAAGGCAAAAGACCTATGATGCTGAAGGAAATTCCGAAGACCTCGAGGGGAGCAAACTCCCGCCTAAACTCTTGCTTGTAGCCCAGACTGGCGAGGAGAGCTTCGTCTGCCTGGCGGTACTTGTCTTGCATGATGATGGTAGGGGAAATAGAACCATTTTACGCGCTGCACGGTATACATATATAGACCAGGATTAGAAGTATTTATTATGTACATTTTTACAGCCACGGAGTCGGGAGCAGCGCTGTCGGAGTGATCGAGATTTGAGATTGAGCCACGTCGGCGTTGAACGTGTTTACGCCCAAACCACATCATATGTCATATACCCTCTAAACCTCTCACCTTTCTCTCTCGTCCTCTCCCAAGCATGTCGAGAAAATTTCTGCTAGGTTTCGTGTGTCTCATGACATTCAACCTTCCCCAAGTTCTCGCGTCCCTCCTTGCAATAGACTATGGCTCCGAATGGATCAAGGCCTCTCTCATGAAACCTGGGGTCCCTTTTGATGTCCTGCTCAACAAGGACTCAAAACGCAAAATTCAGTCTTCGGTAGGCTGGAAAAACGACGACCGTCTCTTTGGTTCCGACGCATACAACCTCGTAAGCCACCACCGAACTCACCTCACATGGACCTTTCGTAACGAACCTCACATAGGCCACGAGATTCCCAACGGACTCATTCAACTTCCTCAAATGCCTCCAAGGCGTCCCTTTTGAATCCGAAGCCGTCACATACTATGCCACCCTCTCTGCCGCCGATACCGTCAAGTCCTCCCGAAACACCATCTCGCTCCGCCGATCCGATGGAACGGAGTGGACAGTCGAGGAGCTCATTGCCATGCAGTTCTCCTACATTAAAGAGCTCGCCGAGTCGGTTGCTGGCGAGAAGGTTACGGACGTCGTAGTGACCGTCCCTCCCTTCTACACTCAAGCCGAGCGTGACGCTGTCGTGGATGCGATCGAGATTGCTGGCCTTCGTACCCTAGCCCTCATTAACGATGGAACCGCCGTGGCGATCAACTATGCGATGACCAGAACCTTTCCCGAGCCAGAAATTCATATAGTTTACGATGCTGGTGCCTCCTCCATCCGAACTACCCTCGTCGAGTTTTCCACCGTCGAATCAACTGGAAAGGGCAAACCCAAGACATACACCCAGGTCAACGTTCTTTCTTCTGGCTTCGATCGTAGGTCCGGTGGAACCGAGTTGGATCGCAGATTGGTCAAAGTCCTCGTCGAGGATTTTATGAACAAGAAGCATGTTGATATCACAAAGGATAAGCGGGCGATGTCCAAGTTTAGGAAGGAGGCCAACAGGCTCAAGGCTATTCTCAGCGCCAACAGCGAGGCTGTTTCCACTGTACGTGATACTACCACGACATCCCTCCAGGCTTATAACCAAAATCGATCAGATCGAGAGTGCATACAAGGACATTGACTACCGTGGAAAGATCAAACGGTCACAATTCGAAACCGCCGCCAGCGACCTCAAAGTCCGATTCGTCATTCCCATTCACACATGTTTGGCCAAAGCCGGGTTGACCTTGGTGCGGTTTCTGGCCCAGCTGCAGTTCTTTGCCAACTCATCTCCTTCTGTAGGAAAATATCACGTCTGTCATCCTCACCGGTGGTGCATCCCGAACACCTATGATCCGACAGGCCGTGAAGACCACTGTTGGAGAGGACAAGGTTGCGGTCAACGTGAACGCAGATGAAGCTGCTGTCCTCGGTGCCGGCCTTCGTGGTGCCAGTCTCAGCCGCCAGTTCAAGACCAAGGATATCAAGGTCTCCGACGTCTACATGTATGACATCCAAGCGTCTTATACCACCGAGCCTAAGGCAGGAGGATCCCCCAAGACCGTAACCTCCACGATCTTCCCCCCCAGCTCCAAGATAGGAAGCAAGAAAACGCTGACATTCAAGAGAAAAGACGATTTCTCGATCAAACTGTTGTACAAGAAGACCCCTTTCGTGCATGTATCCATAATCCGGGAGATGTTGCCTCTTTGTTAACGTGATTTTTCATCCAGCGACCATTCTCAAGGAATTGTTGAGGCCAAAATCGGCGGTGTTGCCGAAGCCATTGCCAACCTGACCGAGAAAGGTGTTCTCGAGCCTGTAATTAAGACCACAATCGCCCTTTCCGAGTCCGGTTTCGTTTCCATCTCCGATGCCATCGCTGTTGGTGAGGCTAAGCAGGACTCCATTAAAGGTGAGGGACAGGATGGGTTCATTCAGAGTCTCTTGCTGAGCGGGCCTTTTAGATAAAATCAAAGGTCTCTTCGGTGGTGGCCCCAGCAACCCTTCCTCATCAACTTCGACTGGCACTGACTCGGAACCTACTGTTCTCACAGATGAGAGCACTACATCGGAAGATACGCCCAAGTCGCCAGGACTCGAAGTTACGATTCCATTGACGATCGATTTTGAATTCGGTCCCAATCCTCCCATGAACGCAGAGGAGAAGCGAGCTGCCCGCAATAGGTAAAAAGATCTCTACACTTCCAATGATCCCCCTGTTGACAACTTTTGAACAGGCTGCGCGAGATCGACAACATCGAGAGCTCAAAACGGCGCAAGGAGGAAGCAAGGAACAATCTCGAGAGCTACTTGTACAAACTGCGCGACCTCCTTGGTGATGAATCCCAGACTCCGTTCAGAAAGTGCTCACAACCCGCGGAGAGGTCCGCCGTCCAGAAGAAGCTCGAGGAGACACTCACGTGGATGCACGACGAGGCCGATAATGCCGATACGAATCAATTCCTAGAAAAGCTTTCCGGCCTCGAGTATGTTTCTTACATGTTGTTTTTTCGGTATTGTTTATTTATCTTGCGACTACCATGTTCAGGGGTCTCGAGCGTCCGATTGCTCACAGGTACAAGGAAATCGAAGAGTTCCCCAAAGCCCTCAACAACTCCCAAATGTGGAACTGGTCCTCTCGGCTGTTTATCACGGAGGCGAAGCAGAACCTTACTGCCGAAGCTGAGGGTGGACCTCCGTCTCGTTATACCCATGCTGAGATCGACGCTCTCGAGAAGACGTTGAAGGAGCACGAGGCCTGGTTGGCTGAGTGGGTGGCGAAGCAGCGACAAGTCCCAATGAACCAAGATCCCGTCATTTTGACGAACGAGATGAGGGCGAGGGCGAAGATACTGGAGAACCACCTGCAGAAGTTGTGGAAGAAGAAGGTGCCACCAAAGAAACAGTCGAATGGATCGCAGGGATCGTCGTCGGGAACTCCGTCTGGGACGGGGACGTCAGACGCCCCACCAGAGGAGACGACCAAGATTCATGACGAGCTCTGATCGCGTCATTATTTTAGAGTTCCATATTACATACCTGCCAAATGTATTTTCGCAAAACACGAAGTCATGATTGAGATGATTCTCGGACTTTCAGCCTGGGTGTCTGTGTCAGCATCTGTGGGTAGTCGACCGGCCAACTGGTCAATCGAGAGTCAGGTGCTTTCAGCCTCGATCAGCCTGTGCCCAGACATACATTCAATTACGGTATGGCCACACAATGCCGTACCTCTTGGCTGGAGGTGCGTTGCACTCTCTCCCACGTCCTTCCACTCCCAGTCGTCCTCAGATATCCCCTGGATGGCCCACATTTGTCAGTCACGAAATCCGCACATAACCTTGGAGTTTCCAGCTGATGAACATCGCCTTCGAATTCAGTCCTGTTCTTTGGTCTGAACCTCGTGCGGCTCATCAGCATCGTCTCCTTCATCCTAGTATTCGCCGGTAGCTTCTATGTGATGGTAACAGACATCATCTCCGTCAACAAGTTTCGCAAGGAGTCCAGAGAACCTGGAAAATCCGTGGAGGGTATCCTTGCGGGATGTGATTATATCAGGTTGCGTATTACCTAGCAGGCTCTGCACACAGTGTGCGTACAAGTTCATTAACTCCCCCCGGTTCAGGAACAGTACCGTCCCAGACCAAGCAGGAGGGGTCACTTGGGCTGTAATCAACCGGTTGTTCATCATCGCTCAAGTCACCATCCTCGCCGTATCCGAACTTGGTTGGTTCGCACGCCTCTTCGACAAGTTCTTCCCCGTAGTCGGCTCAGAATTCGGGCCAGGTCCTCTGGGAGTCTTCCAATGTCTGATCGGAGGAACGGTTCTCTCGCACCACGTGCGCAAGTTCACCCTCGTCTCTGGTTTCTTCCTCTTTTCGATAGGATGCCTCAATATCGTGATTGGGCTCATCCTGGGTGTGGCGGCGAAAACGATTCGTTCTGGTGGGATGGGGAAATCTGATTCCTTGCACCTCCGACGGCCGGTTCCTCTCAGGAGACAGTCCTTCGTCCTCAGTGAGGAGGCAGTGGCAGGTCCAAGTAGTTCGCCGGACCCTGGGTTTGGAAAACAAGCAGAGAAATCTGCTAGTATACAGGGTATTGTATCTCTCTGCAATTGTCTGCCTTTTGATCAGTCATTGAAATATCGCCTTCCACCAGGGATACGACTACCCCAATCCCCGCCGCCCCTTCCAACCTACTCTCCCCCCAGACCTCCGATGTTGATGTCACCCAACATTCCTTCTACCTCATAAAGCTGTTTTATTGCTACCGGTGTCAGTTTAGCGATACAACGTACCCCCTCTATCCTCTAACACCATGCTAACCAATCCGTGATCTGTTCTAGTTGTAGAAATACAAAGCTGCAGTCTAATCTGGTACGACAGATTGATCCTCTGAGGAACCAGGGGTGCGAGTAGACATCCATCCACTAGACGTTAATTCTTCCGACATCCATCGGAAAAGTCCTTCTCCATTTATGGGATTAATATGGTATGGACGAGAAAATGCGTCACCTGCACGACGAAGTTACTTGGTCCTTTCATTGAATGCGATCGATGAATCGATGATCGACGGGCATCTTGTGGTGAACAAAGTTTGTGGCTACGATGATAACTCGAGATACCTCCAAAGTAACTTGACGTTGGAATCAAATGTGAGCTGTCATGTAATGCAACCACAGCCGCCTCAATCTGCCCAACAAGCCTGGAACGATCTCAAGAGGAAGTCAGTTGGGGGCGCAATGGATTAATCCACTCGAGGACAAGCTCCTTCTCCCCAGAACACCCAGACTGCTCTAGAACCACGGGTCATTTCATACCCTGCTTACCCTGGGGAAGAAGCTTATTAACCTGATCGGTTCCAATGGCATGTTTCGTTCTTATAGTCCATCGCGCTCCACAAGCGGACACCAAGTAAGCACGTCTGAAATATGTACTGCCATGTGAACTGGCGCTGTAAGATTGTCCTCCTTGTGAGAAATCATTAGGTTTACAGTAAGTTCCAGGGGAAAGGGGAGTATTCAGTACAAAATTCATTTCGCTCATCAGTCAGGGCAACCCGCGGGCTACGAATTACAGTCGGTTCTGAGGAAAGTTGTCAAACGTCCCTTTTTCCTCTTCCTCTGCCACAGCCTGTTCCAGTATTTCCATCAAGCACTCCCCCATGTCGTCCCAAGCGCCTACACACAGCACAAGTTGAAAGTCCCGCGCTCCTTGAGCCTTGCGAAGCACCTCAAATTGCCTATGGTACAGTGAGACCTCATTTTGCGACATGCGGTAGAAAGTTCCAAAGGTTCTGCTATAATCGGCGCTCCGTATACTATGAAAGTCGCAGTAGTTCCAGTAGGGGACCACGACCTCGGGGAATGCAGGGGATGTGATGGTCGAGAGTGCAGTACATGCTTAAGGAGACTTGAGGCAGAATCCGGTGAACCACCCCCCGGTGGATCATCAATAGACCATGCCATGACTTCGAGTGTCCGAAGTGACTTGTTCCGCGAAAGACCGAATTCCTCAAGGGATGATCTGGCTGTAGAATCGTTGGCTAGAACCTCCACACCTGTCAGAAAACGTTGCTCACCACAAGAATCGGTTAGATAAAGCCGCAATGTTTCCAACCTCTCCGCACAAGCATCCAGCAAGAGCGACATCCTGTCCACGAAATAGAGATCCATGTGGTGAAACCGAATCCCCCAAAAGGTCAATCATGTCCCTCAAAAACCCAACCCCCTCGATAAACCTTATCGTCAGCCGTCCTCGCAGCGGAGGGTGAAAGGTGGAATGAGCAGCAGGTCTGCCTCTTCCTCCAGAAAACGCTTTCCGGGCGTGAAAGCGAGTTTGAGGTCTTCCAGGTGCTGGAATAGTCCAATGAAGTATAGAAGTTGTCGGTGACACCTTTTAGGCTTTCTCAGGGTGAGAGATTGGACTGTCGGTGACAAGTGCCTGAAGTATCGTCGGGCCTTCGGTATGAACCTAGGGATATCCGGGTCTTCTATCTCGAGTTCCCGGACACTGGTAAACGCGAAGAATCGAGGTAGGAGACAGGGGTTGAGCCGTCTTGAGGAAAACCCATGGGATCTGGGGTAGTGGCCATGGCAGATCCGGAGCTTCTTGACCAAGAGAAGCGAACCAAGCCTGTTCATACACAGGAGAGGATGGGGCCACACCTGCTCCTTTCTCATGCGCGAGTATCTGGACAGCGGGGGAGAGAGTATAGTGGAAAGGGTATGATGGAGGTGAGGAGCGGCGACGGTGTACCAGGAGTAGCAGGTCAGGGAGCATGCGAGAAGACTGCCCTTGTCATAAATGAGATGGTTGATTATATTTCGACGATCTCCTGAGGAAGCCTGGTTGCAGGAGACAAGCGTGTCACGGCAACCTTTGGGGGGGCACGACCAGAACACATTCTCCGGATTCCGGCTAGGCTTCTGTACCAAACCCGCATGGCGAACAACTCGATCGCTGTGGTTGACGTTTAACTGAGCACGAGCAACAGAGATTATACCTACCTGACAATGAGGATGCAGGGGTCTTTGTCAACGACATTGTGGCTAGTGTTTCAGGAGGTATATACGAGTCCTTCACCAGTTAGATCCCAGCTGATCGACAAGCCGTCGGGCAGCGTTCAACGCTCTCCCACAATGGCCTCATGCTCTTAAGCAACGGAGAACAGACGCACTGGAAATCCCCCTCAGTTTCGCTCCCCGCGGGTTGTGGCTGGACCTGTTCTTGTACACCTTCGTCCTCGATGTACCCTGACCCTTCGTCCGAGCCTGGCGACGATCCCGACTCTGATCCCGAACCTCGGTCCGACTCTGCGGATTCACGTTGCAAACCGCTAGGACCAGCGATAGGCTCGTCTCCGCACATTTATTCTTCGAGTAGCAACAAGATTTTGTTCGTGTTCGAGCTCAACAGCGCACACCAAGTTCTCCCGAGTCGTGCATTGGCGCGTCAAAGATGGGGATGAGACTGGGGCGGTTGCATAATACTAGGAAGGAGGCAGCTTTGGGTTCAAACATCTACAAACAATCGTACGGCTACTACGCCGCCATCGTCACCAACAACCTGTCCCTCAAACTCCCTCGAGTACCGTTCATCCCTGTGCAGCAATTCAATGGGTTTGCTCCTTGTCCTGTAGTCTCCTACCAGGGACCGGGAGGTCCTTCGGCGTTTCCGCGAAACTTTGGAGCACCCGGGTTCGATTCTTCTTGTCCGATTGGTACTCCCCCAGCAATCCAATAGACCCTCAGAAAACCAATTCTAATCCGCCACCTCCTTTGGTACTCGCTCCTGGTTCTAGTCCAATTGGCCCCCCGCGACCCATCCAACCGATCACTCGTCCCACCGAACCGCCAGGGTCAGGGTCTACTTCCCCTGTTCGCCGATCGCCTAGCCCAAAGGTTCTTGGGCCCTCCGCTCTTGCGACCGGCGACGGCGAACTCGTGTCAACTTCTCGTCGGGGGGTAGTTAGCGGTCCCGTTTGGGGTGCTGCACCCTTTGATTTCAGAGGACCATGGGACCTCCACCCCTTGGATTTCCGATTCAATCCCTGAACCCGCTGAAACATTTCCTTGGGGAGCAGCAACTCTAAACGATCAGTGACACTCAAACCTTCCCCCCCCCGGCCAATTCGTTGGACATACTTCTTCCCTTCCCCCCACTCTGGAAAATGAGGCGATTACAATGGCTTCCCGTCGCCCATCCACCCATCCAGCGGTGCATTTGGGTCACCTGCCTCATCATTCATCACAATGCCCCTCCTTTCCTCTTCTTCCGTATCTCTTTCCAGTCCACACAACCATACACAGACACCGCACACACACAAGTGATTACCTCGTTTTAGCTTAACATAGTGTAAGAGAGTAACGGAGAAGGTTAAGGTGACTCAATTTTGCTCGTGATCATTTAGTGCGGTGCGATGCCTGCGCTGACAGATCCCAACCCATTCCGCAACCTGCGACTCACGCACACCCCTTCCTGCCCACACCAGTTGTTCAGAGGGGACTCGACTAAACACGTGCAAATATCGCGCGTGTCCCCTCTGAACGACTTCGGGGCGCAACTCGATCTCCTAAACATCAGCCACCATGTCGTTGACGAAGACCCCGACATCCTCATTATCAGGTAGTTATAATCCGTATTGCTCGGTGCTCCACTAATCCAATGCCGACCACAGTAATCGGGTTGCTCACCAAACGAGTTTG
>Ga0307515_10023119_pt1 | contig 10916 bp, 7 predicted proteins | sample 17_EM_MG_FD_194513 | JGI IMG/M metagenome (GOLD analysis project Ga0307515, IMG submission 194513) | Populus trichocarpa ectomycorrhiza microbial communities from riparian zone in the Pacific Northwest, United States - 17_EM | ecosystem: Host-associated > Plants > Roots > Unclassified | place...
ACTCACCACGACCATAATGTTGGAGCATGTCGCTTTTGCGAAAGCATTTGGACGAAGGAATGGATACGCTATCGACTCGAGTCAGGAAATGTTTTACCTGGGATTCGTCAACTTTATCACATCCTTGTTCGGTGGAATGCCTGTGGGAGGAGGCGACTTACCTCGTGCAGCAGTCAACTCAGATTCTGGAGTCAAAAGTCCTCTCGGCGGAATATTTACCTCCGTCACTGTTCTTGGCGGCATGTATGCCGGCAGTGGCTTCTTCCAATATACCCCAATGCCGGTCATCGCGGGCGTCATTATTGTCGCAACAATCGGTCAAATGCCCCCATTTGCCTCCGTCAAAAAACTCTGGAAGGTTTCGTTCACAGACTTCGGCACCTTTCTCCTGACATTCAACATCGCCACGCTGATGGGCAATACAATCGGTATCGCCACAGGTCTGGGCATCATGGTCTCCTACACCATCCTCCGCCTCATGTTCTCACGTCCAAATGTCATCTTAAAAGCCGACCTCGAAAGCAGATATAAATCCCTCACTCCACCGTGGTTGGCAAAAGATGACCCCATCCCCCCCGGAACCCAAGTCATGAGTCTAGAAACAGACATCATCTTCGCCAACGCCGAGAGGATCAAGAGACACGTCATCGATACGACGTTGACCTATCAATTCGGCATACCAATGACCGACAACGAGGATCTTCAACGAGCATGGAACTACAAACGCGAGAAGTACATCGGGCGTCTCCGCCGCCTCGCCGGAGTCAGTCACACAGATACCTTTATTCCTCGTCTCCGCGTCCTCGTGCTCGATCTTTCCGCTACATCTTTCGTCGACGCTTCCGGTATGCAGGCATTCGAAGATATCAAGACCGAACTGTGTTTATACGGTGGCCCTCGTGTTGAGATTCGATTCGTGGGTTTGAACAAAGGCGTGCAGAAGAGGTTCAAGCGTGCTGCTTGGAAGCTGGGTCCTCCTTATGATGATGATTTAGAATAGGTGGGGGTGTTCCCTCCACCTGCGACGGCTATAGTTTTTCCTTCTAAGCTATGTTGATGAAAATGGCATGTCTTAGTTATTTCACTTCGGGCTGAGATATATGGGACGAGACACCGGGTTATGACCATTTTGAGCGCCGGTACGCCACGAGATATGAATGAATGATGATCTACTTAATGTTCTTTTGAATCAACCCAGTTTCCTTCACGAACCAGCTTTCGATTTTAGAGTCAATTGGCATGATCCTTGGAGCGCATGATTAGTTTTTTTCTGCATGTTCGTCGGGACCCCCTTTGTTTCTGCCAGCTGCTTCTCGATTAGGCTCATAACATTACTGACAAAGCATCCGGATACCAAGTAACCCATAAGGCTTTGTCTGCAAAACATCAACTCCCAAGCTCATGTCCTAGCCCGAATACAACTGTAAGTCCGTTACTGTCTGTTGAACATCTACCACGTCACCAGTCTGCCAAAGCCACGAATGAATGCATCAGTGGCGTTCTCCCCATCCTCACAAGAACTGCTTCGTGAAAACTCCTTCCGGATCCCACAACTCCTTCAAAACCCTCAACTTCTTAACCGTTCCCGGTCCTCGAAAGCGTCTGTCAAAGTCCTTGCCCCGCCAGTGGTTTGGAAACAGTGCCTTTTCAGACATCTGCAAATCTGCCTGGCACATGTCGAAATACTCTTTCGAGAGTGCAACCGCAGAATTATGCGAAGCCTCGTCTTCAGCGCTGATAAAATGCATGCTTCAATTTGTCAGCTCTTCTGTTCACCGCAATCAAGACACGAGAAAGCGGGGGCTTGCCTACCTCCAGACCCCCATATCCCTATGACTCCACGCACTCGTCCCCTCCTTTGTCTTCACCCCATCCAGCGCAAACCAATTCATTATAAAGGAGGATCCCTTCGCACCCGGAACTTCCTTGTCAATCTTCTCCCACAACTCCAAACTTTTCTCAAACTTCTTCCCATCAAACTCCTTCATACCGCACGAATGCAGAGTCTTGATTCCGCCATGACCAGCAAGCATATCAGCCGCATCCGTCATATTGCCCCACGGTAAGACTTTTTTGATCTGCTGAGCGGGATTAAGTTCTAGGAGGGGATCCATGATTTTTTCTGCTTCGTCTTCGGGCCGAAAATGTATGAGGCTGACCATGATACCTGGCTGTTCCATCCATCCCATCAGCGTTCCTCCCCCAAAATCAAACTGAGAGTGGTGGGCGAAATACATACCTTCTGAAAACCAGGCATCGCCATAACCATCGCCAACCCAGGACTCCTAACCACCTGTTCCCCCTTGCTAACCTTCTCTAATGCTAGTGCTACTTCCTTCATCTTATCCGCCGTAAAGATCATCGTCCAGCTCAGTGGTCCCTCCTCCTCTTTCAACGGATACATCTTCATCGTGACTTCAGTAACAACACCGAAAAACTGTCCCGCACCCTTGATCGCCCAAAACAGCTCTTCATTCTCCTCTTCACTGCACACGACGGTCCCCCTTTCCGGGTACGCCGTAACCACCCTAGCATTGACCAAACTATCAACGGCCATTCCATACAAACCATTTAAATGACTGCTTCCGCCACCAAGCAGGAACCCAACGCAAGAGACTTTCGCCGAGCCGGGTGACTGGATGCAGAAACCGGCTTCTTGAACGGCGACGTTGATGGTCTTGGAGAGCGCGCCTGGTTGGATTGTTGCGGTTTGGTTTTGCGTGTCCAGGGAGAAGTTGGAGAGGAGCGAGAGGTCGATGATCCATCCTCCGGACGAGATGGTGGACCAAGGACTGTTGCCGCCGGACTTGATGACGATTGGGATTTTGGCTTTGACGGCTTCGTAGACCTGTAGAGCGTGTTAGTGTTGGTAAAAGGGAGAAGGGACAGGGGATAGGGGGTGGTACGATTTTCTCCACGTCGAGTTCGGTTGCGGGCTGTAAAATTGCGGTCGGTGTTTGCTTGTTGACGTCTGTCCAGCGGGACATGGAGGCTTTGAATTCTGTTGACTCGGGATTTGTAAAAACGTGCGCTCCGTCGGATAAGACTTCTCCGAGCTGCAAGGCCATCGCCTGTGAAACGCCTGCGTTCATCCTGACGCTCTACCGATCTTGATCTCGCAGAAGGGAGGAGTGTTGATTGTTTGGTGAAATTCGGGAGTTGAGAAAGAAAATTTGCGAGGATACGAATTCGAGATCGGGAGTGCCGTGCAGTCGACTTATATCACTTTTAAGGAAGGTACGTGAGGAGGGGGTTAGTACTGTAGCGCTGATGTCGGAATAAAGTAGCGCTGATCTCAGAATGCGGACTTGTGAGATCTGCAGCCGCACTGTGTCCGCTCCTCGAATTTTAGATGCACCCCGCCTTCGAATGAATAAGCTGAGGGCGATGATAGGGAGACCATTGAAGGGATCATACGCCACGTGCAGTCAACGTTTGGGTGGTTTACCTTTCTAATACTCAGGGTCGCCACTGGTGTCGGTTGCCTTACCTCACAGGGTTCGGTCCAGGACTCTGCCAGGTAGGCACCCTTGAAATCAAGTACCAAGCGAAGCCCCTTTTTCAGGGGATGTCGCTTAATGTAACATCTCCAGACCAAGAACGATAGAAGCTGGGGGGAACTTGGACATCCCTAATTATTCAGGTGACATCGCAATAGATAGATTCGAGCCTTTTTCTCCTTCTTCATTTTATTTTAGAAAACCAAGTAAGATCGGTAAGCATCGGCTCCCCTCAAGGCAAGGGGAACCTTCCCTGCTCAACCTAGCTGGATATAGAAAATGGTCAGTCTGTTTGCATAAGTCGATACTTACGAGATCCACCGAGGTCACTTCCATTGATAGAAAAGTTGGCATAACAGCCATATCAAAGTATATCTATTATAAATTGTCCCTCTTAAGCGCCATTCTCAAGTTCAAGCGCTTTGGTCCGCGATTGCAGGTCCAAGGCGCTCCTCGAATCATTCCCTTTGGCGTCCTTCGACATTGTAAGCTTGATATACTTTTCAGGAATCAGTTTTGACTCCTCCTGCCACTCCTTCGAATACCCCTCCACCTTCTCCGAACCGGTAAGCTCCGCCTGACTATTCAACCATCCTGCCAACTCATCGACATATAGCACCGACGTGCCTTTTAAATCATGAATCCCTCTCCCAGCTCCTTTTTGCTTCACTCTTTCCTGATATTCTGCTTGCATGTCTTCTTTTGGTGGAACCCATGCTCGGCCAGAAAATACTGCTGCTACAGCGATGGCTTGGAATTCGAAGAACGTGAAAGTGGCGGTGTAGAACGGTATTCCGACAAATGCCAGCGTGGGGTCCGGAATGTAGAAGATATCTTTGTGGAGGTTGTGCATTTGTGTGCCGTTGGTTACGAGGACTGTGTCGGTGGCTTGCTCAGGAGTTGCGGAGTCGTCGTGCAAATCTCGTAAAAATGGTAGGGAGAAGTGGTAGCCGGTGCAGATTACGACTCGATCGATGCCAGTCAGAATGGTTCCGTCAACAAGTGTTACGGATCCAGGCGTGTCTTGGTCTTTTGAAGGGGGTTGGAAAGAAGCGATACCCGCAACCCGTTCGGTTTCTGGGGAAAGCATGGCTTTTGGGACATCAAAAGGCCCGCCACGAGAGGATTGATAGATTTTCTGGGCGATTTGCGAGGTCTCTCTTCCAATGTCCATCGAGGACACTCCGGTTCCGATAAGAAGCACGGTCTGACTTTTATGTCAGTCTCGAAGTTGATATCAAGTCGCGGTTCTCACCTGATCTTTGAAGTCTTCTGGTCTTCTGTATGTTTTCGAGTGTGATACTCTTTCCGGCCATCTGCTTTTCCATTCTTTCAACCCGGGAATGTCAGGTACATTTGGGCTGTGATAATGTCCAGAAGCTACCACCACCGAATCAAACTCCTGCATTAAGTCAACCTCTATGCACCTGTTTGGATATTAACCCTCACCTCAAATTCATTTGCATGCTTTCCTTTTCTCGTTCCATCTCGAACCAATGTCGTTGAATTGACCCACCACTTTCCATTTGTCTTTTGCAGTTTCTCAACTCGAGTGTTGTACCTTATCAACGTTTCAATTCCAAAATGTTTTGAGTAGGACTGGAGGTACTCCTGCTTTGCACGGACATTGACAAAGTCTGGTGTTCCTTCTTTCCAAGGGAAGCCTTTCAGATGTTGCAACTTTGTTGAAACGTTGTTTGTAAGTCCAGAATATGCTGGTCTGACAGAATCAACATAGATCCCGTAAAATAGTAGCACGAAAACATACCCAGGAGGAGCAAATCTCAAATCTTCCTCTTCACTCGTGTATCCTCTCTCTCCATCGATGCTTTTCGCCTCATCCACAACTCCACTTGTCTTCCCCTTCCCTTCAACAACAAAATCCGCAATTGAAGGGGTAACGGAAGGATAATTTGGCTCAATTGGTTTCCTCTCATCATAAACCCTAAAATCATTAGCTTCACACTTCCCCTCATCTCCTGGGTGTGAAACTAACCAATTCCCACCCGCCTGTCTCGATCTCTCGAATACCACGACTTCTAACCCGAACTCTTTGAGATGCTTCGCACTGACAATACCGCTTACGCCTGCTCCTATAACTGCCACACGCTTCTGGTGAGAGCCCATTTCTGAAGGATGAAATCGCCAATTCTTAAATATACAAGCTACAGGAATTGAAAAAGGCAATTTTTTCTGAATTATACTTTGTCGTGAGGCAGTGTCCTGTGTAACAGTTAGTCAGACTTCAGCTTACCAGCGCCACCACACAGGCGACCAAATATAAAGTCCGCCACGCTTACCTATTACCTTTTTGAGTTTGCACTCACTTTTCCTTCATAAAACCCCTCAAAATGGGCACAATCTGTTTAGAAAATCGATTGAAGCGTGAATGCAATTATGGGAATGGCGCGCAGATAACGATATAGATAGGAACTGGATTCGTTATAGATGCAATTTATTTCGCCATTTCTCGCCTCAATGTTTTGACGAATGGGAGGGAGGAACGGGACCGATTAGGTGGGTATGCGGATAGCGGCCGATGTGCTGACAGATGGGATGCAAGAGTAGCCTTATGATCGGTAATGGGCTAACTATTATTAGGGCTAGGCGATGGAGGGTGCAGAAAAGCCGTGAGTTTGATGCCATTTTGATTTGAGTATACTCAGTGGTGGGTACGATTCAAACATATGGTGAAACTGTTCTCGGTATATCCGAGGAAGTTTCTAAGCTTCGAATTCCTACGCTTCATTACTTGATTTCGAGGTTTCTATTTACGGCACGACGCTACCATATTGTTTGTTTACTATTCGTTAAATGTGAGAAGGCGAGGGATCCACGTCGAGGTGCTCCCCGGCCTGTCTTCTCCGATGCGAACGTCCGCCATCTATACGTGATTAGCATCTCCAGCGCGACTCAAAAAAGGCTTTCACATATCATTTCTGCCACAGCATTAACACCAGCCTTTTCACCCTCCACCTAGACTCAACCACCGGCCACATAGCCCACGTCCCACTGCCACGACGCAAACTTCTCGGCGCATAAACAATCTTTTATTCATCCATTATGTCTGACAAATTATTCCGTATCGAGTCATCGACCCCACATTCCCTTGCACCATATTGCTGCTGGTCCCTGCATTGTTCAAATCGTCGATTGTCCGAATGCGTAAAGAGGTCGACTCTCCAGATCGTTTGAGAGGGGGTTAAGGTCTAGGATTGGTGGGTCTTGAGAGTTCGAGGAGCGGAGTTTGAGAGTACCCACCTCAAAGCCCTCAGGGAATGGATCAGCTGCTGTGACACCACTCATCAATCCTACCAGAAAAACCTTGACTTTCTCCGACGCGCGCCTTCTTGACTTTAATGATGTGATCCTGGAGCGGTCAGACTCATGGACCACAGTCGAGGCGACTCTGGGCTAGGAGGATACGTGGCGCTGTCACACTGCTGGGTGTTCCAAAGCAGCACGCCAAGTTCTACATTTACAAAGCCAACATCGAGGAGCTCAGGCAGGGTATCAACATCACACTACTCCCAAAGACGCTCCAGGATGCTGTCTATGTCGCCCGTGGTCTCAGTCTGTAACGTCTCTGGATCGATTCCTTCTGTATCGTTCAGGACGACCAGAACTACTGGGAAACCGACTCTAAACTCATGGAGAGCGTCTTTGGCTCGGCTTACTGTATCGTCGCTGCAAGTTGCGCGAGCGGGAGTAGTGACGGGCTCGTCGAGCCGCGGTCGGAGAGACCATGTGTCTTGATGCAGAGAGCGGCGGGAGATGGGACTTACTACGTTTGTAGGCAATCGACGATTTCCAGAAGAATATGGGCCGGAGCGAGCTGAATCAGAGAGGTTGGGTGCTATAGGAGCGAGCATTATCTAGACGGAAGATTTACTTTACGGAGACGCAGTCTTATTGGGAATGCGGAGTGGGCGTGTGGTGTGAAACGATGACCAAGATGAAAAGTTGGTGTGAATTCTCCATACTCCTCGACCGTTCGTGGATGGCCTACGGCCTACGATAGGCCTATACAGTACACTACCATACTCTTTGGCCAAGCTTCCTGGTGCGAAGATATCACATCTCTTTCGCAAGAGCACGACAGCCGGGTGTTCTGGACGACAATCGACGCGAGGGTGAAGGCAACATTGCACAAGCAATCGAGCTAGAAGCGCCAGTTTGGGAAATTGTTGAGACACAAGGTGGACAGGTGATCTTGGACGACCAGTTTCGCGCCATAACTCAACCTCTCCAGTGCTTCCTCGTTGGAAAGAGCAAGGTAGAGCCCTTGCGACGCATTACGTCCTGCTGGTCCAGTTTGCCGACAGGGGCGAGGAGGGCCAAGTATATAAGAGGGTTGGAGTAGGCATCCTGGGACGGCGCCGGATAGCTCTCAATGGACTTCACAAAAGGTCCAGGATACGATGACAGTAAGATAGCGATCCGATGTCGTCAAGAGACGCGATAAAGGTTGGCTAATTTTGAAAAATTGAAGGAGCGTATGGGAACAGAGACAAAGACAAGGTCGACCAAGTTGCCACACGTTGGCACACGTGAGTAGAAATGAAGCATTAGGAAATCATAGACGTACTGGCTTTGCTAGTCATTATCGGGACCACAACTTTGCATATTACCTATGAGCCATCTCTTCATGTGTACTTCCGCGAGTAACTGGATTTCACATGACGAATACCGTCCATTCGATGTTGAAGAAACTGCCCCGGACCCGATATCGATAGCAGAGTCTGAACTCTCTCAGTGTTGGCAATATTAGCCAGGTATCATCCAACCACTGATCCGAGTGCAACAGAAATGCATTTGAGGACGGCTGGGGTAAAGTTTGCTTCGGTGATTAGGCCACAGCCAGTCCAGCCACAAAATGCAAGCAGAAAATCTCTCCTCCAGTGTACTACCATCAATACTCTACCCATTAACAAGCTGCAGCTGACCAAATAAGGTTCTCTCGGCAGAGTCGCTTCCGATAGGGGTGAGGTCAGCCTACAGATGCTTCAATTTGTAGGGCTTAGATCCTGCTGGCTATCCTTAATCTAGACTTCTAAACTAGATCGAGTTTGGCTTCTTTGGGTGTAGGCTTCCAGCATTTTTGGGCCTATTTCCCCCCGTGTCTCCAGGTCGGCGTTCAAATTCCCCGTGCAGATGCTGAAACTCGCTCAGAACACTTCAAAGGAACGACCATGCCTTGAGAGGTAATCCACGTTTGTTCCATTCAATAGAAAACTAAGTAACTTTGGATTACTTCAATTAGATCATTCATCGTCAGCGATCTGGGTATCACTCGAAGTTTTTGAAGTGTCCTGCAGAGAGTTCGGTGCTAAGCGAACACGGCTTGAGCAGAGGGCTCAAAACAATGTAATTTCATTCTTGATTCTAATACAACTACGTCCAGACTAGATGAGGTTCGCCAAATTACATGAAATATCCAACAGCCTCTGATTGTATCAGGCTCGTCTCTTCCCCCTAGTATCAGACCCCGCTGTTCATCCTTGCGGAGATGCACGCCTTACAATGAACCAATGCCGTTCACCTCATCTCCCCTGGGCTATCCAAAGTCATCAGTATCATGAATAACGCTATAGAGAACTGAAGGAGGTGAAAATTTCATCTTACAGGGATCGCTCGGCTGCGGCCGCGGCCGCGGCTGTGGTGGAGGAGGAGGAGGAGGAGGAGAACTTGGTGGAGTTTTGTCTGCCATGAGAGCAGACCAGAACATAGTTCACCACAACACGTCGCCTTCCAGGTTCAGAAGATGAATTACGCCGCGGCTCTGTGTAGAAAGTTCCGAGAAATCTTTTTCGGGGGATTTCTATATTCTGGTCAGTAAATGTAGAGAGATCGAGGAAGAAGTAAGAGCTCGGTGGGTACACACAACTGCGTTTCCAAAAAAATTAAAAAAAAATAACAATTTGGCTGAGATTAGATGCTGGAAGGCAAAGCTGGGGAAGTAGAATGCGGAATTCTCCATTATGTATACGTCTTCTTCATGTCCTGCGCGTAGACATCAATCACGCCTTCTCCATGCACGCATCAGTGCCGCGTGTTAGGTCTTGCGCGTGTAGCTTAATTCGTTAAATTGCATAAACCAAAATACCACATGTGAAAGTTCGCGGAAAACAGTTTGAACACTCGGAAAGGGTGCTTCCCCCCCTCATCGGATTCGTATGGTCTGTCTGCAGGTATTTCGTGTCTTGACAAGACTGGAAAGTTGAAGAGACAACAAACACCGATCCGCAAGAAAGATTATCGTGGAGTGGTAGCGATGGCCCGAAAATCCTTCCAAGTCCTAAAAGAAAGTTTTACGCCTGATCAAATGAACCGTTTAAAAATAGGGTGATGCCCTGATGTCTAGCAAAGCGGCCCGATATCAATAGTTCCTACCTCATCGCATTCGAGTTTTCAGATTATACTCCCTTCCTTTCACAAGTGAGGCGAACGTTTTTGGGCAGCTTTTCAAACGAAAAGTAAGGTGCTCGAAGGATGAGTGGAGGGCAAGGGATCTCCTCATCATGAAGGATTGACCACCAACACCCAAGACCACCTAATCCCATCTCGCTTACTACACCACAGCTGTGGCACACTCGGGGCATCGTGGTGTCTTTTTAAGCGGGGGCAAAGAATTATGGGGTGGCATAGAAAACGGACATTGGGCGTCGAGCTCCTTAGGCGTTAATGAGACGAAATGAAGTGTCCGCCACGAAAGCAGCCTCTTGAGCAGGGGTGAGTAACTCATCATTCTCCTGAGCCTTCTGCTCCAATCCTCGATGTAAGGCAACCGCAGCCCCGCTCAAGCTTCAGCATCCGTGGACAACACAACTGTATGATGACGCGCAGACTCAACCGCCTCGAACCAACAAATGTCTCATGAGATCGACCCAGCATATTTAATTGGTCACATGACGCTTAATACTCGAATACTGCTGGCTCAATTGAGATAAGAATTATGTCGTCCAATTTGTTGCGGGTAGTTCTTCCATTCGACTCTGCTTGACGGCTTTTGCCCATATAAAGAAAAATGAATACTGATCTTGTGTTATGGCCGCGTTCGGGTGCTGATGCAGGGAAAACATCAAATGCACAAAGCATCCAATTATAGGATTTGTGATGTTCACAAGGGGCGGCCCGCGCTATCGAGATAAAGACATCCTCCCCAGCGTGGCGCACCCTCCGTTTTTCGGTTGGGCACGAGTCGCATCATGAATAAGGAACAACACGCTTCTGTTGGCTGTCGAATCGGTTTGGGCACTTAGATTCGGGTTCCTACAGTTGCCGCCCACATTTGACACGACGTGACTTCGTTGGCCATTGCGCGCATGGCGTTGGCGGAGGGAGATGGGAGGCAGTGCGCAGCGAGTATCATCGCTTTTGCAGTGGGAAGTTTCTCAATTATTCAGATCATCGAGA
>Ga0307515_10023121_pt1 | contig 10914 bp, 8 predicted proteins | sample 17_EM_MG_FD_194513 | JGI IMG/M metagenome (GOLD analysis project Ga0307515, IMG submission 194513) | Populus trichocarpa ectomycorrhiza microbial communities from riparian zone in the Pacific Northwest, United States - 17_EM | ecosystem: Host-associated > Plants > Roots > Unclassified | place...
TTTTATCTTTTATATTCTAAAATAATAATCAAATATCGCCAACAAAATAATAGATAACATATAGAATTATTTGGTTAAATATTTAATTTGAGGTGAGATTACCTTCAAAAATATTTTAACAATATAAAGCGTATTCATTAATCTGTATATATTATATGTTTCACAACAAAATATATAAATAAAAAACTTCCACGTGTAGCTAAACATATGAAAAAAGTTTTTTTTAAGTGAATTTATTAAAAAATATATATTTTTATAAAAATAGTTTGTTTTTTAATATTTGATTATATCATAGAAAATAATATAAAGATTAATTCTTTGTGTGAGGTATAATAATATATTTTGAATTATTAAACTTTTTAAAAATAGTATAATTTTTATTTCTATCAATCTTTTTGAGGTCCCTGTAAATTATTGAAATTAATTTATTTTTTTGGAATTATATTTATATATTATAATTTATATTTAGCATGTTGTGTATTATAATGTATTTTCTAGCAATATTGTCTAAATCAAATCAAAAAACTAATATATAAAATAAATATATATCTGTATCTCAAACATATTGATATATCCTAATATACTAATCTATATACAATATTATATATTTGAAATATATTTTATTAATATATAAGAGAATAATAAAGTATTGTGTCATTTTAATTTTAATTTTTTCATAAAAAGGTGTTTTCCATTTCAAAAAACACTTCTCATTCATCTAAAGCTTATTTTTTTTTTTAAAAAAAAAACTAGAAAATAAATTTTACTAACTAGTTTTTCAAAGTATAACCAAACATAAAAATTTAAAAAAAAAAGAAAATACTTTGCAGCTAACATTAATCATAATATGCTTTTAAAATAAACCTCCAGAACAGAAGGCTAGAGCAATATCACAAAATTTTGTTCCCGTCTACCACTTTAACAAATCTGCTGACATATTGAAGATGAACTGAATACGAAGAGAGGAAGAATTTCATAAAACTTGCTAGTATCTACATACAGAATATATAGTGTTCAGTAACCCAAAACTGAACTATATCTTGTTCAGGACATCAAAACTGGTTTTTGCTTTGATATATGTTAGCTCCACTGTGATGATAATAAATTAAAATTACATATCTAAATCCTCAACTTGATGCTTCAGTATTTTTCAGATGGAAGGAAGAGAAACTTTAGAAATCAGTTTTCGTCATCAGAATAGAAACTCTGTCTCCTTCTCAGCGATTCTAATACATGCGGAGGACGATCAGTTCGAGCACCAGTACCGTCCTGGTTTGGCTTGAGTTTAGGCCTACTAATGGAGCTAAGTGGTGGTGTTGCTATTCCTCTGTTAACTTCTCTTAGCACAGACCTGACTCTAGCTTCAGCAACTGCATTTGCCATCGCCGATGCCACTCTTGAATCACTTTGCGGGTTTTCATTTAAGTTATCCTGAGCTTTTGTTCCACCTGCAGTCTTAGAAGCCCCAGGTGAAAGAAAGCTGCTATGGTTTTGCATAGAGGCTACAACCACGGCAGCTGCTGATTTTGCCTTGGATGTTTCGTATTTTTGCATATCGTAAATGAGCTCTTTCTGAAGTTGCTTGTCAGCGACTAATATTTCATCAATCTCATTCTTGTAATCCTTGAGAATAATCCGGAGACATTCCATGAGCGAACCTGTAAGTGGGCTGTTCTTGCTTTCTAGTAGTCGTTTAAGCTCTATAAAGATGGGGATGGTATTTTGAATAAGACCCTTCTTCACTGCTTGAGTTATGGCCCCTCTCTTGGCAGCTGCTGCAGAGACTCCGCCATCTCCACTTTCTTCCTCTACATCTCCCGCATCAGTCTGTGATCCACGGCCTGATGGGATTCGGATCTCTTTGCACGCAAGAATTTGAAAAGCATCCTGCACCCCCAATTAACAAACGAGTAAGAACAACAAGACGAGGATTCAAAATTATTACCCACCCCTCTGAATTACCACCAAAATAAAAATTGAGAAAGTCTTATTCACTAGGGAATTTGGTAAAAGATGGAAACTATGAGAAGTCCAGCTGCCATTTCACTAAGAGCAAAGGGCAGTAGGTGACTTCTACCATTGACACTCTGGTGAAATGATGGAGCAACCTTGAATGAGAAGAATGGTCGGTGATCTCTTAAACTAGAAAAGCACAGCAATTGAAAACTTACTCTTGCCAATTACACATATTCCTAAAGGGCTTATGGAAGTGTGGTTCTTAGATAGGCATAGGATTACTACCTGCAGAACAGACTGTCCCCTGACATCCTCCAACTTGAGCATACCATCTGATGCAGCTGCAAGAATCTCAGCACACAGCTTTGCAAATGTTGCCAAGAGGTGCTCGGGAGCCATTTGTTTCAGCAAAGAAACATAGATGTGCATTCTTTTAGACCTTGAGTTTTCATCATTACCCCTGGAAATGATATTCTTCAATAGATTATCTTAATTGAAAATGTAGAGCATTTCTTTTCTTGGTTGCAGAATAACAGAGGCACCTACCTGATGGAAAATAGATGGCTCTCTGTTTGTGAACTTTTAGAACCACAATGCCCATTATGGGCATCACAGTCATTCAGAACAAAAATAGCTTCCACAAAACTGTTGTAAGCTAGAAGCGGTGCCTTGACTGCACACAAGTTATATACATCAGTAAAGCCCAGGAATACGTCACCAAAATAAAACTGATGAGTTGTGATTGCCTATTGACCTTTTAGAATATTCCCAAAGAGGAAATCAGCCAATTGTCTTATCGTTTCTGACTCATCAACTAGTGACAAAAGAAATCGAAGGAAGAGCACTCCCCTCCACTTCACATAGTCCCTCTGAATGTAAAAATATAATTAAAAAGTGAAAAAGGAACAGTGATGATTACTCCCAGAAAAAGGAAAAGGAAACAATGGTATAACAAATGACAGAAACCCTGAAACAAAATTTAACCTGCAACAATCTTGAAAGCAGTATAAATGTCTGCCTCCTCACAAGTTCACATGGATCACGGAGACACTTGGTGATCTTCGATATGTAACTGTTGACTTCAAGAACAGCTAGTTAGTGTCAAAGAGATTATCGTTTAATACCAGTCTTTTTTTTCTCTATTTATGAAGAGACTATTATTAAAAAAAACAAAAAAGTTACTTCTGTCATTTGCCTACAGGCCTCACCAATCAACTAGAGCAGTATAGCGAATGCAAAAATCAGCCATCATTACAACAAGATTGTTTCTAAGAGCTGCAGAGTCACTCTTTTCAAGCTCCTGCAACATAAAGTGCATTGCAAGCATTTCAGAATTCAGAAGCTACTTTCAGCTGGAATGAGGAGCATAGTTTTATGGAGTCTTTGACATGAGGGGAAGAAACAAAGATGTAGCTTAAATAGCTCTCATATTGTTCAAGTCTCGTGCGAAGAAAAAAAGGTAGCTAAGTATATCACTGCAACTACAACCCCAGAGGCATTGCTTCAACTCTGTTATTGTTCAAGAATCATGCAACTACAACTCCAAAATTGCGAATTCTTTCTAACTATATATTAAGATTCCTGATCAACAATACCCATCATTGCACTAAATGTCAACAAGAATGCTGAAGAAAAGTAGCACTAGTGAGATGTTTGTTGGAACTATCGAACCTGCACAAACAAAGGAATATATCTTTTTGCAAGTTCTTCGTCTGCTAAGCAAATCTTTCCCATTGTTAACCATGCTTGAATGTACAAAGAGGGAGCTGTCTGTTTCAGAGAGACTTGAGGGCCTGGCAATTTACTTAATTTTGGATCAGAATTTCCTGAAGTGATGATGGTGTGTAGTAGAGGAATAATGGTGCTAGTATCCGCTGAAGGACAAATGATAACTAAAAACCCAATGGAATAAACTGCAGTTACTGCTTCTGACAACAATCTAGATAGGGCTGCAGCTCTCTTTCCCTTCCTAGTCGCACTTCTAGGAGGTGTGAAAAAAGCATCCCCCTTGTTTGTTTCTGAATCTCCTGTGATGTACTTCTCCAAGATCCGAGAAGCTTTAGAGAGAAGCTGCTGTACCCATTTGATGACAAGACTCTCAGCTTCATCAGCATCCAAAGCCTTCCGCTTGCACAAGGTTCTGAGTGCTTTAACATGAGCATTAACCTACATCAAACATGTCAATGCAATAAAACAAATCATACACATAAAGCCAGGAAAACATTGTGCCAACTCTTTAGTACTGGCTGCTTTAGGTTGCTTAACTCTTTCTAGGAACTATGCAACTAAAGTCATAGTGCCATTGCACTCATCCTCACAAGATTCTATCCTGCGAAGTTCACTTCATTAGAAAGTAACCAGATGGAAGCAAACTGCATATTCCTTTCAGAGAACATATGTGCATTCTCTCTTTTCACACTTAATGGATTAAAGCAAAAGCAATATGCCCAAGATCAGTAGGATTAAAATTCTGTATAGGGAACAGGAATAGTATACTTATAAGAGCTCCTATCATTGCATTAAACCTTGAAGAATACAGTTCATGTTGTTTAGAAATCATAATAAAGTAAAGCATTGTCAGCATATTCCTCCACATTTCTTATCCAACATCATGCTAAAGGTAACCTTTTGTAAACAGTGTACAAGCAAAATGAAAATTTGCATGACACTATTAAGAAACATTGGAAGCATGTCCATGCTGGATTCCCAGATGCATAGAAACTGAAGCTAAAGCTTGTCAAGATAAATTTAGCTATAAAAATGCAAGTCAGGCAAACACTAGGCGTCTTTTGAAACCTCATACATAGCAATGGTGATCAATGTATGGCCCAAGAAGGACATGTTTAGAAATCTAGAATACAGTAAAGCAATGTATGGCCCAAGAAGGACATGTTTAGAAATCTAGAATACAGTAAAGCAATATAAGCGTGTTCCTCCACATTTCTTATCCACCATCATGCTAAATGTGAACTTTTGAAAACGGTGTACAAGAAAAAAAATTAGTATGACACTATCATGAAACATTAGAAGCATGCACATGCTTGATACCTAATGTATAGAAACTGAAGTGGAAGCTTGTCAAGAATTTAGCTATAAAAATGCAATTCAAGCAAATTATAGGTGACTTTTGAAACATCAGAACATAGTAATGGTGACTAATGTATAGCCCAAGAAGGATGCTAGCAGGAGAGAACAGAAAAGGAGACGCTCCTATATACTATTATGCATATGCTTGTATAGCTACCTCTGTTGAATGCATGCTGAACTCTTCAATTCTTATGAGCAAGTTATGAGCTAACTCTGCTGCAGGTTCAGGGGGCAGCTCAACAGAAACATTTGAGATTGTTTGCAGGAGAAAAACACGATCGCTAACCCATTCAACAGAGCTGGACTCTATGCCATCTTCATCTTCATGCATAAATTCTTTAGGACATGGACTCTTAAACTCACCTACTGCTCTGTACTTATCAAGGAGCTGCCAGTGATGATGGAGAAACTCCCAGTCAACAGCTTTTGAAAGGTACGCTGACACCTCTGATAGAAGAAACCAAGCACCAGGTGGAGCTGTCCACTTCTCTATTGGCATGGAATTGCTCACCCAATAAGACTCAGAAGTCTTTATGATGTTCTGTAATGCTATAGCAATTTTAGGCCTCAGTCGTTTCTTCTTACCCAAGCTTGTGCAGATTTTCTTCACCCAAGGTGTCACCTCTCCATTGCAGATCTCCTTCAAAAGAACCAAGATTCCTGGAAAGAGCAGCCCAATCTCCCTTTCTATATCTTTTGCTTTAACATTGGAATCAGAGAAAGTGGTCTGGTTGCGTATGGTACCCTCGGGTCCTGCTCTGGAAATGCGATCCAAAACCAGTTCCATGAACAAGTTCTCGCATTCTTCTTGAATACTACTTTCATTATCTGTTATTAATCGTGGAACAGAATGTAGCCACTCAATTATCACACTTTCATCTGAAAATGTTCTGAAAGCCTACAATGTCAATGAAGAACACAAGATAAGGAAGAGAGAATGCACAAAAGAGCATACGCAACAATTTATTTATTTATCTATTTATTTTTGTGAAGAAAAAACAAACTGGCCAAGAGGAGACACAACAACTTAGATAGGCGCACAACATACAAGGTCTAAACAAGCGATAGAGTACCATGTTTTACTCATGGCAACAAATTACAGACAGTATTAAACAAGGAAACATTACATGAAGCACTAAAGTGGACTTACCTCTGACAGAGCAGAAATTGCGGCTTTACGTATGCTCACAAGTGGATCAGAACAAGCCATGCCCATAGTCTTGAGCACAACTCCATCAAAATTGCCACCCAAAATAGCACTCAACTTGGTTACCAAAACAAGTGCAGCCTTCCTAACATTTGCCTTCTCATCCATGCACCTTTTCCTCAAAATATCATTTACCCCAACTTCCACCTCCACTTCCCCAAATCCTGTTACTTCCTTCAAAACATCATGATTCTTATCATCACTTGACAAAAACCCCACTAACTGAGCCAAATTAGACAAAGCACGAGCTCGAATTCCAGAACTCGAATCCGAGCAACGCTGAATCAATGCCTCCACACATTTAAAACCCCACGAATCCTTCACTTTACAATCCAAACCCACTCCAATAAACGGATCTTTAAGCAACATCATTAAATTCAAAATCAAATCCACTCCCAAAAGCCTAAGACTGGCCTTCCCTTGTGTCATTTTCACCACATACTCAGCAAACCCAACTTGGTGCTCTACGTCCATCACTCTAACAATCTCTATTATCGCCTCCACTGCGAACCCTCGAGGCTCCGCCTTCTCTGGAGCCTTTTGAGCTAAATACCGCGGCAAATTCACCACCCCCTTCTTAACCCCGTCACTTGTTTTCCCCGCACCCACCATCAAACCCTTCACAAACCCCAAAGCAAAGCTCCTCGCTTGCGATTTCCCCATCAAAATCAACGGCGCTAACGCCTTCAAAACCTCCGCCGCTGTCTCCCCTTCCTCTCCGTGCTCAGATTTCAAAACTTGACACAAAATCTTCGAACACAAACCCGCCAATCTCTCAAACCCCCCACCCATTTCCCTACTGGTCGCCAAAACCAGAATTTCCACTATAGTTTGAACCAAAGACTTCAAACTATCAGGAAACCTGTTCAAGTGAATCAAGTCTAAAACAAATACTAATCTCTCAATAACACATAAAAAAACTCTCACATCAAAAAAACCCTCACCCCCACCCTCACTCTCACCCCCATCCCCATCACCACCCCCATTATTACACGCAACAATCCCTCCTCTTTTCCTCCCTTTTCTCTTCTTAGCCACTCCCGAAGAATTTCCTTCTTGTGGGCAGCAGCGAGGGGACTTAACAGCCCGGCGAAGCGAGCGAAGGAGAGCGAGAAAAGAAATGGGATTGAAAAGAGTGAAAACTGGGGAATTAGGGAAAAGAATAAGAGAGAGGTAAATTTTTGAGGATAGGAGGGAAAGGTGCGTAGGGGCCGAGTCCATTGCGGAAGTGAGAGAGGGGAGAAGAGAAGATAAAGAGAAGGATTTAGAGGAGAGACTGGAGAGGAGTTGAGAAAGAATTTGGGGGTCATTTGAATCTAGGAGAGATTGGAGATTTTGGAGGGTTGAGAGAGTGAAAGGAAGTGATTGTGATTGGTTTTGAGTGTTTAGGGTTTCTTCTAGGTCTGTGATTAGGGCACAGACTGTTGGATCTTCTTCTTCTTCCATGAATTTGACTGGAATTGTTGCTGTTTTCTTTTCTTTTCTTGTTTTTTGCTCCTTTTAGTTTCTTTCTCTATCTTCAGGGTGAGGGCGAGGTTGAGGATGAGTCGCTCGCTCCAGTTTTTGTTGGAAATTTTTTAGAATTTTTGGCTTTCCCGCTTAGAAGTTTCTGCATTTTTTATTTTTATTTTTTGATAAGGAGAAATTACTCCAGCATTTATAGTTTTTAAACAGATTTGGGTAATGCATTCTAATCGTGTAAAGTACGATGATAATAGTTGTTTTTATTTTTTATTTTAAAATATATTAAAATAATATTTTTTTTATTTTTTTAATTTTAATTTTAATATTAACATATTAAAACGATTTGAAAATATATATATAAAAAAATTAAACAAAAAATAAATTTTAAATTTTGTCCATCCTCTTTTGGGCCGCAATCCCAAATGGAGGCTAACTTAATCATTTTAAGTTGATCCCTAATTTTTTTATAAAATAAAACAATGTTGTTTTCGTTAAAAAATAAAGAAATAATCAATGAATTATAAGTGAGTTTTCGATTGAATCACTTATGTTTTTACCTTTTTTTTATTTTGTTTTACACTCAACCCGATTTTGATTCTAGGTCAAGTTTGTGTTAAATAATTTCGCCTTATAAAAAAATTTAAATATTATACTTTATAACATCAAAATATATTTAAAAAATCAATAAAATAACAATAACAACAACATATATATATATATATATATATATATATATATATATTAAAGCATAAAAAATAATTATTACCACACATTTATTTTCTCTTTTCATACTAGCATTTACTCTCTCGCACGGGAAAACCCAAACATAAATGCATGGTTTAGGACAATATCAAACTTCATTTTCTATGTCACTTTCTCTTCTTGTGTTTTGGTATTGACATTGATGCAATTACTAAGGATTTAAAGTGTTACTTATTTTTAAAGTTTAGGTTGTAATGTGTAATATTTAAAAGTGAAGAAAAAAAATCATATTATAGGATGCATAGAGTAATTTTTTCTTTTTATAATCTTTGAGTATAATATTTGATTTAACCATGGTTATTAAACATGATTTGATGGTTGACCTAGAGAAAGGCTTGAATCATGGGTCAAAAGGGTTGATCTAAGATAATATTATATTTAACCATAATTATTAAACATGATTTGGTGGATTACCGTGTGCAAGGCTTGAATCATAGGTTAAGAGAGTTGATCTGATATGACTAAAAATATACTTTTTAAAAAAATAGGTCAAAATAATATTGTTTTTTTTTTATATCGAGTCAACCTGGGTTTTGACCGAGTCATCCAGGTTAATTCATTCCTCTATTTTTGTGAAAGTTATATTGTTTTAGGCTTCAGGTTAACTGAATCTTAGGTTGACTTGCCGAACCAATTCAAGTTTTATAAATAATGGATTTAGCTCTAAATTCCAATTTACTAATCTAGTATGTCTATTTATTTATTTCATAAGCTTGGTCCTAGGCATGAATTCCCCATCAAATTTGTGATCATAAGAGGAAAAAATGATAACCATTACTTTATGCAAGTCCATGGTTACATTGGAAATAACGTGGTGAGATCTTCATGTCAGTGTGGCAAGTGTGGCGGTTGGTGGCGCATGGCATCCCCTTTTTCTTTTTTTCCAATCCTCTCTTTTTTCTCTCTCATCTCATCGGGATTCATGCTGTTTTGCAAGAAAATAAATTTGTTCTTTAGTCTATGTTTTAAATTCGGTTCTTGTTGTTTTGATTTATATTTTTCTTTGCTTTGGATCCTTTTTTATAATTTTTTTCAATTTATTTCTTCAACGCTGAGTTAGATAATAGTTGGGCTTCGTAATGTTTTTGACAGGGTGATCACAATCTCATAACCTGAGTCATGTGTTTGAAATGTTAACCCGGGTTAAAATTTATTTTTTTTAAGATATTTTTGTTGACATCGATTTTTTTTTCCCGTTCACATCCTTCAACATTAGATTTGTTGAGAATTGAGCTTATGACTCTCTTCAATTTCCATTCTAGGGGGTTATGACTCTCTACGATTTTCATTATAGGGGGTTATCCTAATCTCATGACTTGGGGTGCGGGTTAACTCGGGTAACTTGGGTTATTTTTTACGATAGAATATTTTTTTCAATTTTGTCATTTAACATTAGTTTAGTTTGAGAATTGAGCTTAATATATTTTCATGTTTTACCTTCTTTTAGGTTATCTTATTTGCATGATCCTACTCAAAGGTCTAATAGTCTTGCTCGAGTTCACTAGGTTTTTTTAATCTTTCTTGTTGATTGACTTCTTCTTTTTTTATTTCGCCCCTCTACATTTGAATTGTTAGAAGCATTATATATTTTTTCAATTTGCTTTCTACATGGATTATATCGACCTCACGACTTAAGTCACGAGTTTAGCAAACTAACTCAGGTTAACTTATATCGCTTCTTCTGTCCTTTTTAATTTTTTTAGTTTTATCGTTTAACATTGAGTTGTATTGGAATTAAGCTTCATTTGTTTTTTCTGCATGCATTCTTTTTATGCAGGTCACCATAATCACTTTTATTTTATAATTAAGTCTATTTACTATCATTGCTTTTTTTTTCCTGTATCATATAATTAGATGAAGTCATCTTATTGGACCTGATCAAGTTTTTGACCTCAGTCGTGGATTTTCTATCATTTCCTTATATCAAAAAAAAATTTGGCCTAATCTGCAGCTATCAGTATTGTTATAAAATGGCTTTTGATAGACTTGTCTAAGTCAAACTATCACCAAATACAGATTTATCACAACGCACTAAAGGAACTAAAATTCATTATTGTTCTATATTATTCATTTAAACAATGAAGAGCCTTAAATATATCTTTTAAATTATTTTGTAACAATCTTGTGTAATGATTGAGTTGGTAAGTGTGTGGGACATCCTCGAGGTCGTGTGTTCGAGAGCTAGATTGTGTAGAAAAATTCTTAATTATCATTTGTCGCCTTTTTTTTAAAAAAAAAGATGGAGTCATCCGCCCCTTTAATGAAAAAAAAAGGTCAGAGCCCTTTGTTATCCTTTCTTTTTTTCTTGTCCTTTTTTTTTTACACTCCAAGAAAAATTTACTAGATCCATCTACTCTCTAATTTTGATACGATTCTTAAATACTATTATAAATTTTTATTTGAATTTTAATAGTTTTTTCAGTTATTATATACATGAT
>Ga0307515_10023122_pt1 | contig 10913 bp, 8 predicted proteins | sample 17_EM_MG_FD_194513 | JGI IMG/M metagenome (GOLD analysis project Ga0307515, IMG submission 194513) | Populus trichocarpa ectomycorrhiza microbial communities from riparian zone in the Pacific Northwest, United States - 17_EM | ecosystem: Host-associated > Plants > Roots > Unclassified | place...
TTCGAGCTGGTGATGGTGATGGCGAACAGTTTTCGGGCTTTGATCGCATGCGTTTGCGAATTCCAAACCTTCATCAAACAAATCTTCCCACGTTCCTTTCTCGGATGATTCCGGGGATTCCAACTCGAATTTCATTCTGGAAGGTTGGCATTAGCATTATTGTACACCCATCAACCACCAGCCACCAACCTTGATCAAATATATTCTTGCGGTCTTTCAAGTTTCAAGTTTCAACACGAGTCTTGGACTCTACGCCAATCGCAGCGTTTCACCCCAACCTAATCGGCATCTCCATCAGTGCATTCTCAGATACATCTTATATCCACATATCTCCCGACAACGTCCTCCGCCCCAAAGAACTTCCAGACCGCCCTGGATTCGATTGATCGGGTACATCACATCAACACCGAGAGCGCCTTTATCTCTGGCGACAATATCATACATGATGGCTGAGCCCAGATGCGTTGCCGTTCCAAGTAAAGACTGCCACGGCTTGAGCCAACCCCAGATAGCGGTTTGACAATTAGCAAGCAGCGTCCAGTGCGGATGCAGGAGAGACAATGACTCTAAGAATGTGGATATATTGGAACGTAATGACTGTTTCCGGGCCCAACCAGTCCATTTGCCCCGTTATTCTAACCCACTCTGTGGGCCAGGATCATCAGACACGGGAAGAAACCACACGGGGTTCTACCGGCAGCCTCCTCTATCAAGATACCTCCCCACGCAGCCAACTGTACGGGCCTCCTCGCCGTCCACTGAAATTTCCACCACACCGTGACCCCGTGATGCGACCCTTCACCCCCATTGGCCCACTAAGCGAATGACACAAGCACATAGTACATTCAAGGCAGCACAGCGGGCCGGTCCATGCCACCTTGGCGTTCCTTCTCGCCCCTAACCGCGGCAAGCATCCGTAAATAGGCCAACCGAACACAATGTATGAGCGCGTTGGAGTGCGAAGGTTACCAGCGGAAATGGACAGGGTGAGTGAGGCGGAAACGGTAACCAGGTCGTAGCATATGAAGGGGTGGAGAGGGTCAAGACTGAGGGGAGGCCCGCGAGCCGCATATGGCTTGCAGCAGACCGTTCGTTCCACTCCACTTACTTGCACTCCTATCCAACGATGCACGGTTGTCCGGCGCTTCGTGTTGATGTACACACCAAAGGTAGCAGTCGTGGATATATGTAGATAATGACGATAGGACAACTTCAGACGAAGAACTGGGATAGTGGGCCAGGGTTATCCGGGTTCTGAATGAACTTGTCTCGCCTTGAGTGTGTCACTGGTCGGTTGGATGGACTCTAAAATACCACCCGCATGGCCTGCTATACATATAATAATCTATCATTTTTTTAACTGACATTGGTGGTCTATATATGGGAGATATTCCGACTGTTCAAGGACTATTCCTTAGGTACTCCACCTTATCATAGTGCGACAATACAGGCATTTCAGCAAGCTATTCAATGAATAATCCATGAATATTATGTTCTTTGTTACGTCCTATTGTTGAGCTTTTTCAGTGAATCTCTATCCCACCTTCTCATTGTAAACTCCTGCTCGATCCTAGCTTTGCAAAATCCAGCATATTTCCCCAGCTATTTACATAATATTCAAGTGTTTATACGACCTTATTCCTGGAATTTATCCCATTGTTATTCCAAGCCACCACCTATTGTTAGAGCTAGAGCGACAGAGGGGGAAGAACCGTGTGAGTCGTAGCCAAACAAACAAACAGACGTCACAGGGAATAGGAGACAACAAGAAAGAGAGAAGACGTCTGTAAGGGCTCGCTTGCGGATATTCTCTTATCCTATTACCTAATACCGCTTCCTCGTATATAACCCTGTCGCTCACCAGCCGTGTACCCATTCGATTTTACTCCTTCACCACAATACTCTTACCATCGCACGTTCAACTATACTAGCACACGCTTGTCTCTTTCACTAATAAAGGGATTCGATTGTGCTCGGACGTCACAGTAAGAAACAAGGTCGAAGAGAAATCGGACCCATACAATGTCATAGAGAAACACGTCATAGAATAAGAAAAGGAAAACAGAGACAACAACACTCAACACCTATTTGTGGCATCTTATCATGCGATGTCATGGGACGGTTGATTGGCTACATACCACCTATTCCGTACCTATTCACACACAAAACTGATTCCATCCCTATTCCATCAAAGGAAGCACAAAGAAACGACCGGCCGCACCTTACACCGCACCTTTTCCACCATAAAGAAACACAAAGAAACAACCCACCGAGGATCGTAACAGTAGACCACTATGCAGATGTCCAATAGGCCTTTGGAAACATCGTTCATGAAGCGTTGGTGAGCCCGTAGTGCATAACCTGGAACTCGTATGAGCTGTGACAGGTTCGAAATGCAGTCTTTCACTTGTCGCCTGCAACTATGTGGACTAGGTTGTAGGAACCTTGAAGGTTGGTCTTGGTGAATGAGCACGCTGAGGAAATTCGATCGAGCAAGTCAGGGATTAGCAGAAGGAGGTAATGGTCCTTTTGGTGATACGATTAAGACCATAATAGCCTACAGTGAGGCCCAGCGAACTGCCCTTCTTTTGATGAAAAGGATGGGGGTCCTGGCTGATGCCTCAGAGGGGCCAATGAACTCGTTAGCAAAGTTCTCGTTAAGGAAGTTGTGAAAAGCGAATTGCTCGACTTCAGATAGTAAGTAAAACGGCCCGAATGGAGGGGTCGTGCCATCTTCGAGATCTATGCTTTGATGGTAAGGGCAACGGAGTGGCAGCGTCTTTCTGCTTGCTAAAGACACCCAAGTACGAATGGTGAGCTTCAGGGATCCATGTGTTTAGGATTTTGTAATCTGTGGCCAGCGCGGGGTCCAAACTCAGCATATCAGGCTCAGGCAGGGCGTGGCGTGTGCTGCAAGTTGGCAGCCCAATGACACCCATGCATAGGATGGCTTGAGGATGTGAGGGCGCTAGATGAGATAGGAGGCTGAGGGCGGATGCTTTCAGGTCTGTATGTCAGAAGCGGCGGCTTGTAACTTGTCAGAAGGACTAGGAGAAGATGGTAACTCAGGTGGTGAGACAGAAGGAGCTAAGGGATTGATGGGGTCACCCAGCTCAGGATGCGTGCCAGGAAATGTTGAGGTTTACTCACAGACTGAGGTCGGAACGTAATCTCCTGCATTATCCAATCAGTTTATGTATTATGCAGGCATAACTACGAATATTCCAGAACAATATCCATTGGGCATGCCAAAGGGGTCAAGAGGAGGTGGAGTTTGTGTTGGTTCAACAGGGGATCAACATACCACGAAGGTCAGTATACTGGACTATAAGACCTTGAGTGGCTGCTGGGCCATCGAAAATAGTAAGCAGAAGTGGAGTCTTGAAATTAGAGAGCGGGGAAGGCCGGGAAGGTGGTGTTGATAGTTAGAAACTTCCTCAAAATCACCGAAATTGACAAGGCGCGCTATTGGCTACCGGTGCGTCAACGGATGAAGCTATCAATTTGGAAATTCGGAAGACTCAGCTTTTGAAGCGGAGCCTTCGTTCTCAGGGTGTTCCTGCACAACTTCCAAGTGCGCGGCACGTGCTTGAGCATTCTCCTTGCGCAAGGGAAATTTGTCTAACACATGGTATTTACTGCGCATATGATGCACAGATCCAAACGCTTACAGCAGTCCTTTTTTTCGGAGGTCCCTGCGCTGCGCAAACCAGTAACCAGGACAAGGAACCGGTATGGCTTTCCACAGAGCATCCTTCCAGCGCGAGACTGGCGAACTGTGCCTCATCTGCGTGTTATGTGCCTCTACTTCACATCTCTCGCCCATCTTGTTCGACTAATCAGCGAGGCTGCGTCCGCTTTTGGTCTTGAATCGAGTCGTATGAGCTGCTCCGGAGCCATGTATGGCGTCTTTGGAAGAACCTCCCGTGATAAGAAACTCATAGATTCGCACCTCGATCAATAATGATGGGCGGAACTTCAATGGCTAAAAGAGCAACTAAGATCAAAATACATGTGCAAACAAAGCGGAAAGTGGCTAAGAAGGTGCACTTTCGAAAATTTGAGTCCAAGAAGTTCCAAAGGCAAAGTCGTCAAAATCAAGAGAAACGGATCGATTATGAGACGAAAGGGGCATCGTTAGAAGGGCAAATGAATGCACACTCCTACGACAGTCGTGGGGTACCCAGTACAGTAAGCCACCCTCTGAGTCCCTGACCCAACCATCGATGTCAGGCTTTGCATAAAAATCTGAATGGATTGGGTTAGGAGAGGAAGGTCAGATGGAAAGAGATGGAAATGCGTCCCACGTACGGGTAGCAGAAGACCCAGAGACGATGTGCTGCCTGTCAGGAGCGTAAGCAATCGACTGTACCAGGTAAGTATGCGCCTCGAGAGGCTCGCTGGCTGAAGTACCAGCCTTAGCATCCCAGGTTCTAACAGTGGTGTCATTGGATCCGGAGGTGATGTGCCGCCCATCGAGAGAGGAAGCAACGGGAGTCACCCGGTCAGTTTGCTCCTCGAGAAGATTTCCGACTGCAGCACCAGTTTCGGCATCCCAAATTCGAATGGTACGGTCCCAGGAGCCGGAGATGATGTGCCGCCCATCGGGAGAGTAAGCAACGGACGACACCGGGTCAGTGTGCCCCTCGAGAGGATTTCCGACTGCAGCACCAGTCTCGGCGTCCCAGATTCGAATGGTGCGGTCGTTGGATCCGGAGATGATGTACCGCCCATCGGGAGAGTAGGCAACGGACAGCACCGGGTCAGTGTGCCCCTCGAGAGGATTTCCAACCGCAGCACCAGTCTTGGCATCCCAGATTCGAATGGTGCGATCGTTGGATCCGGAGATGATATGCCGCCCATCGGGAGAGGAAGCAACGGACGACACCCAGTTAGTGTGCCCCTCGAGAGGACTTCCAACTGCAGCACCAGTCTCGGTATCCCAGATTCGAATGGTGCGGTCGTTGGATCCGGAGATGATGTGCCGCCCATCGGGAGAGGAAGTAACAGACGACACCCAATTAGTGTGCCCCTCGAGAGGATTTCCGACTGCGGCACCAGTATCGGCATCCCAGATTCGAATGGTGCTGTCCCAGGATCCGGAGATGATGTGCCGCCCATCAGGAGAGTAAGCGACGGAAGTCACCCGATCAGTGTGCCCCTCGAGAGGATTTCCAACTGCAGCACCAGTCTTGGCATCCCAGATTCGAATGGTGCGATCGTTGGATCCGGAGATGATGTGCCGCCCATCGGGAGAGGAAGCAACAGACGACACCCAATTAGTGTGCCCCTCGAGAGGATTTCCAACTGTAGCACCAGTCTCTGTATCCCAAATTTGAATGGTGCGGTCGTTGGATCCGGAGATGATGTGCCGCCCATCGAAAGAGGACGCAACGGACGACACCCAATTAGTGTGTCCCTCGAAAGGATTTCCGACTGCAGCACCAGTCTCGGCATCCCAAATTCGAATGGCGCGGTCCCAGGATCCGGAGATGATGTGCCGCCCATCAGGAGAGTAAGCGACGGAAGTCACCCGATCAGTGTGCCCCTCGAGAGGATTTCCAACTACAGCACCAGTATCGGCATCCCAAATTCGAATGGTACGGTCCCAGGATCCGGAGATGATGTGCCGCCCATCGGGAGACCAAGCAACGGACAACACCCAGTTAGTGTGCCCCTCGAGAGGATTTCCGACTGCAGTGCCAGTCTCGACATCCCAGATTCGAATGGTGTGATCGTTAGATCCGGAGATGATGTACCATCCATCGGGAGAGTAAGCGACGGAAGTCACTTGGTCAATGTGCCCCTCGAGAGGATCTCCAACTGCAGCACCAGTATCGGCATCCCAGATTCGAATGGTGCGGTCCCAGGATCCGGAGACGATGTGCCGCCCATCAGGAGAGTAAGCGACGGAAGTCACCCGGTCAGTGTGCCCCTCGAGAGGACCTCCAACTGCAACACCAGTTTTGGCATCCCAGATTCGAATGGTACGGTCCCAGGATCCGGAGATGATGTGCCGCCCATCGGGAGAGTAAGCAACGGACGACACCGAGTTAGTGTGCCCCTCGAGAGGATTTCCGACTGCAGCACCAGTATCGGCATCCCAGATTCGAATGGTGCGGTCGTTGGATCCGGAGATGATGTACCGCCCATCGGGAGAGAAAGCAACAGAGGGCACACCATCAATATGCCCCGTTAGAGGCTCGCCAACTACAGTACCGGACTCGACATCCCAGATTCGAATCGTATTGTCGAGGGATCCAGTAATAATGTGGGTCCCATGCGGGGAATAGCTTATGCTCGTGACAGTCGCAGTGTGCCCTCTCCACTCTATTGGCGGTACTGGCCAAGATAGCAGGTTCCCCACTCGTATCCTGATGGTTCTGGTAAATTTTCTAGTGAACATCCTCGATAAAGGTGGCTGTGAGGGCAGGAATGGTCCCGTTGAGATATAAATGTGTGGAGTACTGAAGGAGACGGGGGTGTGAAATGTGATTAGGAAATGGCAGAAATCCTGAATTCTCTCAAGAAGTGTTGAATCCACATCCTACAGACAATTCAAATCATATTGGAATACAAACTAGCAGCAAGCTGGGATGTACTCACCCTGACCCATGATAGTACCCTTCGAAGGCTTGGAACACCAATTGGGACCATCCCCAGGATGCTCAGCACTTCAATCCAAAATAATGGGTACAATCCTTCAAAGAATGTCTTCAAGCTTCCTAACACCGACATGCGCGGATCGCGGTTTTCTGGAGGATGGCAAAGATGGCTCAACCAATGGAGACAACTATACTGCAGGGGGTCTGAAATATTTTGGTTCACTCGGGATTGGAGATCTTTGATGTTTCCATTAGCGAGCCGTGAATCCTCGAGCTTGCAGATGTTGAAACGAAGTTGCAAAACCATCGTTTTGAGACAAGCGACTCCCAGCTGCACGTCCGCGTCTCGGACGTCCACCTGATAGTCGCGGTGATCACTGACAAAGAAATCGTAAACCGACAAATGCCTGGCACGAACCCCTCTATTGGCGGCTTCATCTCGATAGAGTAAAGAGCTGAGAGCATCCACCCACGTCTTAACGAGATTGGGTTTCACTCCCGCCAGCTCTGCAATGGTCTCATCGCACAGGGCACGGTAGGGAGATGTTGCAAGAAGGACTCCAATCACCCGTTGAAACTCGGCGTTACTATGCACAATTTGTGCTTTGAGGATACTGGAGTAAAGCGCATATAGAGATTCTAAGCCAGTCCCGGCCGAGTCTTGCAAAGCTGCCTTCAATGACTCTTCAGGGTCTTCACAGCGTTTAAGGGCAAGGACAAGAGTCTTGATGAAAATGAAAAGACCGTTCGCTCTGGATATAACTCTTTTGAAATCTGATTCCTCGGGCCAAGAGGTGTCGAGATGCCAATGCGAGGCCACCAAATCGAACTGGCTTCGGGCGAAGGTTCGCAAATCAGCACCGGCATCTTGATCTGTGGCCAGGTCATATGGCGAATACCACAGCTGTGAGAGAGTATCAAAGAAACCTTGGATATCGACTTCGGTTCTGCTGGTGATGATGATCTTCAGCCACGGAGCTTGTATGGTTGCATTGATCAGAACCTTTAATAGACGTGGGCGACTTTGAGCGTCGCCGCACTCATCAAGTGCGTCAATGACAAAGACGAGAGTGTGTTCCGGGTGGCGAGGAAGGGAGCGGAGGAAATCAAGGAAGGTAGTCTCTTTCATCGACTCTGGAGTAAGGTGTGGGTCGTCTTGAAGGTGTTTTGCTACAATGGCTCGAAAAGGAGGGAAGAGTGTGGCGAGTTTGTACATAAAAGTCGGAAGGATGTTTCTGGGGGCGCTTAAATTCGGGTCGTCCCTCCTACAGAAAAAGGCTCCAGCAAGATGGTTTCGCTCGTGAAGGCTTGCACAGATCGAATGGGCCAAGGACGTTTTTCCGATTCCGGGTGATCCGTAGAACCAGTACGCATTCCTCCGGAGAACGTTCTCATGTACCGCTTTATTGGCCACCCAGTCCAGGATTTGATTGAGAAGAGATTGGCGAGTGCCGTCCATACAGCGGAGGTCGCGGTGATAGCCGGCCTCAACAGGCTTAAGACGCCTAAACAATAATTCTTGCTCTGCTCGCTTTCGCTCTGCTCGCTCTCGCTCCAAGCGCTCTATTCGCTTTCGTTCCACTCGGTCTTGCTCTGCTCGCTCTCGCTCCACCCGCTCCACCCGCTTTCGTTCCACTCGGTCTTGCTCTGCTCGCTCTACACCGAACCCCTGAGGATCAGCTATCGATACATTGAGAAAATGAGAGCTTACTGGTCTCGTTGGCTAGGCGGAGAGCCTCCACGTTCACGGCACGGTCGAAATCCTCGATCACCTGGCTCAACTCTTTCTCCACTTCTTCGATCATCTCCGGGTACGGAGGATCACCGATCGTTCTCGCTGTGACCATCAGCAATTTGTCGAATCGAGGGGATGACATGGCCACCTACCACGTTTGACATAATCGCATGACAATTTCGCAACCCTGTGCATCACTTCAAACATTCGCGGGATGAGCTCTTTCAAGATTTCTGTTTCTTCGGAGACGATTTCATCTGAGACCTTCTTCGCCAAAGGCAAAATCCGCTGCACCCGATCGCAAAGACCCGAGGGCATCTTGTCATACTTGTTTTGTTCTTTCAAAAGCTAAACCGTCAAGTGTTACTTCTGTCTCCGATATGCCAGTAGAGAGCACAAACCTCAAACGTGACGCTAGCAACACCGAATACAACTTTTGCAATTCGGTTAACCTAACAGGCGTCAATCTCTTCTCGTTCTATGTGAATATGGAAGAACTGACCTCTGCGAAGGCAGCGCCATATTTAATCGCTCTGTCCAAAGACTTCTCCATCGATCCGTTTATCAATGGGGCGTATTCCTTAAGCAACCTTTCAAGTTCATGGAGCGATAAGCGTAAAGCTTCCGCCTACGCGGACATCTATTAGGTGACGGGAATATATGGGCGGTGTGAAAGGTGTGAAAGGTACGAACAGTATCATTGGCAGAGAATCGTAACTCTAGAGATCCACTATGCTTCCCAACGACAATAGTCTCTGTCCTTGTCTATCAGGGCAATGCATTGACTAGTTCGTGATAATGACTGACTCGGTACGGTGAACTCGCGGTTGTTAGAGCTCCAGTAATCACTGAAGAGTCCATCAAGGTCGATGACTTCGTTCGCCTGTCGGTACTTTGCCCAAACTGAATGACCAATCTTCATTCGGACCTCAGCGCGGATTTGAGTGGTTGGGGAGACATCTCTATACACGTACGGCCAGTGATGAGTGTATGTATGAGGGGAGTTAAGGACATACTGTCGTTGTGCTAGCGTCCAGGTGTGGTTGTCTGTCTTCTGTAATTCTCGATCTCTCTCCACATTGTCTACAAACAACCTCAGCGTATACTCCCGATTTGGAACGCCTTGCAATGTAATATCTACATGTTAGTCAAAATAAGCGGTATGGATGTAAATTGAGGCGAAGCGCCGCACGGTCTAGATACAAGCTTGGATTCCTCATCAGCGAGAATGCACGCGCTATCTGGCTGTTGAGGGTGCTCACAGGTTCTCTTTCTTTGGATCTTGAGTCGTCATGTTCATTCGGTCACTTGAGGTTGCAACGTGTGGTGGGTCAGACATGCTTCTGGCGCTTCGAGCTTAGCTTAAGGCCCCCACCTTCATCGCAGGAAATCAGATGGAAATATGAACAAGTGTTTTTTTGATTTTTTATTCCTTATATGCAAACACTGTTTCTCTGAGCATTAGATGGCGAGGTTTTCCTTGAAATTGGTGAGCGGATAACCTCTCCAGTCTTTCCTTGCAGACAGAGTTGGAATATTATTGCTCGTCACATAGTATATACGTCTCGATTGTTACGGCTTCATTCGTTCATTGTATATAAGCCTCTTGTTCACGTGTGAATTGAAAGACGTTTCTCGGGTGGCCTTTCAACCCAGGGGTCTCGTTTTCCACCAATGCTCGATGCGCTTCACATGTTCCAAGACGTCTACTCGACATAGTTATGACTGGCGACGACAACGCCTCGAAAAACGGCACCCAAACTTTCGAGGGACACATGGCTAACGTCCCCTTCACCGAATCCCAACCACGTTTATAGGTCATAGCCATTGTTTCCAAGGACGGGACAGCCGATCACCGTTTGGATCACGGACGAGGTGTTGGTCAGCTCAGATTCGAACGATGGTGTTGTGATCCGTCAAGCTCGGTCGCGACGAGCCGCCGTACTCGATAGACACTTTTGGTGATGCATGGAGGGGTACTCACGTCCACGCTCCAAATTGCCGCAGAGGGCGCGGCGCGAATCCCGAAGGTGCACGCATTCCGCTTCCTCCGCGCGAATTTGGTCAACGGAGATATCCTCCAATGCTATCATGCATTCCCCCAATAGGCGGTTCGTCAATGTCGTCGGAATTTATATTACTGCTCTCGCGTGGAGGTACAAGGCGTTTGGGTGGGCACGGTTTTTAGGCCGAATATTCCAGTACGCAATACGCATGCCGCGAAGATTCAAATTGGGGTGCCTGGTAGTAACCAAAGCAATGGTGCGATCTGTGCGCTGTCAGTTGAGTATCACATGCAACGCTTCGGGTGTCCAAGGTCTCGATCAATTGATGTGGGCGTCAATAAACACGATACTTTGCTCGGATTATTGCTCTCGCGGAAATCTCATCAGCCACAAAGAGTAGATCTTTTTACTGTACTTTCGGGGACAACGGGCCACCCCCCTCAACGGGCCAATGGCACTTGCGATGCCTGTAGACAAACGAGACCATTTGTAAATAGTTTACCAGCAATACTTTAGTCTAATTTGTGCATCGCCAGCCAACACCTAGCAATTTCATGCTACAAGGAG
>Ga0307515_10023123_pt1 | contig 10913 bp, 7 predicted proteins | sample 17_EM_MG_FD_194513 | JGI IMG/M metagenome (GOLD analysis project Ga0307515, IMG submission 194513) | Populus trichocarpa ectomycorrhiza microbial communities from riparian zone in the Pacific Northwest, United States - 17_EM | ecosystem: Host-associated > Plants > Roots > Unclassified | place...
TTTCTAAGACAAAATAGAAGCATCTTCATGATTTCATCAGATACTTCTGCATAGACCAGACAGTCACAAAGTCTGTAAGATTATAGATTCCACTGGTTTTTTTTTTTCACCATGATGTAATTACGGGTCGTTCTCAAAAACTATTTTTGTTTTTATTTTGTGATGATAAAATTAAATACTTGTAAAAATGTTAATGATCAATTCTTAGTAAAAACTAATATCTTCATTCAAAATTCTTTTTTTTTGTTTGTTTAAGCATTTTTTTTATATTAAAAAACCCATGAAGTTTTTATTATTGACAATATGTTTATTTGAATAAAAACCTTAAAAAAATATAAAAAAATATTTGTAAAAATCCAGATTATTTATATTCAGGAAAAAAACATACATTTCTTTATTCATTCATTCTTTTTTTATATCAAAAGCATGATTTTTCTAATAAAAGCTTATAATGATTAGTAAAGCTGCGATTTTAAGACAGATGTGAGGGACTGAACAGCTTAGCAACAGTAAAGTTACCAGTAATTTGTACTTGTCTTCTAAAATTTTTCTATTACATGACGAACATCGGTATCTAGTATTGACTAGTAATCAGCATCATGCGGCAACCTGAAACCAGCGTGCATGTATAAAACCAAAAGCATGACATGCAACTTCACAAATCAAACTCCACCAAAATCCTACCTTTGATATCTTCATGGAGCAACATTTTCCACTTTTCGCAATCTTCTTAACCTTCCTTCTCTTTATCTTCATGGTATTGAGAATGAGGAAAAAATCAGAAACCAACAAGTACTTGACTACAAATCCACCTCCAGGACCATGGAAGTTACCTCTTGTCGGGAACATTCACCACGTAGCTGGCCATCAAATCCATCATCGCTTTACAGACTTGGCCAGGAAGTATGGACCAGTCATGCAAATTCTGCTCGGAGAGGTTCGTTTTGTTGTTATTTCCTCACGAGAAACAGCGAAAGAGGTGATGAAAACCAATGAAAATTAACATCATTGTTGACAGACCTGATGGTGTCATCCCAAGAATCGTGTTTTACAACGGTAAAGCCATCTCTTTTACACCTTATGGAGAATATTGGAAGCAATTACGAAAAAGCTGCTCATCCAAGCTGCTTAGTCCACAATGTGTAAGGTCACTCAGATCAACCATGGAAGAAGAGGTATCGGATTTTGTTACATCAATTTCTTCGAAAGAAGGATCACCTATCAAACTTAGTAAAATGCTCTTTACATTAACGTTTGGATTAATTTCAAGAGTGATCTTGGGTAAGAAAGGCAAAAACCAAGCGCTGCTTTCAAGTATAGAAGAACGGAAACAAGGGGGAGCAGGTTTTGATGTTGCAGATATATTTCCTTCTTTTAAATTGTTTCACTCACTTGGCTGGGCAAGGTCAAAATTCGTGAGGCAACATCAAGAGATAGGTGAGATGCTTGGAACCATTATAAATGAACGCAGAGCCAGCAAAATCAGGACAAAGACCAGTGAGCATGAAATAGAAGAGGATTTTTTAGATGTTCTCGCGAATATGCAACACTCAGGAAATCTCGAATTCACAAATGACAATATCAAAGCAATCCTTCTGGTTAGTATGCTCTCTCTCTCTAATATAGATATGTATGCTTGTCTGAAGTATATAGGAAAATATGTTTAAAAGCAGGTTAACAATTTTATCTCAGGAATTCTTTTTGGCTGGGAGTGACTCGTCATCAGCGCGCAGTTATGGAATGGGCAATGTCAGAAATGCTAAAGAATCCAAGACACATGAAAAGGGCACAGAAAGAAGTGAGGGTAGTTTTTACCAAGATGGGAAATGATGATGAAACAAGACTTCATGAACTTAAATATTTGCAGCTAATTATCAAAGAAACTACCAGACTCCATCCTCCTGCACCATTGATTCTAAGAGCATGCAGGGAAGCATGCAAGATTAATGGACATGACATACCTGACAGAAGTAATGTGATGATCAATGCATGGGCAATTGGAAGGGATCCTACTTATTGGAATGAGGCTTAGAAGTTCAACCCAGAGAGATTCCTAGATTCTTCGATCGATTACATGGGCACTAATTTTGAATTCATCCCATTTGGTGCTGGAAAGAGGAAATGCCCTGGCATGGCATTTGGTTTGGCTATAGTAGAGATGGCGCTTGCGAAGCTATTGTACAATTTTGACTGGAAACTAAGTGATGGAGTGAAGAATGAAGACCTTAACATGACAGAGGATACTGCACTTGGAAGTACTGTTAAGAGAAAGCATGAGCTTTATCTGATTCCCATCCCATACCATCCTTCGTCGCCTGCGAAATGAAGATAGTTTTATGCTTCAGTCATATATGAATAAATTAAGAAAGTCTTAGAAATCAGTTTCATACAGAAATCTGTTCTAGAATAAATTCCAATTGCTGTCATCAAATATATACAAAGTGAACGCTACATTAGATTGTCAATGAATGAAAATCTTAAGGAGATTAATTCAAAAAATTATTGATAAATCCTACTTGTTCTAGAGGATAATTCTACCCTTTTTCTTTCATCATCTTTTGAGATTATGCATATACGAGTATATATTGTTCATGAAAAAATACATTTTCAAACATAAAAATATATTGCAGACACACAAGTATAATAATTTTTATAATATTTACAAAAAAGCTTAAAAGAGTTGATGCAGGATGAAGATAGCAACGAGAGCCACAAAATCTCATTTGAAAGCCAGCTTAAAGATGATGCTAGCAAGAAACCTGCATGTTAAAAGGCCCAGATATGGTCTGGTAAAAAAAGTAGTCTACAAAAATCGCAAAATACAAATATGACCATGTTTAAACAAGGGAAAGGAATCCATTCCCTTTCACACCCTCTTGATCTTCAAATCAAAATTACAAAACAGCAGCAGAAAAAGCAATGGGGAGTTAAGCAATTTCAGTTGCTTGGGAAAAAGACTTCATTTCATTACATTAAACTCCTTTATATATAATCAATGGCAACCTAATCCAGGGACACCAACACTTGGACTGGGATCACAAATGGAGTGATAAAACACCCAAGAGGATTGTGACCTCAAGGAACTGCAGGTTTGCTGTTGTAGGCTTCTCTTGCTTCAAGCACATCAGGACAGTACCGCTTAATTAGAACGTCAACTTGGTCAGCAAATGACTTGTTACGATGGTCACCAAGGTGTTTCACCATTTGGTTCCATCGCTTCCGGCATAGATCTCCAGACCTGTGCTCTAGAAGATTGTCCCAGTCAACATCCTCCATGCAGCAAGCATCCAAGTCGTAGAGCTCCATCAGCAGCCGATAGTCATCTGTATCAAGCCATTTACCTTCAGCTACCATAGGTGATGTTAACTGGTCATACCATTTTTGGCAGCAGAGAGCATCAGTCCTAGTTTCTAACCTCTCGCTAATTGCTGTCCAGCTAATATTATCTCGTAACATCCCATGCTTTGTTTTCCTTTCTTCAAAAGCTTTCAAGCGCAGATCCAAATTCACAAAATCAAATAAAGACTGGTACTCGTCCTGGGACCATTTTCCTTTCTTCATATTGATCAGTTTTATTCTCCGCCACGTATCCTTTACATGAAACCTATGTTTTCCCAGGGCTTCTGCCAGTGTCTTCCAATCTGAACCGTGTTTTTCATGGAACTTCCGGATAAGTTCATACTCTTCTGGGGTCCAAGAAGAATTCTGGCCTCTTTCAAACAGTATATGGGCTCGATGATATACACTCTGACGAGGCCTCCAAGGTAAGGCCGCCCCTATTTCCTTCCAACAATGTACAATTGCAGGGTGCTTTTTGCAATTCAGCACCATGTTTAGACCTTCTGCACCTAAACCGTGAACATCGATATAGTTTAAAACAGCTTCTTTAACCATCTCATCTTCCTCGTGTGAGAACCGCTTCCCTCGCACTAAGCCGTCTTCCCCAACAGCCTTCTCATCACTAGGACCATCAGATGAAGGGAAAACCTCTACATCTTCACAAAAACTTACTCTCTTCGATGTCGCTTTCGATGAAGATTTTTCTGATGGACCAGTAGTCTCGACATCTTTCTCCATTTGTGTAACTCTTTTGCTACTTTTTTCTTTTGAACCATTCCCCAAAGACTTGGCCTTCTTCTTCCTTTTTTTTCCACCCTCATCATTGACCTTTAGTTTTCCATCTCTTGCCTTATTTTTAATCGAACTTGAATTACCTCCATCACTTTCTATTACACTGCTTTGGTTGCCCATGGTCTCAGCCATAATTTGAATTGAAGCAGCCTCTTGAACAACATTGTGCCTTTTCTTCTTTTTCTTCTTCTCCTTCTTTGAAGACTCTACCTTGTCCTGAACAATTTCAGTCGACTCCTCTCTTCCAGCATCTTTTCCATCAGCTGCACTTTCAATTACCTCAGTATCGCCACCACCACCACCATACTTCTTCTGTTTCTTCTTCTTTTCCTTCTTGCGATCCCGTCCTTCCCCATTATTCATGTTAGCAATACCTTCACTCCCAGGGCCTTTCTGTACACCAACCACCTCTTCCCTTCTGTTATCGTCAAGGATGTTAACCACAGGGGCAACGGTGCTTGATCTATCTTCTCTGTTCTTCTCCTTTCGATTCTTTTTCCCATCTCTTCTCACTTCTGACTCAGAGTTTCTGACCAAATCCACATGGACATTCTTTTGCAAGCCCATATTATCCTCTATTCGCATATGGGTCTCCTCCAAAACCTCTCCTACTTCACTCACCTTAATTTTCTTCCTAGCCACTTGAGATTCTTTCTCATTGTTACCATGCTCCAATTTTCTCTTCCTCTCCTTCTTCTCATTCCTGCCTTCTGCGTTATTGACATCTATATTACCCTCACTTAAACTAACTGCAACATCCTCAACGCAAGCCTCATGCCTTTTGCTCTTCTTTTTCTTCTTCTCATTTTTCTCTGCTGCGTTATTGACATCTACATTACCCTCACTTAGACGAGAACTTACTGCAACAATCTCACTGCAATCCCCATGCCCCTCGCTCTTCTTCTTCTTTTTTTCCTTCTTCTTCTTCCTCTCATTCTTGTCTGCTGCATTATTGACATCTACATTGCCCTCACTTAGACTAGAACTTACTCCAACATCCTCAGCACTAGCCTCATGCTTCTCACTCCTCCTCTTCTTCTTCTTCTTCTTCATAATTTCAATACTTGGAGTTAAACTCTCCCCTCCACTCGCAAGCAATCTATCTTTCAAAGAGCTTTCCTCTTTCAAGGAACCATCCTCATCCTTTGTTTTCTTTTTCCCACGCTGTTTCCCCCCCACCATTTGGGCAACGACTGCTGATCCCACTCTAATCTTTCGAAATAGCTATAGCTGCGCCAGCCCCTCACGCAAAGCTGAAAACAACACAAAAAACATAAAAGAAAAGTCAGGCAGGCAGTGATTTGATAGAAGCCCCTTTCACCTAAAATATTCTAAAAGCCAATTCAAGAAAAGGGCTTGCTCCAATTCCCTCCACCATTGACAAACAACACCATGAACTGAAAAACAAATTCTAATTAGCCGGCTTCATTTTCCTTGAAATTTGAAAACCCATCTAAGTAATTCGCATAGAAACAACACCACACCTCTAATTCAACTTCAATTCCAGATTCTTAAAAGATATTGCCAATATATATAAAAAGACTTTGATGAAGTAGAAAGAAGCGGGTACCTGAAAGTTTTAGAGTCCGACCTCTCCCTCTCCCTCTTTCTATCTCTGTTAAACCCTAAACCGATTTGAAGATGGAGTAGGCTTGATCCTCGCTTAATTTTTCTTTAATTTCCGAATCTCTGAACGAGAAGTAGGGTTAAGTGGTCTCAGAAACTCAATATTATCCCTTGACTATTATCTAATTCTCCATTTCGTCCCCGTGGAAATTTTATGTTTCAAATAGTTTTCAGTTTCATCCTTTTATCCATATTTATTGATTTTTTTTGTTAGATGTACAGCTTTAACAATGTAAAACAGGTCAACTAAGCAAAAACTTTGATGGAAAATTCTAAGGGATACTACTTCTATTCCATTAACTTATGCGTTTTTTTTTTTATATATAGATTTTAACAAACGTTAAAAAAAAAACTATTAACAGGAATAATAAAAATCCGTTTATTTTTATAATTTAAAAATGTTTTTAATAAAAAATATTATTTTTATTTTAAATTAGTTTTTTTATATTTTGTATTGATATTAAAAATAAATTTTAAAAAATATTTTAAAAATTAACCATTAACAGTGCGCATTGTAATAAAATCCCAAATCTCGTTTGTCTATCTTTTGTTAATTGACATTGGGGAAAATCTCAAATAAATCTCTCAATTATCAACCAATTTCCAGATTATCCCCAAACTAACTATTTTCTCAATTTCAACCCTAAGATATCATAAATTCTTTAATTGGATCCCTGTCTAAAATCTTCCATGATGTTTTTAATAATAACATCAAATTCTCTCCAAAATAATGTCACTTTATTGCATATTCTATGATACAAGCATGGTCAAGCAATTTAGCATAAGATCGTTTAATACTTTTGGGGACTTAATTGATAAAATGATATGTTTTCAAATAATAGGATGAAAAATATAACAATTACAACTCGTGCTCAGATTATTGTATATTTAAGGAGGAAAAAAAATAGGTATGATCGGAGAAAAATACAGCAGAATTTTCAGTGGTTACAAAAGAATGCTTTTACTGTTCACCAGTAGTCCTCACAAGAACAATGCCCGTGTTTGAAATGATGGAACCTGCCGGCATCCCTTATGACAATCTCCCTTCCAGTTACCCTAGCTATCAACTTAATTGCTTCGTGACAGTCACCACAAATCCGGTGGCCCTGCACAATTTGCAAAGGTGCCCAGTACGGAGTGCTGATGAGACCAAAAGCAATGGCCAATTTCTCACTATGGTACAAGCGTACACGCTCTTCTTGTTCATCCACATCAGGAAGCAAAGTTTTCTGATTAGGAACATAACCATACTTGGAAATTTCTAGCATCAGCTTGTCCACTTTTTGATAAATTTCCTTTCTCTGGGGATGGCGATTGTCTCCAGAAAGGAAGACGTGTGGCCGTCTCTTAACTTCAATCCAGCTGCACACAGGACGCATTCTCAGACCCTTCCTCTTTAAGGTATGGACAACATCAGCAGCTTCCTTCAAGTTGCCAGCACTGTTGTATATATTCAAAAGCACAATGTAGTTATTAAGCTTATCTGGTTCCATGCCATATAGTTTCTCAGCTGCAAATTTTCCAAGCTCAAAATTCTCGTTGACTCGACAAGCTGTTAACAGGGCAGCCCACATATTAGCCGTAGGCTTAAAGGGAGCACCTCTTATCAAAGCCAAAGCTTCGTCTAAAAGCCCTTCTCTACCCATTAATTCAATCATACATGCATAATGCATAGCTCGGGGCTTGATCCTGTTATCTCTGCCCATAGACTGAAAAATCTCCCACCCACGTTCTGATAGACCTGAATGGCTACAAGCAGATAAAACAGCAAGAAAAGTGATATGGTTGGGATTCATTCTTTCTTGAATCATCTGCTCGAACAACTCCACAGCCTCAGAACCCCGACCATGATTACCATATCCACCAATCAAAGCATTCCAAGAAATTACATTTTTGGAAGCCATCTTGTCAAAAACATGCCGAGCATCTTCTATTCTTCCCCATTTGCTATAGAAGTCAACAAGTGCTGTATTTGCTACAATGTCTGATCCAAAACCATGGCGAATTAAAGCAGCATGAGCTTGCTTTGCATGTTCCACTGAAGCTAACCTAGCACATATTCTCACAATCATGGAAAATGTGAAGTGGTCCATTTTAACACCAGAATCACGCATCTCATAATACATATCCAATGCTTCCTCACTGTAGCCATGAAGCGCATAACCAGCAATGATAGTATTCCATCCTACTGTAGTTTTCTCTGGCATCTCCTCAAAGACAAAACGAGCATCTTCAATGCTCCCACACTTGCTATACATATCAATCAGAGCACAGGACACAAATATATCATCCCCTATGCCCATCTTCAAAGTGCATGCATGTAATTGCCTCCCTATGGAAATCAATTCCAACCCAGCAGATGCCCGAATCATCACTGCAAATGTGAACGACCCAGCATCCGAAAACTCCACCCACATATTTAAAAACAACCTAAACGCCTCCATAAAATCCCCTACATCCACAAGCCCTGAAATAATTGTATTCCAAGAAACCAAATTCCTCTCTGGCATCTCATCAAACAATCTCCGCGCATCAATCATCATCCCGCACTTAACATGCATTAGCAGCACTCTATTCCTCATATACTGATCAAACTCAAAACCATTATCAATCATATAATTAAACACCCTTTTAACTCCTCGAACTGATCTTAACCCTATACAAGCATTCACTAATGCATCATAAGTACTAATCCCCACATCAAACCCACCTTCAATCTCAAAAATCTCAAACAGATCAAGAGCTTCTCTATACCTAGCAAACAAAACTAACTTCTCTATCTGACTACAAAGTCCTACACTTGGTCTTCTGACAAAATTACTCCTTACACTAACATCAATGTCAACTTTCGCCGGTTTCGGCTTTGGACGTGGTTGTAACCCTCGATCTAACGAACAACACTTGATTTCCCAAAATGGGTTCTTCTTCCATTTTGTTTTATTGAAAGAAAAACCATAACCAGAAAACAAAATTCTTTGCTCTAAACACTTGGACATCGGAAACAAAAAAGGGAAGCTACAATTATTATGATTTTGGATTTGATCGGGTGTCAAACTTTGGAAACGCAATAGTGGTACCTCCATTTTGCAAAACGAAAACCAAATCAGCGAATGCTAATAATAATAACAAGAGCCAAGAAAAAGGCCGTACCTTTGAAAGGTAACGAGAATATTGAAAGGCAAGGACGGAAGAAAAGGTTTCGAGTTCGGAGATTACGAGGAGAAACTTGTGGAGTGGCAGTGTTGTTAACGATCTGTTGTTTTGTCTCTTCTTTTTCATTTTATGTAAGAAAGAGAGCTTGTCGTGTGTTTCTATACCTCTGCTGCTTGATGGTTTAGCATCGAAATATCCGCCTCTCAAGTAGTTGTGGTAGTTGCATCTTGCAACTCCCACCGCCACGTTTTAACGAAAACAGTAAATAAAGTATATTTTAGCTTCTGTAGATTAAGAATTATTCTATTTCGGTCCTCGTTGTTTTAAAATTTCTAGTATTGATTGTAATCCTTGTAAAGGTTCAAAATGTATCCTAAATATTCAGTGAAAATGATAGCAAGTCCATTTTTATCAGTGAAAATGGATAAAAAAATTTCTAAAAAAAACATCACTCAAAATTCAAAAAATAAAAATACTTTCAAATGACCCCACAAAAATCCCATTAGAAATACATAAGAGAACGGTTTTTTTTTTTATATAGTTTTTGGATTGAATATCTTGAAATTGCAGACACCCATGGTCCCATATCGATACCCGAATGGATGCATGCATAAGCAGCCATTAAAATGGACTTGCTATCCATTCACACTATTTCTTTCTGCTGGCATTTATTATCATACAAACCAAAATTCAAAACTTCCTGACAAGCCACTATACTAGGTAAGAGCATTTTCAGATCAGTTCAGTTTTAAAAGTTTTAAAAGTGAACCGAAAATAAGTTCAAATCAACCAGTTTTGGTTTGATGTAATTTGATTTTTTCCTTTCAAACCAAAATTATATCAATTTTTGGCTTTTTATTGCTTCTTCATCTCGATCTGTAGGTTCTTCTACTGGAGTTATGCCTGGAATGTCAGCTTATCAGCAGCTGTTGTCCTCTTTGAAGAAAGGGAGGTGAAAAAACTTCGGGTGCCGTCGCCACTGCCAGCCAAGCGTGCCTCAAGACCATTGGCGAAGAAATGAGCCAATCTCTGTGTCGCATCACCAAATTGTGAAGAGAGCTGCCTAATCTGTCTCAGTAGCTCATTAGCAGTCCTGCAATGAAGAAATGACTAAAGTGCTATGCATGAATGTGAGGAAGAAAGACAGAAGACAAGCAACTGGGAAGGGTAGATGAAGGTAATAATTTCTGTAAGGTAGATTAATGGCTTAATGGAAACAATTGAAGTTAATGTGTTGCATAGATTAGGTGCTAAGACAACAGTAAGCAATTAAAAAAGAGTTGCTCCCCGTCATAAGGCAATTCTGCAACCGATGGCCTTTCTAACAAAAAAAAAAAAAAAGTTAAATCCTGCTAAGTAAAAGTGCGTAGTATGTTTAGGAACGCGGTTGAAGCCATGTTTTTTTAAATTTTAATTTTATTTTTGTTAAAAAAATTTTTTTTAGTTTTCAAATCGTATTGATGTAGTGATATCAAAAATAATTTTTAAAAAATAAAAAAACTTGACTTTGATGTATTTCTAAACAAAAAACATTTAAAACTATAATCGCTATCACAAACTCAAACACAGTATTAATCTCTTGCAACTAACCCCTGTTTTAAGCGTGTTAAGCTAATGCAGTGATTATATATCATTTCAACTTGGTGGTCAAATTTCAATTGTCAAGACTATTTTAAAAAACAAAGAAAAGGGAAGAAGTGGGTGAAGTGAATTAATAATTTTTTTTAAAAAAAAAAAAAAAAAACAAGATTGGTTCGTGAACATTCAAAGGAGCGCGCAATCAACAGTTCCATATCACAAAAAAAAAAAACTGCAAGGAATAGGTAAACAAATATTTGATTAAAGGCAACTAATCGAAGGCTGTTTAAAAAAGAAATCCGGTTAGAAAAAGCAAAGAAGTTGCAGAGCTGAAAATGAACAACTTAACCAAGGAGGGTTCGCAAGGTGAACTGAATCGTGTGTGCTGTAAGCCCAAAAAGGAAAGTGGAAAATGTTGATTCTAT
>Ga0307515_10023124_pt1 | contig 10913 bp, 9 predicted proteins | sample 17_EM_MG_FD_194513 | JGI IMG/M metagenome (GOLD analysis project Ga0307515, IMG submission 194513) | Populus trichocarpa ectomycorrhiza microbial communities from riparian zone in the Pacific Northwest, United States - 17_EM | ecosystem: Host-associated > Plants > Roots > Unclassified | place...
GTGGTTTCGCTGCAACTATAAGTTTAAACCCTGCCAAATCTGCAAATTTATGCAGGCTTCTGCAGGTCAAAGTATAAACCCCGCAGATCTGTAGATATCTGCAGGTCGGCCCAGGTTTACGGGGAGAAGGCCTATGCCGGCCCAGGTCAGTGGCGGCCTTCGTTTGGGTGGCCTGTATCTGACCGGTCTACGGATCTACAGACCGGTCGGCGGCCGGCCTGGCCGCTTCGGAACACTGATGATATGGCACCACCATCGTGACAGGTAAGAAAGACGAGTCCACCTTGAGACTTGCAGTTGGTGATATCGCTGGCCTAATCAGAGTCCGTAACTCAGACGACGCCGAGGTTGTTATTGCCGTTGAAGTACAGGCGAAAGTCTGCTGTGGTTTTGAGATACTGGAGCACTCTCTTTGCTACGGTCATATAGCTGGTGAATGGATGGGAATTGTATCGGCAGAGAGCAGCAACTGCATACGCATATATCTGGCCGCGTTGCTAGTCCTCCGTACATCAACAATCCGACGATTGCTTGATAGTGCGTGACACTCTCTTTGTTGAAATCCATCTCTGCCCGATCATCGGCTAAGTCGAGTTTCACATTGGCGTCCATGTGAGTTGTAACTCCATGAGCATCATGCATGTGGAATCGCTTGAGAATCGTGGTGATGAAGGTGATCTGGCCAAGGCTGATGCCAGTGCCGTTTTCATCACGGTGTATCTCGATGCTGAGGAATTGCTGTGCTGGACCGAGGTTGGTGATCATGTATTTCTCCGAGACCTTCCCCTTGACCTTGTTCGCTGCTTTGGAGGCAGACTCCGCACATGGATACATCATGGAGATTTCATCGACGTACAGAAGGATGAGAATGCCATCGCTGCCGATATAGAGGCTAGGATCGGCATGTGACTGTTTGAACCCGAGGAAGAGGAGGAACATTTTGATATAGTTGTGCGAGAGCCGCAGTGCTTGTTTGCGACCGTAGAGGGCTTTCCTGAGTCTCGCAATGACCGGTGGTGAGTGCGTGTCTTCATTGCTGCGTGGCCAGCTTTCAGGAAGCACCATATAGATATTATCGTCATTGACAACAGGGTTGAGAAATGCGGTGACGACGTCCAAGTGAACGATGTTTCATCCACATCTCCAGACCAGAGAGATGAGATATCGAAAGGTAGTTAGCTTTGCAACCTGAGCATATGTCTCACTGAAATCAGTCTGGCCAGAGCCTTTGATAACTAGGCGTGCCTTGTACCATGTAGACCAACAAGTTACAAAAGCGCAGCGACGGAGGTAGACCCATGCTCATCCAGATCGTGGAACAGACAACACTGTGTGAGTTAGTGTGTCAGATAACCCCTCCCGAAAGGATAGTTTTAGAAATAGCGTTAGCTCCAGATGGGTCTTCAAGACTAAGAGAAACCACGATGGGCTCGTTCAGTTTGTTTATACCGCAATCACTTCGTAAGTGATACTACCCGGAAGCCTTACTGTATCTAGTCCTACCAACTCTCAGTGAAGGTATGTGCTTCTGAGGATATTTTTGAGATGAGAGAGTATATAGCTAGGTGCATTGGTTATTGAAAGTTGTGACCTCCGACTGCAAGCACTGACTGGCAGGCTTGTGAGCATTGAATCGTCTTTCACTTAGGCTGATGCCTAAATAGGAAAACACACAGCCTGTTCCCACCATCACACTGCCCTCGAAATTTGTTAAGTTGGGGGGGGTCTGATGATGTACTGGCGTGCTTCCTTTATCACTGCGGTGTGATCGGACAATCTTAGAGAGATGTAATAGCTAATTGTGAGTAGAATAATATCAATGTTACACTATTTTTTTTTCTTTTTCGAGAAGCCATGCATACTACAGCCCTCGTTTATGCCTATCCGTAGATTTCGCTGAAACCAATGTAAGATGCGGCTATTGTCTAAATTGCACACCGTTATGGCGCAGCGTAAGTTTTGAAACTTTGTGTTGCTATAGACCGCTGCAGGGCGCAGGGCTTTTAGTTTCATAAGTTGAAGTCCGAGGAGATAAGTCTACCGCTATTGGCTATGGTGTAGAATCCAATGATAAAGACCAAGGTCCTTTCCAGTGACGCGCAAACGCCTGCGACATAGTTAGATTATCCAGCGAAGATCTCCAACCAGCGAAACAACCGATAAAGGTCTTTTATCACTCCAAAGGAATTATTATTTGCAAAGGTACTCAGGTGCTTCCCTGAAGTCTGTCCTATAACCTTATGAACTAATTTCGCACAAAAGAACCAAATAGAATCATCCGGGGATGCAGTGGACAACCAGCAACCAGCTTCACCAGCGTCAGATATTTCCTTCATCCGCTTGATGTCTGACACACCTGCAACCTTCATTTCGAGACCAACTGTGATGTCGACTATCTCAATAATGCAATCAGTAAAGCCGATGCACTCCTCTCGGAAGCGACTACCGATCACTGCTTCTCAGCCGACTTTTACAAACACATGGGTGTCATATTGGAAAGAAGATATCGGCACACAAATGATCTGGACGACTTGCAAGCGGCAATCACATGGGCTGAACAGGAGGCTGCTCCAACCCAATGTAACAACGACCAGGTACTTTGCCTGAGCAACCTTATTTCCCGTGTGGTTGCCAAGTATGAACAAACAGGAGAACTGGGAGTCCTCAGGGAAGCCGTAGAGCGACTACGTGAGGTGAAGGGGATTCAAGATAATCTCCCACTATCTTCCCGTAATATTCTCGACATTGCCAGCGTACGGGATACCTTTGAGCGGTTAATAGTAGTTCTTGAATCATATCCTCCGGCTTCGCTTGATTCAATTTCCGCTACAATTTCCGACCTCGTTTCTCTGAGCACAGAGGACACTTATTTTCTCAATCATGCCATCTCTCTAGCTGACAACATATTAGCGACAGCCCCGTCAGGTCACTGTTGTTTTGGGGATCTCAGTACAATGCTAAATATGAGAGATGAGCGCACCCAGAACTTAGATGACTTTCAGAAGGTAACTACATTTAGTGAACTAGATGTAGCAGCTCCTCCGCTATACCATCCCTACCGAGCTGGCTGTTTGAGCAACCTGGGCAGCATGCTGTACTCTAGGTTTAACCGGACAGGCGATTTCAACGACCTTCAGTAGGCGATCTTGCGGACTGAAGAGGTGGTGGCCAGTGTTCTCAACCGTCCAGTCCGAGCATAAGAATGACGGCCGGACGGCCGTCATCCACAGTCCCCGGCCGTCATCGGGCGGTTACCGTTATACTTAGAGGAAACCAAATTGAGTATTGAGAGTGCGCGTTAAAAGATATAAATAGATGTATCTATACAGAGTTCCTATAAAATTGTACGGATGGAGCAGATGCTAAAGGATCTTGCTTCAAGGTTAGGATAATTGTAATGAGTTTTTATAATTATTATGTATATTGAGAAATATCCATGGATGTCGATAGATGACGACTGGGGTCGGCCCCGCTCCGTCCCCGACCGCCCTATCTGTCCGTCGCCGTCCCGCCTCAAAAAGACGGCACCGTTTCCGTCCTACCCTTGGACGGACGGGACGGTTGAGAACACTGGTGGTGGCTGCAACTTCGTTAGATCACCCTCACCGAGCTGTCTGCTTGACCAACCTAGCCAAAAAACTAAGCTACAAAGTTATGCAGATAGGAAACTTAGGTGACCTGCAGCAGGCGATATCGCATCTCAAAGAGGCGGTAGCTGTAACTCCTTTATACCATCTAGACCGAGCTAGCAGTTTAAACATCTTTGTCAACAACCTGATCTCCAGATTTCAGCTGATAGGCGACCTAGACGATCTGCAGCAGACGATATTATATGCTGAGGAGGTGGTAGCTGCAACTCCCATTGACCATATCGACCGAGCTCTCCGCTTGAACAATCTTGCCACTAATTTGAACTCCAGATTTGAGCGGACAAGGTGATCTAAATGATCAGCAGCAGGTGATCGTGCGAGCTGAAGAGGCGGTGGCTACAACCTCCCTTGACTATCCCCATCGAGCTGCCTATTTGAGCAATCTGGCCAACAAACTGAGCTCCAGATTTAGGCGGATAGGAGACCTAGATGACCTACAGCAGGCAATATCCTAAGTCGAGAAGGTGGTGGCTGCAATTCCTTTGGAGCATCCCATAGAGCTTGCATTTTGGATATCTTGGCAAGCAACCTGAGCTACAGATTTGCGCGAACAGGGGACCTAGATGACCTGCAGCGAGCGATCTTACGGGCTGAAGAGGCAGTGGCTGCAACTCCCATAGAACATCTTGACCGAGTCCACTATTTGAGCAACCTGGCCAACAAACTGAGAATTTGAACAGATTTACAATGACCTGGATATATCGAACAATCAGCTCTTGAAATCTACAGAATTGACTGCCCCAAGGAACGCTCGCTATCTTGCAAGCCTGGAGCTGGATAAAACGGTCGACCGAATTCGGCAGTTGCTAAACTTCGAGCGGTTTCTGCTGTTGACTGGGAGTTTGGCCTGGTGGGTTTCTTAGTCTTCGGTGCTGGTGGACTCGGGGATGAGGCCGGTGGCTTGCGGTGCCAATCGGCCTCGCCTGCCCCCACGCCGAGAAGGAGGCCTAGCCCTGGCACTGGTAGTCGGCTTTGGGCCCTGGATGTGATACTCGGCGAAGCCGAGTATGGTTTTTTCTCTGTATATAAGTCTACCATTCTCTCTCTCTTTAGTTCGATAGACAATTGAGCTTCTTCGTTCTTTCTCTTTTGCTCTCAACATCTGCTTTCTCCCACTGCTGGTGAATTGTTGAAAGCTGCTACTCCCCAGCAGCCGGTGGTCCTTATCAATTAGTCCGCTCTTCACTGCGATGCGCTCCTCATTCAACATAATCATATTTCATCCATAAATCTCCCCTCTTACTTGAATCGAGTATTGCAGAAAAAGTCGCTCTCTTGACGACTCGCGGCTTGGCGAAACACCAGATGTTTTGTTTGTTGGAGTGGCCCTGGGATGTGGCAGCAAGTCCTATTCTTGAAGAGTTCGGATTCCGGGACGGTGTGAAAACTGATGAAAGGCCCGGCGTATGTTGGATCCCGATTGGCCCGCTATGTCTCTTCCCATTTTACGACGCTAGTTATCATCGGGAAACTGGCTCGCGCACTGTGCTAGATGGAGTTGTGTCTTCATACAGTCCATGCATTAAAGCACTACTCTATGCTCGTCGGAATGAGATGCATAGCAATGACGGCCAAGCTTCTAATAAAACGGTACTTGTTTCAATGGACTCAACAACAGGATGTTCAGAGCTGCCATTCGCCGAAATGGAGACGATAGAGCTGGATCCCTTCCTTCCTTCTTCGATTCCAAGAGTAGTTTTGCACAGGCCAAACAAAAAGGATGTTTTGGGTGCCTTGATGGCTGCTCAGTGTTTAATTTTGCTGGCCACGGCCAATTTCACCTGCAGGGCCTTATAGTCTTGCTCAGTCACATTATCTGGTAAGAATATAGCATGAATATGGATATTGGGGTGGAAATGAGCCCGTATTTTCGGATCTCTACTATTAGGAGGTGACGCTAGAAGGACTGCAATCAGTATTTCAGCGTATCATTGGTTCTGGCACCACAATTCCGGTAACTAAGAACCAGGTCTTAATATGGAAAACTCCAGCCGGGCCCGCAGGTCACCTATACCGGGCCCTGGGCATTGGGATTTCGGACCGAGACAGACTAGGGTGAGAGATTCGTGCCCGGCCCACGAGGGCAATCTCGGGCCCCCGGACCGTTAAGAACCCTGATTGGCAGCCAAATCCCTTGACAGTGAAAGATCTGGTCGGTTTAAAGTTCCACGAAAACTCTTTCTTCTCGCATTCCTTTCAGCTTGTTTGACAGGCGACAATCGAGACTATGAATTGCTTGACGAGGGTATCTATTTGATGGGTGCCTATCAGTTGCGGTATTTGAGCACGTTATCGGATCATTGCAGGAAGTGTTCGATAAGCACTGAGTTACCGTAGCTAAGGATGTTTGCGGTACAATGATCAAGGTATGAGCGGTGAATCCATATCTTGGAGTTTGCACAATGCTGTAAGAAGTCTCCGGGGGGTCCTCAGGTTGGGATTTGCACCACGAGAGAATCAAGAGACGCACGATTGATTGAAGCCGAGGAAAACCTGGAAAGCAGCATTGGCGATCCATTTATCTAGGCTACATATATCCATATGGGAATCTAGCAGCAACTGGTGAGTTCAACCTTGTCATTTCGTTAATTCTGAGAGCAGCATTACTGACCTATTTTCGGGGAAGCATGTATGCAGAGGTGGCGGCCAGGAATGGGGTGCTCGAGGATGGGAGGTTGAATGTGGGGCAATTTTGATGGGGATTCGAAGGCCAGATTTTGGGAATGAGAGTTTTGTTGAGAGGGTTCGGTGGCGACAGTTCGTTTCGATTATTTTTCTAATGTGCAAAACAGAATGTAAACAAGGATCCCAAACTTCCAATCTGGCTAAAGTGATTCGGGGCTTCAGAGAAGCGGCCGGTCCCGGGCAGCTGTTCAGACACAGTATTTCCTGCGGTTTAGGTACGGAACTATCCGGAGAGTGTAGATAAGGATAATGTTAAACCGTTAGCTTGGAGCGGTCCGAACCGAGATTGGCAGATAAGCGAGATGACACTGATGTACTGTGCTCGGGAACCAGGGTAAAAGATCGGACGCTCCTATTCTGGCAGGTAACCACACAAAACCGGTAAAACTCGATCGTACTACGCTGGCCTCGAATCAGGCTCTCAACTGTATAGTTGTGTGGCATACACTCAGATGAAAGTGGGAGTGATAAAAAGGGAATAGTGCGGTAGGGGTAAGGAAGTAGAGTACACTAACTTCCAACAAACATTTCCTCCTGGTCAACACCATACTCTACCAGCCAAATTTACTACCAGAAATGGCGCGTCCGATCATTTACCCTGGTACCCGCGTAAGATGTTCTATTCAGAATAAGTTTAGTAACGCAATGCTGCGCAGATCTAGAGGTATCTATTTCTATCCTCCAACATTGTCGTGAAAACGTGTTTGCTTCAACCTTTCCTGTCACTGCTGATGAAGCATCCGGTAATGCGATTTGAGTGCTTCATAGAGAATCCTCGAAACTCCTGTCAAAGCTATTCCATCGCACTAGCAGTATTATAGCCACGAATATTCAGACGATAAATGACCGTTTCCAAAATTGAGTAGGTTCCTTGATATTTCTAGGGTGCGAAGGACAGTAACTGGGGTGTGGGGAATTGGCTCGACCTGGACATTGGGGTTTCAATGAGAGGCAGGCCCCTAGCAACATTTCATTTACTATTTATTTATTTTGGGAAATCTACGTAGTTCACATGAAGGCGCCTTTACACTCTAGAGCGTGACCTATGGACAACAACTGCACTAATGAACTGTTGCAGCGGTGATAAGCGTTGCTAGCTCGGTTCAAGAATAGCTAAAAACAAGCATGCAATTATACGATAGGGAAGTACTATCGGCACTAATAAACCGCTGGACAAGGAGGGTGGAAGGCGTGGTACCACCCGGGTTCTCAATAACCATGACTTCGCTCTCTTTGTATGACAAATTCGCTAAGAGAGCTAAAGATACACAAAACGTCACTCGCATGTAGGGTAATCTAAGTTATTGCATGATAGGTCTCTGCCATCTTATGGCCAGAGATGACTCTCGTATAACCGGAGATTGCTGTCGGCCTGAAGGGTCTATACATAGATGCGTACGCACACATTCACACTTGTACTCTCATATATATATGGCCTTGTGGCTCTCTTAGATAACATACAATAAAGCTTCTCTAGCATCACTATTTCAACATAAGTGTTGCGAATGCAAAAGGGAGAACTGTATGTATAAACAATTATACAGAGAGAAGAAAAGTAATCAAGATATATACAGAGACTCTTCGTGTATCTTCGGGTATGCCATTGCAATCCTTTGCCCTCATCACTCGGATATTCAACACTAAGTTGTTACATAGATATAGAAGATAAAACTTCAGAAAACAGTTGTGCATAGTGCCGTCATCCCCTCACGAGATCCACACTGTATACTTTGAAAGTTGCCTACACACAAGCTCCTGCCACCATCACTTAGCACTGGCGTACCCGAAGATTTCCCCACAGATTCTGTATATGTCTCGTGTCATTTCTCATTCTTCTGTGCCATAGCATGAGCACATTGACGATACATGCCTGCCAAGCTCACAATGATGAATCACGGCAGCAGACGAATGTTACAGCGAGATGAAATAGGTGATGGCATGAGAGCGAAGGTGGGGGAAAGAAGATATTGAAGTCCAGTAGGTGGGCTTATTCCGTATCGCATCAAGGAGATCGTCTTACACCCGTTGATACGAAGTCATTCCGAAAGTTCAAACAAGTGTCACTTCCATCACAGAAGTGCTATAACAGATTGGTATCTGCTCAATTGTAAGATATTAATGATAACTCTGAATCTATCTTACCGTAGAATCCATGTTTTATATATAGAGAACAGGACTTTCTGCCGGCGGAGTGGCAATCGGAGTATCAGGTGTAGAGTAGCGGAGAGTAGTAAGTTGCATGAGTGAGATATAATGAAGTGGTATATCTGTGACTTTGAGAGGCCTCTTTAGACTTCTAGGACTTATAACAACGTCACCCTCTTGTTACTCTCCATGAAACAAGAACCACAGTATCCTCCAAATATCCATATAAACAAGGAGATAAAACAAGCGTTTGTAAGCTGCTGGTATTTTCCATAGTAATGTCGTTAAAATTCAGAACAGTGACTACAGAAAGTGTATTACCTTAGTTTGAAATGAACATCCTTACAAAAAGAAGTGAACCTTAAATTCAACCTTATATCGATCTCCACCATCTCATTCATTCAATCATTCACGCGTTAGTCCCTCCACTGCCATAGTCCAATTGCGTTTGTGAATTTGGTGTGTTTATCCTTAGTAAGAGCTATTATAAGTATGCCAGCCTCATACCATCGTATGGACATAGGAGTAGTCTACTATTGTCGTCAATCCTTCGTACTCGCCTTTATGATTCCGGTAGTAATAAGTTTGAGAGCGCCCTGATCATCACAACATTTCGGTAGCGGTGCTGTATCGTCGGAGCTACGGATATCGGTCCGGAGTTGAAGTAGTGGAACTGCGGAGTGCTTCGCGCGATCTGCACCGTAATCCGCCCTGAAGCAAGTATAGATAGAAACCATTTGTTACACCCGGCTTTATATATCTTTTGATTAATATCTTCATCGTGGGAGTAGTGGTCGAACTACACGCTACATTCCGGCTTTAATTGCGCCTATAAATGTAATGACGAACACATGCAGCCAGAGTATGCAGGTTGTAGTTATGCCGATGGCTTCCAATTGCATGCGGCAGATGTAGCGGGTACGAGAGAAGCATACGCAATTAGGAACGCAGCAGCGGCCAAAGACTTCGGACGAAGGGATGAGACGAACTGTGGAAGGATTTTGGATCTCATGATGTAAGTCTAGCTCGGTTGCCAGGTCAGGAAGTCTCTTAACTATGCCCCTTCACCGGGCTTTTACCGTGTGCACTTGTTCCGCGGATTCACCCCGTCGGTGGATGGGGTGGTTTCCCTGTTTGGGGCACCCGTTTACGAGATCTGCGAACAGGATGAGATTGTCCCAGTTTCTGTGTAGTAACTCGGTTGTCACCACCTCAAGCGACCACATCCCATTCAATGTTAATTACCGCCCATACAATTAATTCTCCCACCATCATGATCATAATTTTTTTTGGTCGTCCTGCTGCTGTGAATTATAATTTATCACCACCACAATCGCCCCCACTCAACCTCAACCACCACCACCCACGATGGCTATTGAAAATACGCCACCTACCTTCGCGCCCGAGCTTAACACCTGTTGGGAAAATAATAATGGAGAGGTCCAAGTTACACTCGGTGCATTATCGGTGTATATGTAATTCCTAGTAATTTCTACGCTATCATTAATTTAAATCTTGAGTGTTTGGGAGTCTTCTGGGTGGTAGAGGTGTGATTTTTGTGTGGTTGCCATGATATCATCCTATTACAGATTCGCAACCCTAACCTATATTCTTAAAGGTGTTAAGGCCGAGGCCGTGTAACTGCGGGTGTTTTGAGCTTCGGATTGTACGTGAGCTTGAACTTCGGGCGATATGAAAATGCCTGTGGAATATCGAATTTAGGTGGGAAGAAATATTTATCTCACACTTGTATAATTTTTAACCGCTAGGCACAGTCCGCATAAGTGATCTATATGCCAGCCAGACATTGCGGAGACATTCATGGTTGGTACCGTACGCCACTTGAATTCTCTGCTGTGTCTATGATATCCCGGTTTTAGTTCTTTAGATAGTGGAAGTATCTAGTCTTCTTTATCTATTTCAACACATTCCCGCTCGCGAACAATAGACACCAACCTACGGAATAAATTTCCATCATCACTGAATGTAGATGGGCGGTTTATCACTTCCAGGAATCTCCGACGTTCACACTGTCCTACTTTTGTGGGGACTCAGTCAATTCTGTGGCATCTGAATGACGAGTAAAACAGAGCTTGACATTCGGGTAAGCTTTGCCAAGTATTGTGGAAGACTAGTGTTGACTATGGATTTGGCCCGGCAGCTTACGGCCCCCATTGGCCTCGCCTGCCCCCACCAGCCTCGCCTGCCCCCACAAGTCTCGCCTGCCCCCACCAGTCGCGCTTGCCCCCATCGGCCTCGCTTGCCCCGGTCGGCCTCGCTTGCCCCGATGGTGAGGAGGACGGCTTGGCACTGGTACTCGGCATTGGGCTCCGGCTTTGGCAGTCGGCATTGGGTTTTCCTTCTCTCTCTTTCATATATAAGTCCATAGTTTTCCTTCTCTTTGGATAGACAGACAATTCATCATCTTCTCTT
>Ga0307515_10023125_pt1 | contig 10913 bp, 2 predicted proteins | sample 17_EM_MG_FD_194513 | JGI IMG/M metagenome (GOLD analysis project Ga0307515, IMG submission 194513) | Populus trichocarpa ectomycorrhiza microbial communities from riparian zone in the Pacific Northwest, United States - 17_EM | ecosystem: Host-associated > Plants > Roots > Unclassified | place...
AAGCTTCCTTTCCGCTATAGTTGTTGTCTTTAGGTCTCTAAATATCTATATAAGTCGCTCTACAAATCTATTCTAGCTTAAGAACATAAACCGTACTTCTTAGTTCGTCGTTGTTATTCCATTTACTTATATCTCTATAAGGTAAGGCTTAAACTATTTAAGTGCTCTTCCTAACAAAAATAATCCTGTATACGCTATTTAATCCATAAGTGTTACCAGCTTTACTCCCTCTTACGTAACCTTAAAGTGCATTTATATAAGGAATCCTTTAAGCTTTAATCTTTCTCCTAAGAATCTTTTAATTAATAGTAACTTAACCTTTACTACTCCTATCCTATTAATCCTTTATTTAAGTGCCGTATTGTTTTCTATTAACTAGTTAACTATTTCCTATAGTTATCTAACCGTTACAGGTTATTATAAGTTAGTATCTACTATACTAGTATCACCTCCTAACCTTAAAGTAGTTGCCGCCGTTAATAGCGTCGTAGTAGCTGCTTTTAGTGGCATGTTATTTAACTTTTAATACCGTAACTAGGTAGTAATTGTGTAACGGAACCTTATAGCAAGTACTATAATAGGTCCTATTATTGGGCTAGGTATATAAGTAATGCGTAAAGTTAATAACGTAATAATAACTAGTGGAGTGGTTGCCTAATAGATTAACTCTAATTATATTCTAAAAATCACTACAAGGAAAGAACTATCTAGGTAGGGACTAAGGTCCTTTAAATATACGTAAGGTACGTAAGGTACGTACGTCCCGTCCGTTCTCCACGTTCCTTACATAGCACATCATGTGACTTGTACTACCATTCCTCGTCACATGGTTCTACCGGTTCCATCCTAGACCGTGCTTATATCAACTAATTAGCTTCTTCCAACTCTTCTCCAAGTAGTCGTAATATCGTACTTAAAGCGTCCGTAACACTACGAAACCTTCCTAGGCTAAAGCTAGAATAAAAGTTTATTAAAGCGATTAATAGGCTTATATGGAATAAGGGCTATAAAGGTATTAATTAGTAGCGATATTAAACATTAATTCTTATACTAAAGCTACTTCCTTTTACTTAAGAGTGCCTTAAGGAGAGGCCTAATATAATCGTCTAGGAAGATAAAGCTCTAGCTTACGCCTACTAATATTAATTAACCATATATAATGTATAGAATATTTAACGTCTTCTTTAGTATAGTAACTCTTCTAATCTAAATATAATTAAGCCTTACTAGCCTTATAAAAGAGAGTTATTACGCGTAAGGGAGCGCTATAGTAGAGGGAGGTTATAAGGAAGGAATAGTAGGCGGTATAGAGAGATCTTAAGCAGTAGAGGATTCGGGCTTAGATTAAGCGGATTATTAGGTATATTAAAGAGGTTATTAAGCTTATAGGAGGTAATAAGTATGGAGAGGGTACTATAGAGGCACTAAGATGCTTAAAAGCACCTAAGGATAAATAGGAGGATATCTAGATTTAGAAGGCGGTAAGCTAAGGCGGTTAATTTCTTAGCGGCAAAGACTTTAAAAAGGCACCTCTGTACACTAGTTAGAATTACTAAAGAATTGCTACCTCCCTTAGTATACCTCGCAGAACTATATTAAATTCTCTTTAAAATCTATAGATCCTTTAAAAGCAGAGAGGAAAAAAGCTAAATATTAATACTTTAATAAGACAGCGCCTTATTACTAAGGCTAAGCTTAATTACTTTTACCAATAAAAGACATTTAAAAAGATTACTTTCCTAGAGAGCGCCTTTATATATAAGTAATCCTTATATAAGGCCTTTAAAAAGGAGGGCTATTTCCGCCGTATTGCTATAGAGAACCCGCTTATTATATCTAAATAATAAGAGGCTAGGCTAAAATAGGCCTATTCTTACATAAAATGGACTTCTAAGATATAGGCAGTAGTAATTTAGATAGATAAAGTATCTATTTAAACTAGTAAAGGCTAGATCTTTATTACTAGAAGTGCTAAGGAGAAATATAATATTAATTGCTATATCCCTAAATTTAAAGAGTATTTAAGCTAAATAATTTATAGTAGTATCTCTTATAGAAATAAAGGGCCTTTAGTTATTTTTAAAAAGGACTAATTAATTAAGCTTAGCAATAAAAGGAAAATAATAAATAGCGACGTCTGCCGGATATATATATTCCCTAATATTAAGACTTTTGTATAGGAATTATAGTAAATACTATAATACCAGCCCATTCTTATAAAGGAGAATACTTTAATTTACTTAGTAAAAGTAACGCGCTTAGCCCAGGAGTATAATAGGATACTTATAATAGAATAGCTGGCGAATTCCCTTAATTTAAACCTAATTAAAAATATCTAAAGGCTGTTAAAAATGAGAATATAACGCCAGTTTTCTATAATAAAGGAGAAAGTTAGATAGTACGCTAAGGAGGAATGGGAGAAGCTTAAGCCTAAAGAATTTATAAAGCATATAGGCAATATAAGGGAGCGTTACCTTGCTATAATTGCTGTAGATAGAGGCCTAATAAATATTAATTATACTAAATAAGCATCTATTTTAATATAGCGAGTAAGTACTAATAAGAGGCGCTTACAGAGAGGGCAGGCAGCCCGCTTAGGTTATCCCCTTATAATACCCTTTAAAGTAATACCCACGGCTATTTTAACGTATTTTTACCTTTTTTGGATATAAATCTACGCATTTTAATTAGCGTAATTAATATGCGCTTTTAACTGAATATATATATTTTAGAGGCTTACATTTCGTATTATACGGGCTATATACTTAGTAAATAGCTTAATAAAGAATCTTTCCTTAAGATGGCTTGCCTATACCAAATTACTAGAGCAGAGTATCTATTTGCAACGCCGTTTATCATACTCCTTTTTTAAGCTATATACTCGTCTTTGCCACAAGCTTGGCATAGTATTTTAAACCCTTTTTTTTGCTAAATTATTTAACTAAGGGCTACTGTTACTAAATGGGAGGCTCTATAGCTAATTTATGCTAAAAAGAAGAATAAGGATCTAATAGAGGCTCTTTTAAGCCAAATTTGGCGACGATAAGCATAATAATTAGGAGGACGTTAAGGATTACGATATATAATATATTATATAATACACAGTATACAAGTATAATATTCCAACTTATACTGTATATCTATACCCCTAGTTATTACGCGGATAGAGTTATAGATATATATCTTAGACCGGGCCAGTTTACTCTTACCACTCCGCTTCCACCTTATCTATTATTATTATTTATTTATTACTTGATATCCGATTTAGATCCCTGTTAGGCCTATATAGATTACGCCTTATATATATAGAGAGAAAACTCTATCTAATAAAATACTATATTCTATCTCTCTACCTTTAAGCCCTACCTATATAGTGCTTACGAATTACCTACAGTCTTCTATATCTTTACTTTTGGTCTTTTTAAGAACCCTTACTACTATAATAAGTTTACGGACGTGCTAGTAGTTTAAACTTTACTCTTCTATTATAAAGTCTTTAAGGGGCATCTATTATTATCTACTCCTTTATATTTTACTACTATCCTCTTTATGCCCTAAAACTTGCTTAAGAGACTCTAGCTAATAAGCTATTAAGTAACTACCTAAAGCCTTTCTATATTAAGAGTATTATATTATAGTCTTCTATACTATAAGTGCCTCTTTATTCTATTTAATCCGCGTTATATATATTTAGAACTATTATAGTAGTGTAGAACGATTATTACCTAGTGTCTTAGCATTTACTACATTTTCCTCTATTTATAGAGTCTTTAGGTTCCCTTCTTCTTTTATATTACAAACCTTATAAGCTATTAGAATACATTCTTTTCTTCTCTTCTTACTAACTGCTTTTTTACTAACCGTTTTCTTACCAACTAATTACGACTAACTAACTGACTAACTGCACCGTAACTCCTATTTAAAGAGCCTATACCCTCCCACACTATATTATATTCTCTATTACTAATACGCTTACACTAATTTATAGGGTTTTACTTTAGCTATTACGTGCGTCGTTTATAGTTATAGTGTGGTGGTATAGGCTGGTCCTTAATTTGACTTAGCTAGGGTGCCTTAGCATCCCTTTATATATATAGAGTCTTTAGCTTTACCTTCTTACGATAGGAAACCTTATAGGAGACAACCTTAATCTTATCCTTTTCTTCTCCTTCTACTAGTCTTATTAAGACTTATCTCGTTCTATTTCCCTTTTTTAAGTAGTAACCTTTATACTATTATAACAGTAGGCGCCGTTAACTTCAAACCGGTTTTTAATTGTTAAATTACTACCAAGTGGTGCTACTAATATTAAGTAGTAATATCTTAGCTAAGATATTAAGGTTCGCTTAATATATACGCTTACTATAAGATTTATACTTAGACGATTTTATTAAATTAAAATATTGTAAGGTAATAAGCTCTATACCACTTAGCCATAGTATAAACCTATAAAAGGTAAGCGAGTAACTAGCAAGATGCTAGCTATGGCTATGCGGAACAATATATATAGGTAAGGTAACTTCGTTACTTAATAAATATTCTAATAATTAGCTATTTTTCAGCTTACCCATTTAGCCCCCTTAGGTTAGTACTATTTATTAATATACTAGTAACCTTATTTAGCTCTTATTAAGCCTAAGTATATAAACTGTATAATTTTTCTATAGTTATAGGAGTATTAGCGTCCTAGGTCTTAGGGGTTATTCTTAAAGTTAACTTCAATCTAGCTAACGTCTCTATAGTAGAGTCGTTTACAATATTTTTAAAAGCTAATTATCCCTTAACACGGCAGCGTCTAATAGGAAGGTAGTCTATACGCAAACACTGTGACGGCGCTGGGGCACTGCCCCTGCGACGTCTATATGCAGCCTAGTTAGGGGCTCGCTTAGAGACTTGGCTCGTGTATATAGACCTTTCCTTAACCTTCTTCTGCTCCTTAGCTTAGTATCTTCGTAATATAGCATTCTATAAGCTTTGGTTTAAAGGCATTTGTATAAGCTGTGATATTATACTAAGCTTACCCACCCGGGGGGGACTTTATTCGTTTTAAAGCTCCCTCTTTACCTTGCCTAAGAAGGCCTAGATAATCTCCCACCCCTATTTCGCGTGTTCTAAGAGAACACGCGTTAAACACCCCTAGCTACGCGTCGTCGACGTGTTAAGTTGCTATCATTAATACTAGGAGCCGGTATTTAAGCAGCTAGAAGGTCTCCTATGGATAAGGACAACTGCCTAGGAAGGTTTAAAATATCTTACCCCTCTAACCTTTTTAACTAATATGGAGTTGTATAAGCTATAAAGATAACCCCGGTTAAGACTTAGTCTAGGGCTATAAGGAACGAAATTAGTAATCCTGTTACTAAGCCTGGAACCAATCTTATAGTATTAGCTAAGATAAGCTAAGATATAACCTAAGCCGTGCTATTAGGCGGTAAGTATATATTATCCGCAAAGTCCTCTAGTATATATTAGGTTTAGGCCGACGGCTAAAATAAGCTAACTTATAACCCGCGCCGTACTATTAGGCGGTAGGTATATATTGTCCACAAAGTCCTCTAGAACGAATCCTACCCATTATCTGGCTACTACGCTATAATAACCACCCCAATTAATACTAAGCCGTATAAGGAGAGACGAAATTAATTAGAAAGGACCTAACGCTTGCACTATACTACTACCCTAAATAAATAGGGACTGTGCCGCTACGCCTATAGTCCTACTAACTAAATAATCGCGCCAATATACCTGCGATACGCCTGTGATTTAAATGCGGCCCAAATGTGGTTTAAATGCAAACCGACTAACCAATCGTGCCGTTATGCCTACGATCTACCAACCGAACGGTTGTGCCGATACGCCTACGACCTATAAGATAAGCTCTCGCGCTAATATGCCTGCGAGCGAACCCGATAGCCTCTCGCGCCGATACGCCTGCGATTAAACCAGACAACTATTGCGCCTATACGCCTGCGACCAGATAAGAAACTTATGCCGATACGTATACGAGCCGACAAGATTCCGTGCTAATTTGCCTACGGAAAATAAACCTATTGCTAGTACCATACTGCTATTATAATAGACCCCTACTGTTCTGCCTGCAGCTAACTAACCCTAGCTGCTTAATTAGCAGCTAACTAACCCTTACTGCTCTACCTATAGCTAATCCCGATTTAACTATCGCTGCTTTACCTGCAGCTAACTAACTTCTACTCCCTGCTTGCAGTAATAACCGTATATAAGGAGGACCTTTGCCCCTTATACGACCCTACCGCTTACACTATACTACTACCCCTAAATAGACAATAGGTGTACTAATACGCCTACAGTTTAATTGACTAAATAATCGTACCAATACGCCTGCGATTAATTAACCAACGATAGCGCCGATACGCCTGCTATCTACCATCTGACGCTAGCACCGTACTACCACTAGACCTCTGCTGCCTCGCCTATAGCACTATAATCGACTTCTACTGCTCTGCCTATAGCACTACAAACGACTTCTACTACTTCGTCTGTAGTATTAACTGTATACTAGGTAGAGCTTTGCTCTCTAGAAAACGACCTATTACTAGCACCATACTGCTACTAAATAGATAAGAACTCGTGCCGATATACATGCGAGTAACTCCCTAACCCTCCTACCCTTATTAAACCTTTACGTTAACTTTTTTTAAGAGGGGGACTAGGGGGGCTTTTTTATAATTAGGGTGGCTTTTTTTATAACTCGGGGCGCGCTATAATAAAAGGGGAGATAGTAGAGCTAGGAGGTACTGGAGTTTTAAAGAAGGAACGACGACCAACAGAGGGCTCCTAGCGATATACCTCTCGCAGCAGCAGGAGCTGCAGGACGGCTGCCTGCCCTACGTTAACTGGGTATAGCGATATACCCCTTACAGGAGCTGTAGGACGGCTTCCTGCCCCACGGCAACTAGGTATAGTGATATACCCCTACAGCAGCAGGAGCTGTAGGACTGCTATAAGTCCTATATTAACCAGCATCGCGATTAAGCGCTAGATGCTAGATTTTTTTTTCTTTTTCTTCTCTTTCTTTTCTATAAGGGGATAAAGCCTAAGGGCAGGCTTTTTTGGAAGGGGGGGGTGATATAACGGCGCTGGGGCACTGCCCCTACGACGTCTACATGCAGCCTAGTTAGGGGCTCGCTTAGAGACTTAGCTCGTATATATAGACCTTCCTCAACCTTCTTCTACTCCTTAGCTTAGTATCTTTATAATACAGCATTCTACAAGCTTCGGTTTAGAGGCATTTATACGAGCCGTGATAAACACTATTTTTAAAACTACGTGTATATCTATAAGGAATTTAAAATACCATTCTATAATAAAAAAAGAGTACTAGGAGGAAATCTAATCTACTACCTCGCTACGCGAGGTGGCGTCTCGCTATCTCAACTCAGGTAGCCTTTCGCTGTTTTGCCTTTATATAATAATCGCGTAATATAGATTTATATAATTAATCACATAATGTATATTAACAATAGCTATTTATATTATTGTCATTATTGTCTTCTTCTTTAAGCAACAGTACTAGCACTACTATTACTACTATTACCACTACCACCGCTACTGCTGCCGCTTCTACTTCTGCCCCTACTTCTACTCCCGCTACTACTACCACTACTATATTATAAAAGCAAAACTTCTAAATATATAATATTATCCATTTCTGTTTAATTTTAGGGAAGCAGTACTAAAATACCATTTACGGTAGTAACCCGAGATAGTACAATGTAGAGCTAACCGTATATAAAAACCGGCATCCATAAATTAACGCCTATAACGTTAAAAGACTAACCCTATAACTTATTTACGGTCATTATAAACAATAAACGAATAGGAAACTGCCGTTAATTAATAATAAACGGTAGCTTACCTTCTATAGAAGATAGTATAATCTACGGAATAACCCGTAGCTAGTTAGCGAAGGTACAGCTAAAAATACAGGCTTTAAGACAGCGGCGGCCTATTTAGGTAAAAACTATACGGGTATTGTTATAGAGGCTCTCTTTAGGATATAGGTTCCGTAAAAGAATTATTAAAGCACTAACCTTAAGGTAAAGCCGTGCGGGAGGAAGGCTTATAGGGTTAAAGCTCTACAAAAGCTCTAAGGGGGGGTATTTTTAATATTTAAATTATCCCGTTCTATAGTATTCGTAAAGTAAAAAACGGACTTAAGGCCATTAAGTAAGTAAAGAATAGTATCATTAATAGCAGTAAGGGTATTGTTATAAATAGTTAAGATAGCACGGCTATAGAATGTATGGAGATTAATATACACCTACTGTAAAAGAGTGGGAGGGTAAACAAAGTTAATAAAAGGCTGTAGACTAGTAAACTGGGCAATACTAATAGGCAACTAGATGCGGCTAGTAAGAGTAGGGTTATAAGAAAGACTACGGACCTAGGTAGTAAAGCGCTAATTTAGCTCGCCGTTTAAAACGTGTATATTTTAGCGTAGCAATAAAATACGGAGGGAAGGCCATAAAAAGGACTGCTGTAAGTAGGCCGCAATAACATTAGCATAGGTCCCCCGTTTTATAACAGGGAGGATTTAAGTAAAATTACTACCTAAAATAATGGGAACGCCGCTAAAAAGAGCCTAAGTATTAGAACGAACGTCTATAAGCATATAGTGCACGGCTTTAAAGCAGTAACGGTGCTATATTAGCACTTTGTCCTAAATTATAAGGGTAATAGAGCGCAGTAACTGTGCTAGCTAGGAGTCTTTAGGCATATTACATACGGATTCCTTATATAGATCGATAGAAATGCAAAAACGGGAGTAGGCAGTTCGGCCGCTAGGCAGTTTGGCCGCTAGGTAGTAAAAGGGCAGCTATACCAGAAGAGGTAATATAAAGAATAATACGGCTATAGGAGCGGTATTAGTAGCAGATACAGAGGTAAAAAAGGTTTTACTAGTGCCTGTGGGGCCCTATAAAAAAAATAGGTGGTTTACAAGACCGTATCTATAGTGGTAGTAACTACAATAAAGTAGGCAGCCTAGTTAAAATTTAGCTAGGAACGCAGCTCTATAAAAAGGCGGCCTTCCTTAGTAGTATTATAATTAAGCTCTACGGTAATAAGCGGGTTATTATCTATAAGGTCCTAGCGGTGCTATAGTAAAGGCAGAAAGTAATCTATAAGAGCTTTACTATAGTCTATAAGCACCTGCTAGATAAGATATAGGCCGTAATCCAGATATATATCGTTAATGCTACCTAGAAGATTAGGCCGACGCTCTAAAACGTAAGGGAGATTATTATAAAGAGACGGCTTAAATTTTACCTAAAGGGCAAAAGGGTCGCTTACGGGGCTATAGACTAAGGCAGTTATAAAAAGAGACCGCAGTTAGGCGCTAGTAGCAAATACGGATACTTCCTATAAGTAGTTAACCCACTCGCTATTATTATTAAGGAGCCCTAAGGCTACGCAAGCGGCTTAAAAGGTTGGGTAAATAGTGCTAGCGACAGTACGGAGGTGCTTAAAAGAGGTAGCGCTAGAAATAATAATAAGTAGCAGCCGTAAATAATACTATTTACTAGTAATAGGGCTATAGTAATATATACGGCCGATAACGGTATCCTTTAGGCGGACGCGGCGCTGCTACTAGCGTATTTTTGCCACAAAGGTATATCTATAAGGGAAGTCCTAGTAAAGCATAGCACGACCGTCTATACTCTTAGAGTTATACTAAAACTAAGCGGTTAAAGTTAAATAGGCTATTTTAAGGCGCTATTATAGGTCCTTTATAGACTTATCTGGCCAAAAATAAACGGGCTACTGGCTAGGAAGGTGTACAGCGAGCTATATTATAGGGGGGTATTCCTTATAAACTAGGAACTTAAATAGCCGCTAGACGGCCTCTATAGGGCCAATATATCTACTATAAAGGTACCTACTAATTTTGTTGTTATTATCTAAGAGCTATACGGTTATTCGGTCAGTCCCCTTATAAATTTACTTATAAATATACTTTACGGCCTATATAAAGGCGTAGACTTTAACGTTAATATAGGCCCTATACTTTACGCTAAGATAAGGATTATATGGTATAATCTAGCGGTTATTAAGGTTTATAGTGGTACTATTACCGCCTAGTATGCGGATAGGCTATAACTATAAACTATTATAGCGGTAATACTAAGGGTAACTATTATTATGCACGGTTATTGCGGGGTAAAACGGCTTTGGAAATTACTTTAAGTAGGTTAGCGGACGGCCTAAAGTACCAGCGACTATATAGGGGGTGTTTAGGTTATCAGCACCGTAGAGCCTATAAACTATTATAGTCCGTATAATATTAGTAAGCTATTTAGTAGGGTTATTCTAAGGCCGCCGGAGCTCTATAGATATATAACGGTTAATAACTACAAGATCTATTAACGCATTACGGTCCTCTAGATATAAAAAAAAAAGAAGGTAGAGATACGGTAAGTACAATTTTTAATATTTAATAGTCTAAACGTAGCTAAGGAATCTACTAAAAATCTGCTTTTTCTTAAGGTTATTTAGAAGGTAGATAACCTTTATATAGAAGATACGGGCAACCAAATTAGGGCGGTTAATAGCGGTTTAGTAAGGTAAAAGCTTATAGGTAATTTTATCCCACTGCAAATTAGCCGTAAAAGTAATAAATAGGCTTAGACAGCTATAATAGCGGACTATTACCATAAAATCTTAGTAGCACTAGCTAATAAAGCAGGCGCTACTAAGATAGTTAAAGAAAGAATAACGCGGCGGTTAATAGAATTAGGGTTAATATCTCCGTGGGAAATAGCATCTATAATACCGTTATATAGGTCCGCACGGAGATTAGGCTAGTAGAAACGGATTTAGTTAAGCTTATTCTAGTTATATAGGGCCTAGGCGTTAATAATATACTACTAAAACAG
>Ga0307515_10023126_pt1 | contig 10911 bp, 7 predicted proteins | sample 17_EM_MG_FD_194513 | JGI IMG/M metagenome (GOLD analysis project Ga0307515, IMG submission 194513) | Populus trichocarpa ectomycorrhiza microbial communities from riparian zone in the Pacific Northwest, United States - 17_EM | ecosystem: Host-associated > Plants > Roots > Unclassified | place...
CAGCACAGCGGTAAGCAAGTCGAAGTTTCCGCGACCGCGACAACCCTCGCCGATCGTGACGACGGATTTGGATATGAATGGGAGAGGGTATTTGCCGGAGCACCATAACATTATACCACCGGAGGTGCTAGACCCCAAGGCCTTGATTCCTCCCAGCAAGTTCGATTTCAGAAGGAGAGATGTTGAGAAGGTCGCTGTCGGCGTCCCCCCCACCGCGAACGGCGGGCCTCCAGGACCCGTGGACCTGAAGGAGGTTCCATCCTCTTCATCTTCACCACCGCCCGCAACAAATGGGTTTGGTGAGCTGAATGGCGGGAAACCATTATCTACGGAGGAATCCATTATTCCCGGAGAGACGGAGGAGGATGGGTTACTTCGCAGGGAGTATGTTTTGGTAGGCGATACACGAGCGGTTGAGTTCAACCGCACTGTAGACGGTTGGTGCTTCTTCTCATTTTCTCGAGGGTTTCTTACCTTTTTTTGTGCTCCAGAGATTTCAGTATCCAGGCAACGACCGCTCAAGGAACGACCTGCAGAACGACCTGAATACTCCCCTGTGGAATCTCCAATCCCCTCCAGTTCAGCCACTACTTTCCCGCCTATTCCAAACCTCGCAAATGGCCCACCTCTTTCATCTTCTCCTTCCAGCGCAGGGTCACGTGGGTCAAACGCCCTGACTCGCGCCCTTAATTTGGCTTCGAAGAAACTGTTTGGTGTAACAAGCACCAGGACCTCTCCACACTACCGTGATTCGAGCTCTTCTTCATCCCCCCGCCGGAATCCGTTACCGTTCGGGCGGTCGCAAGCGGAGGGAGACGGCGGTGGCAGGTTCGGAGATAGAACGGCAGGCATGGAGCGCGATCCAATGGAGGAGGATCTATTAGCCCAGCTCGAAGACTTGGCGCAGAAAACGGACGTGTTGACGCATTGGGCGGACGAAATGTATGAGTTCGTGAAGGCCATTCCCATCAGTAAGTCATCACCGAAAAATCCCACTCTCCCACGCCAATGACACCCGATTCTCAGAGCCACTGCCTGACCCTAACAAGTTCGAGAAGCGTAAGGACGAAGCCGACAAACAAGCCAACAAGCGGAAGAATGCGGATATACAGGCGGAGTACAACGCCATGGCCTGTGTGGCACTCTATATGCTCTTAATGTCGTTCTCCCAGAAGGGGATAGATAAACTGGCGGACTTCCAAGAACATATGAAGATGAAACATCCGGATGGGAAGTTCGTGGTCAGCGAGGGCTTCGATGATGGTGAGTTTGTCCGCGCAGGGAGTCGCACTCTTGCAGACCCTTTGGGTGTCAATTTGATTTCACATTTTTCATACTGATTGATAGTCTGGTTTTCAGCGTTGTCGTGGTTCAAGGAGCATTTCATGAAATGTAACGATAGAGCATCGTTGGTCAAGACTTGGCTCCCAACTCAGTATGCGGGGGCACCGCATTATCTGGATCAGATGATTTATGATCATGCCTTGACTCTGGTGAGCCGTAGACAGTGAATGCTCGTTACTGACGATCATCAGCTGATTTTGGACTACAGAGCCGAAGTGCCGCAAGAAAGGAACTTTTAGATCAAGCTCAGAGCCCAGACGAATGTGAGAAGTTGTATGAAGAATCGCTATGGTGCCTGTATGCGCTGCAGGACGATCTGTTACAAGAGGACAACCCATTCCTGCAGGAGGATCTGGCGACGATCGCAACTTGTGCGTTTCATTTAGGCGTTCATCATCACCAAATCTGACGTCTCCGTTTCTATAGGGATCAAACGGACGAAGCTTAGACTCATTCGGTGCAGAGTACGCATGGGCATGAACGATAGAGATAGGTTGCGCGACGCTCGAGCGGACAAGAACTTGGACGACGTCGACCGGATACCACCGCCTTGGGAACCTCAAGTCGCTCAACCACAACCTCAGGTGCCTGGCTCAATACCCCCTACCCCTTCATCGCCACTATCGAAGGGGGTTCCAGTCCCTCAACCCTTGAACGTGGCGATGAGAATTCCAGCTGTCTGAGCAACTGGACCACCACGTTTCTGTGTTTCGCGGTGGTTTCTATCTTTTTTTTTCTCTCTTTTCTGGTTTCGATTCGCTCGCCGAACATTATTATTTGCTAACCCTTTCGCGGGTCTGGATCAGTGTTGCCACATGGGACGCATTGTACGATTACGACAGCAGAGTGTCTTTTGCCTGGGTAGTTATAGGTGACACCACCGCCGTTCACCTCCCTCTCCGGATCCTTTCGCCTATATATGCCATCTTTCACCCCTGCGTCAATGTATTATTATTACCGCACGCGCATTTGATAATCCCTACAATATTTATCGCAGTCATAAGTTTGTGTTCGGATGAGAGTGTAATTCAACTCTTTGGACAATGTCGATGGTTCGTTCCGGAGGGATTTCATCTTTAGTAGGATCCATAGCACACGATAATGCGCGATGGATAGTAATCATTTGAAAGTTCTCTCCAGGTTCAATGTCAGTCCGTTGCCAGGCCAACTTCGACCTCGGGTTGAACGAGCGTTGATGCAACCCGCCCAACTAACACCTGCGAGGACAGCTCATTGGCGGCAGTACACTGAGATATGTACCGAAACGTGTTGTCCATCTCGGAACAGGACCACAAGAAATGGAGACAAAACCTGGGCCTAGCGCGTTAGTTGTGACTGCTTCAACTGGCACGATACAAGAGCTAAACGCCTGAAAACCAGCCTGACGTAGTCCAGCCGAAAGGGGATAAGTTTGGGGGAGGGAGTCGGTGCGGCACGAGAGCACGATAGTAGATCGTTCAAAGATATGGTCTAGAGGATACGGCAAAGGAGAGCCATGCACGTGAAATAGGAATAGATTGCACAAGGAGAGGTCGCTGTTACTTTTTGGCGGGGCCTTCCTTCGACGCAGCGTCTCCGCCATAAAGAACCTGCCTGACCCAGGCCGCGGCGTGTTTATCCCATCCTGCTACGCTCTTGAAAAGGACATCGATTTGTTGATTCCAACGGCTCTGTACGAGAGTGGAGAATGGGCGTTGGGTGATGCGGTCGGAGGCGGTGGGGGTCGCCAGCCGTGCTGAATCGACTTCGAACCGGCGAGACAGAACATGTAGGCTGGGAGAAAGTTGGCAGTCAGGCCTGAGAATTCTGAAAGCGTCGTAAACTCACTCCGTGCGCAAATTCCTTGTTCTGCAGGTGAAATAAATATTGGTTATGAAAAGTACTCGATTCACCCACGCGAATTGGTTGCTTTACCTTGTATCAATCACGTTCGAAAAACCATAGTAGACCTAGACTGTCGTGAATTTTCAGTATGTCTGTGACAGATCCAAACACCCATACCCCGCCGGCAACGAGTGCCCCTGAGATTGTGCCGACGAGGAAGGACATGGAGGTGATGGAATGGGTCTGAAGAGCCTTTGATCCCTCCGCGTGGCGGGATCAAACACCGCAGTTGACCTTGACTTCCTCCTTCAGTCACCTCCGACTGACTGCGGGCGACGACACACCCAAGACGTTCGCTCACGATACTCTGTGACGCTCGTTCACGATGGCACACCAGGCTCCGATGATATCAATCCCGAAGAAGGGCACGGACGAAGTCGATTGGACTAGTCCCATCCGAAGCGTAATCGCCCAATCCTATGGAGAGAGTCCGGACACCTACGCTGCTGAATGTGCCGCTCTCCAGCGGTGTAGACAGGACGCCGTCAAGGGTGCAGGCAGCGATTTAACAGGTCCGTCCCATAATCCCCCACATAACCCATCCTCCGGAACTGACTGCAACTTGGCCCTCAGCTCGCGATCTCCTCTACAGATATTTCGGCCAGCTCGAACTAGTGGAACTTCGGTTCCCAGAGATCAGAGTCAATTTCCCTTGGAAGGACGCTTTCACGAACAAACAAATCACTCAGACCTCCATCGCTTACGAGAAGGCTTCAGTCATCTTCCTCATCGCATCCACCCACTCCTCCATCGCCTCTAGCCAGAATAGATCCGACCCTGAAGGCCTCAAACGGGCCTATAACTACTTCCGGACGTGCGCCGGAATGCTCACCTACATCAACGAGAACTTCCTCCACGCTCCTTCTACGGACCTCAGTCGGGAAGTGATCAAATTCCTCATTAGCCTTATCCTCGCTCAAGGTAACGAGGTCTTCCTCGAGAAATGTATCTCGGAGAAGAAAGCTCCCGTACTCATATCCAAGCTGGCGTCTCACGTCGCGTACTCGTACACTTCGCTTTCCGAGGAGGTGAAGGAATTCATGGGCAAAGGCATCCTCGACCGGAACTGGGTAACAATAATTCAAGCCAAAGCCAAATACTTCGCGTCGGTCACCCAATACCAGAGGGGCCTTGTAGACGACGCTGCGGGTAAACACGGCGATGCCCTCGCCCGCTTCACGCTCGCAGAGACCAACGCCAAAGAGGCAAACAAGATCGCACTCTCCTTTGCTTCCCTCTTTGTCAACCAACTCTCACCAAACGTCCCACCTGACGCCGGTCCCTCGCTCCAAGAACTCACCAAGGCCCACCTCGCGGTCTGTACCACACAGAAGAACGACGGTCAGAAAGCGAATGACCTCATCTACAATGCCATCCTTCCCAGTCCCGAGACCCTTCCAATTGTCGATAAGACCTCTGCCACGACCCCAATCACTATACAGGAGGTTTATGGCAACCCCGACGTTCAGAAGGTCATTGGACAAGACATCTTCATCAAGCTTATTCCTCTCAGCGTCCACGAAAGTGCTAGCGTTTACTCAGAGGAGAAAGCGAAGTTAGTGCGGTCTGAGGTAGAAAAGGTCGATGTTGCGGAGGGTGAAGTCAAGAGTGTCTTGGACTCCCTTGGAGTTCGAGAAGGCCTTTCCCGGTATAAATCCATGGTTGAAGGCTCAATAGGCCGAGAGGAGGAGGTTCCACTTGAAGTACGTCGCTGGAGGGACGACATTCGCATCATCGAGGAACGCGAGCCCGTCGATCGTCTCCTCTCCCAGCTCGCCACTTTGAAAGCTAGTGTTCAAGCCGAATTAGATGGCGTTTCGAGGGACCTGGAAATCGAAAGCAAAGACTGCGAAACCATGCGGGTCAAATACGATTCTTGGTCCCAGGAACCCTCTGCCTCACTGACGAAGGACATCCGTCAGGACCTAAAGTCGCACTTTACGGCTCTAGAGGCAGCCAGTGTGTCGGACGAACAGGTTGTGCAGCTTTGGGGCGCGGTGAACGCTGATATCGGACTTCTTCTGTCGGAGGAGTTGGATGTGGTTTTCCGAGAGAGCGTCGAAAGGAGTTCGAGCCAGGGAGAGAGTTTGTTGGATTTGGATGTGAGTAGCGAGATGAAGGACGAGGAGGAGAAGAGACGGATCGAGCAATTGGTGAATGAGATTGAGGATCGGTTGAACGGATTGCACAAGATCAGCAAAGAGCGAGACCAGGTCTTGAGGGATTTGAAGGAAAAGGTACCCCCGGTTTCCTGGTTCATCGAACAAAGGCTGATTACCTTTGTAGATTCAAACCGACGACGTTTCACATCTGTTGCTTCTGAACCGTCGAAACACAGGGGTGGAGACCACCCTCTTCGCGAACGAGCTGGAGAAGTTCCGCCCATATCAGCAACGCTTGGCCTCAACAGTTCACCACCAGCAGGCGACGTTGCAGGAGCTGACGGGACTGTGGAAGAAACTTCGAGATCACGCCAGTCGAGGACCCGGTGCCAAGAAATGGGAGGAACGCGAAAAGCGCAAGAAGGACGCTATCAAACGATTTTCCCGCGCAAGAGATGGGTACATGGAAGTTAAGGACGGTATTGCGTGAGTGCCTTAGGAACGAGATCCCGTAGTTTGCGACTGAGTGATCTTTTATCATCCACAGTAAGGGCCTTCAATTCTACAACGAGCTCACCAAGCTCTGTTCTTCCCTCTCGAAGAATGTCAAGTCGTTTGTTTCCGGTCGTAGGGTCGAACGAGAGACCTTAGCCTCCCAGTTGGAAACGCAGAAACGTCTCGCAATCACTTCGCCGTCGCCACTACCAGTGGAGAAACCCCGGCCTCCTGTTCCACCTCCCCCACCCTCTCAGCCCCCTCGCCCGCCTCAGACAGGTCTTGAATCATCTTTTGCGTCCATGAACATTCGCCGGCCTACAACGATGTCTCCGCCTCCACCTCCACCTCCACCCTCTCAAAATCAGTACAGCTGGTCAAGTCCTGTGCAAACGCCAAACCAATACGGGGCGGTATCATCTTTACCGGTTCAACGCCAACAGCAACCTTCGCAACTATACGTTCAGCCACCTCCACCTCCACAGAAACCCATCCATGATCCCTATGCCGGGCTAGGGATGCTGGGCAATAACTCCAACTCCCCGCTCTCGGCTTCCACCCCACCACCTCCTCCGCAGAACGTGTATTCTCAGCCGCAGCAAACGATATATTCTCCCCCGCCACCTCCGCCTCAGCATAACCCGTATCAACCCCAAGAACAGCAACCACAACAACAACCACAAAACAGGTACCAGCAGACACCTGGATTCCCACCTCCCCCGACGAGACAATCGTCATATCCGCCTCCGCCTTCTCAACCTGGGGGGTATGGATCTCCGCAACAGTACGGACACCAACAACGGCCGTCTCAAGGATGGAGTAATGGTGGGCTTCCACCTCCACCTCCTCCAGTCGCCTACCAGAGCCAACAGTACGGCATTTCTCCACCTCAGCAACAACAACAGCAACAGCAGCAACAGCAACAGCATGGAGGATACCAGCAGTTCCCGCCTCCACCACCACAGACTGGTTACGGAGGGTACGGACAATATGGACGGTAGCGCATTCGGTCCCCGATCCTAGGGATCGATGGATGTGTTTATGATCACTATTTATGATCTCCCCGCCCCCCCATCTTTGGGTTCGACGCTGGAATGTTCCTCTACTTGTGCATGTCTGTGTATCTGTATTACCCAGAGAGGTTCTCATATACACGAGATGACGTCTGGTCCGGTCAATCGCAGGAAGTTCGCACCGATTCATAGTTAATGTACAGAAACGTATATACCCGTCGAGCAAGAACCTGGCAGAAACGCGCATGTTTCATAAATCAGGGTGAGATTACAATGGAGAAGGATCGTGTATGCACGGTGAATAACTTATACGTCCATATGAAGGTGGGAAATGTGTGAGAATAGGAGGGGGTGTCGCAGGAGGTAATAAATAAACATTGCCATAGCTTCAAAAAGTTCAAAAGTACCCATCTTCTCAAGTAAGAGAGCGACCTCGAGAGAGGAGGCTCAATACTCGTTGACGTCCGACAACGAGGCATACTCGGAAGCCGTATCTTCATCGACAACGTAATCACGTACAACCTCTCTCATCGCGTACCGCATGATGGGAGTAGCAGGGAGGAGCTTCGGACCAACAAACCCGTCGTCCCCGTCGTCTTCCTCTACATCTTCGAGGTGGTACCTCGATTGATACCCCCGCTCGCCCGGTCCCGTGACCGGCGTGTCTCCGGCATCCGATAAGGCAGGGACGATCTCTCCTTCCTCGGCATCGTATATCGGTTCTTGTAGGTTGATCATGGTGTCCGCGCTCTCGGCCCTCGCGTGCGTGGTGTGGCTTCTGACGTTAGGGGGGCCGTGATCGACCTGGTCGTGGTCTTGATTTTGGTCCTGATTTTGGTCTTGGTCGCGGTCTTGTTCTTGAACTTGGACGTGGTCGTTGCCGGTTTCGTGAATCGAAGTCTCATCTGCGAGGTCCCGACTGTCTCGGGTGGTTTGACTGGCTTTGGGGGTGATCTCCTTCGGCGTCATGGATTCATCGACAGTGGCACCTCCTCCTCTCACTCGTAGAACATCTGCAGACTGGGTCCTCGATTGAATCTGCGAGTGCGAAGCATGCAGTTGCAAAACCGACTGTGAGTTCGGGTTTGTCCGGTCTTCCATACCAATGGTGTTTGACCTCTTCACGACGTCGGTCCAACGCAAGTCCAAGATCCTACCTCGTACCATCCCGTCCACAGCCTTCACTCCGATCTCCTTGCACAAGAGGAAGTAGGGGAGAGCTCGAGCAGGTCCGTCTTCGTTCTCAGCCATCTTGATCATGACTTTGATCAGTTGCGAGGCGGTGAAATCGGCGGTATCATTATCCTCCTCCTCGATCACCCCAGCGGTAAGGGGAGAGTAAATCCTGAACCCAGGTCCGGAGGGGGTAGCGCGACCGGCGTTCCCAAGGTTTGATTGACCTCGGCGGTTGTTATCAGGAGCCTCGGGCGGGGACTCGGAACAGTGGATAAGGTGAAGGTTGAGGAGTGCATGCGCTTGCAAGAAGTGCGAGCTTTGCTTAACTAAAAGTCGGGGACATCAGTAAAAGACGCTCATGGTTTTAGGCGAGCTCAGCGGGGGTGGAGACTGACTGTCGAGCTTTCCATTCGCGTTCACTACGCAACGTGGGTGTCGTGAGTCGGGGATGGGATCACGTGAAAACGTGCGGAAAACATACCGTAGTCTGTGATGTAGTCTTGCCAGTGAGCAAGCTTTCCACCAAAGGCATCCCAAAGATGCTCGAATGAGAGACCCATTCGGAGTTTCTCGGGTACGTGAGGGATGATCCGGTCTCTAAAGAAAACCCGTGTTTCCGACTTGGTACAGTCCCCGATGGTGAGAATCTAGAGTGCCGTCTTATATGAGTACAAAGACACACACTAAATATGCTCCCAAGAGAGAACAAACCTTGCAGTGTTGCATCACATTAGCCTTCCGCAACCAGGTTTGGTAGAATGGTTCGCTCGTAGCGTGGATTACATGACACAACCGATCCTGTTTGGTCAATACGAGCATAGCATCAAGCAAACATTTCATCGCGCCGGTGGATTGTATCAAAGCGGGGCTGGAAATAGAAAGTAAGCACCACAGTAGCGGAATGAAACCATGGAAACTACTGGCAGTTTGTGGGCCTCGTCAAAGAAAACAACTGGGACCTTCTTCTCGGGACGCTCCCCCCCTGCCTTGTGACTGGATTGGCGCTTTGGAGTATTGGAGGTTGTGCTTGGCTCCCGCAATTGCGCGTGCTCCCTCCCTTTGCCCTTGTCGGCGGTCTTTTCCCGTCTCTGGGATCTGACTCTCCTCCAGAACGATTTCGATCGAGTGAGACTCTCGTCATGTTGGGACTGGTGATCTTCGACATGGGTCATTTCAGAATGCACGTCCTCATCGTCAAAGGGCTCGAAGTCCCTATACTTGAGAAGGGAACTCTGGGAACAGAGGGATCGATGTGAAGTCCCAGACATGAAATGAGAAGACACACTTGAAACATTTCCATCAGCCGAGCAATGTCACTCGTCTTCACCGAGCCGCCAGTCATACTTGCGCATTCATCTTGAGTCACAGCAGACAGGCGCCTCTCCAGATTCAGTCGTTCGTGCTAGGACGATAGGGTGTGAGCACGTGGAATGTGTTCTGTGAGCGAGATGGGGTATATACCTTGAATCCTAATGCTTCAACCTCGAACTCGCCATAGCCTTCCATTGTTTCCCCGATGATAGCAAAATATTGTTCCATTTGTTGACTGAAGCGAAAATTTGTCAGAACCGAGCGCTCTCTGGACATCTGACACTAACCATAGGCTCATATGGAGACTGGACAAATCGGCAAAACCAGCGATCCGGAGGTCGAAGTGGAGTACATGATAGCGGGGATCTGAGAGTACATGTCGTAAAATCGCGGTCTGGAGTCGCCCATAGATGGCGACAGATAAGGATCAGTGAACCCCAAAATATCTCAAGAGACGAAACGTACCTTTCCTGTCGAACTGGCGCCAAAAATGACAGTCCAACTGGGCTGACCGAGAAGAACGTTCTCGATTGCCTTGACTTCTGTCGGCCGAGGGAAAAATACAGAGGGTGGTAAAGGTGAGAAGGTGTGTGTTGGCTTGATCTGTGCTCGTTCCCTGGCTTCCGTCAACTCGTCGCGGGTCTGTTCCAGCAGGCTCTTGGCTTCCGTTAGGGACTTGAGGGTTTGTGCAGGCTGGGCACAGGGTATGAGAGGATCTGAAGGATATTCTCAGGAAGGGTAAAAAACACGCACATTAGCCAGAACCCCGAAAACCTCTCCCATACCGAAGAAGTTGCGTTTCTGGATCTCATGTGGGAACAGGAGACTCCGTCGTTTGGGGATGTTGGATCGGAAAATCCAGTGGTAGGAAAAGCCCTCGCGGTGAACACGCGACCTAGAGGAGGTACTGGGTTGTAGTGTGGGGGATTCGAAGCTTGGCCTGACGATCTTGCGTCGACTGCTACTGGTCGTCGTCGTAGAGTTTCGTTTCATTGGATGGAGGAGAGGACGTTAAAGAGTGATACAAATAGACGATGGGGAACGCAGGGTGGGAGTGCGAAGGAAGGAAGTAAGTGTAAGAGTACAAGGGTAGCAATGAGGCTCAAACTTGCACAATCATAAGAGGGCGGCGCAGGATGGTGATGGTTCTTGGTGCGTTAAGGGCATGTAGTCTGGCGTATAAAAGGGCCGGGGGAAACAAACGACCAAATGGAAGTCAACCGGCCTGATGGATCACGGCCTGCACACGTACGCACCTGCTCAATGGCACCTGGCTTACGCATTGCGCTGAGCACGCTGAAAACATGAGGCTGATGATGTGCGGATGCGAGCTAGCCGTCGATTATTGCACCCGATATTGAGGATTTCCCACCCTCTTAGATGACTGTGTTCGGAACCGTTCAAGAGAGAACAAACAGTCAGGTTCCGCAGTCCGACGGGAGAATAAAGCCAGAGGCGCAGGGTCGGGATGGTTAAGGGTCAACTCGCGGTGGTGGGAAAAGTCTTGTTTGTCTCTACCTCGGTTGGAGGTGCACGACACACTCAGCTCACGCCCACTCAAAGGATTGCGGTCTCATTCTCGGGAA
>Ga0307515_10023128_pt1 | contig 10911 bp, 11 predicted proteins | sample 17_EM_MG_FD_194513 | JGI IMG/M metagenome (GOLD analysis project Ga0307515, IMG submission 194513) | Populus trichocarpa ectomycorrhiza microbial communities from riparian zone in the Pacific Northwest, United States - 17_EM | ecosystem: Host-associated > Plants > Roots > Unclassified | place...
CCCGAAACCCGAAACCCCAAACCCGAAACCCGAAACCCCATACCCGAAACCCCAAACCCGAAACCCCTAACCCCAAACCCTAAACGCCAAACCCTAAACCCTAACCACTAAACCCTAAACCCCTAACCCCAAACCCCTAACCCCTAACCCCTAACCCCAAACCCCTAAACCCCTAACCCTAAACCCTAAAACCCTAAACCCTAACCACTAAACCCTAAACCCCTAAAACCCTATACCTTAAAACCCTAAAACCCTTAACCCTAAACCCTTAAACCCTAAACCCTTAAATCCTAAACCCTAAACCCTAAATCCCTAAACCCCTAACCCTTAAACCCTAAACCCTAAAACCATAACTTATAAAACTTAAACTCCAAACTGTAAACCCTAAACTTAAACCCCTAAACCCAAACTCCAAATGCTAAACTTTAAACCCTAAACCTTCAATCCTAAACCATGACCCTGAAACCCTTAACCCAAACTCCTAAACCTCAAACCTAAACCTCAAACCCCAAAACCCTAACACCTAAACTCAAAACCCAAAACCAAAAAATCAAAACCTTGAACCCTAAACATCAAACGCAAACTCTAAACCCCAAACCCTAAACCAAAACCCCAAAACCGTAAGCATTGAACCCTTAACCCTAATCCCAAACTCCAAATGCTAAACTTTAAACCCTAAACCTTTATTCCTAAACCATGACCCTGAAACCCTAAACCCAAACTCCTAAACCCCAAACCTAAACCTCAAACCCTAACACCTAAACTCAAAACCCAAAACCAAAAACTCAAAACCTTGAACCTTAAACATCAAACGCAAACTCTAAACCCTAAATCCTAAACCAAAACCCCAAAACCCTAAGCACTGAACCCTTAACCCTTAACCCAAACCCCAAAACCTTAAACCCTGAACCCCAACCCCAAACCCTAAATACAAGTAAACAAATAAAAGTGATGTGATATGGGTAGTGTGTTTATATTATTATTTTTTAGGTGTTAATGTATATTTGATAGTTTGAAGAATTCATATTGTGTTTATAGTCCATGAATCTAGTCTTTTTATAAAGAGGAGAAGTTGAATTGTCATCTTGCCCTGATGGCTTTAAACGGGGATAAATATTCCTTACACATCTGTAATAAGGGATAAGTTGTAGGTCCTTTTGAATACTTTTATACACCTATTAATGTAGAGAATTAAGTATCTTTTGACCTTAACATTTTATGTTAAGGTTACGATAATTAACAAATGGAGTCTTGTGGCCCATTTTGAGGCCTAGATGGATCATTAGTTATACATCTATTTGGACTCAGTGAAATACGGAGCCCATGGATTTCTAGTCTGGCAGCTTGTTAGATCCACATATATTTGGATTCACTGTGTAGTTGAACCTAGAAATGTTGAGTTTTCCCCTTGCATTTGATCCTTTTTAATCATAGATTGGAGAGAGAGAGAGAGAGCTTGTATAAAAACAGTTGGACACATCAATAGGGAAATTCCTTTTTATTCTTATCCTTGAAAAGGAGGAGAGTATCTAATTAATAGACATTAAAAACAATTTAACTAATCATATTAATGTTGCCCATTTCGTCAAACCATGGGGTATTATTTCTCTTTCCATAACATCTCTACTCTCCAGCTGGAAGAGTTGATTGAACACTATAAAAAACGACCTCAACGTAACACACTCCAATACTTATCACTCGGTAAAAATCAAATAAGTTGAACGCGCCATAACTTCCAATAATGAAACTTCTAACCAAAAACAATGGAGAAATAAACCAATGTGGGTGGAGTTTTTACCGAGATCTACTATATGTAAATAAATCTTTTTTTCTGGCAAGGAACTACGCGTATGCATCTATATATTATTGAATGAATAATATTTGGAATAAGAAAACAAAAATGCGATGGATGGTGTTTTTTAAAAAAAATGGTAGATTCAATCATCATATAAGATTGTCAGATAATGTTATCCTCTCTTGTTCTTTAAAATTACCCTTTCATCTATATACGTCCCTGTTTTAGCTTTCCACAATAAAGTACATATTACATTGTAAAGAATTATATCGGTGGTTGAGCACCATTGCTTTGTTATCATTCTCTTCTCTCCCATAGAGTTAGCCCTTCGATGACACCACTGTATCAGATGGGATGGATCTGGAACTTGACTTATAAGGTGTATGGTTTGGCTTGGGCAAGTCCTTGACTTGACCGCAAAGCAGAGCATTGTCAGGAACGTTGTACTCATCCTTGAGAGAGCATCCAGGACAAAGCACACTCACATACAGCTGTTGACCAAGGTATGTTCTCTCCCACATCTCAGACCTGATATTCCACATCCCAGCATTGTCAAAAGTTAGGAGGATGGCAGCCCAGGATTTGGGGAAGACCTGGATAGTAGTCCTGCTCACTGCATCAAGAAGATTGTAGCTCTTCCTCTTCTCAGGGGTCCAAGTGTCAGGCTCAATATTGTGTATATTCGTATATAACTAGATTAACCAATAATCAAAATTTAACAAAAAAAATAACCATACCTGGTATAGAATATGGTCAGTCAAAAACAATATTAACATGCAAAATTAAGAAACCTGACTGAATATACTTACGCGACTGCAAAGAAGGAATAACCATCCAAATGGTATGATTGCATGCTTTTTTCATGGTTCTCAAAGACAATTTCAACAAAGTTACGGAAGGTTTGGTTGATGACATTGGGATGTGTGACAACTTTAGCACTAGCAATGTTAGCTAGTGGCATGTCCGGGATGGTGTCATACTTGAACACCTTGTGTGCAATCCCATAGTACTCAGCAAGTTTGAGAGGTGTCTCCGGATTTACATGAGAGACGCCATTGATTGCATAGCAAAGTTTGCCACCTGCTCTACTAGCCGAGTTTACGAGCTTAATGGTGCGGGTAATGTTGATGGAACCATAGTGGTAGGAGCCTTGAGGGTTAGGCCTAGCAGCACTGGCTGTTAGGTTCCAGTGGAAGGAACGGAATTGATTGAGAGACCAAGCCCATCCAACTGGTGCCTCAGGGAGCTCAGGTGATGCTGGACCCTTGCCATTGGTGTAACGGATTATGCCCTTGCTGGTTAGAACCTCCTTCATGAATCGGGTGGAAGCCACCATGTAGTAGTCTTTGGGATCTTCGTTGGCTGTCACGAGGACACTGAAGCATTGTCCAACATGGACATCGAGTGGCTCGTACACGTTTTGCACCACATGGGATCCCTCCATCTCCACAAGCTTCATTGTATGGCCTTGGATCCTGAAATTAAGAGTATTTTTGAGCCCAGCATTGCAGATTCTGTACTTGTATGTCTTTCCGGGTTTCATGGTGAAGAGAGGCTCATCATTGCTGTCTCCCTTGGCGTTTTTGCCATTGATGAGAACACCATTAGGCCTGGCAAGAGAGCGGCCGCTGTCCAAGTACTTCCTGAGGGTGGAGTGACTGCTGGTATACCAATCATTGAGAATGACGGTATAGTCATCCTCAGGATCTACATAAGGGACAGGGATGAGCAGGCGGCTGTTGACGCGAAGGCCGCCAAAGCCACCAGCTGCGCGATGCATGCCTGTGGTTGGATATAGATGTAGCTACCAATCTGGTCCTTAACCTGGAAGTGATAGGTGTAGTTGGTTCTTGGGGGGATTGGGCAGTTGGTCCCAAGCACTCCATCTTGCCAGGAGTTCTTCCTTTGCTGGACACAGCTCCTGCATGCATGCGCACATTGTAATGTGTTTGACCAGATTAATAACTAATCAAATAATACTGGTGTTGATCATCGAATATATGCATGTGAAAATAGTCAAATTGAAGAAATTACCATGTCAGAAGGAATGGCTCGTCGAGGTTATTGAAGACATTAAGGACGATATTATTATTGGTGGTAGAGTTAATGTTGGGACCTGGAAATTGATTGTTAACGAGAATGACTTGCTGGGGAACTCCCAAAGGAGAGCGGGTCCCATAAGTGACATTCCATGTGAAGAACAAGTAAGGGTCTTCACCCTGGACTCCGAACATGGCCCCTGCAGAGAGGCAGAGAAACACCATCAAAATAACCCTTGTCATTTCTATCGGGTTATGTAATTAACCCTTTTTGACTAATTTCCTCTGAGTTCCCTCCCTGAGATCTGAGCACACGAAATTAAATTCTTTCTGTTCCTCCCTGATATATAGATTCCCGCAAATTCCTTTGTGCTCAATCCTTGCACTTCTCCCTTCCTCACATTTCACAACATCAAAGAAAACGACCCCCGCGTCTTGTGCATTGGTGTGCTAAATTTTCTTTCCCATTGCGTACTCCTGCCTAAATATACAAGTTTGGCTGCTTCTTTTTCTCCTCTTTTTTTTTCTTTCGTTTTCTTTTATTGCCATGAAGAATAGTGTCCTACTTGATTAATTTAATTACAGGTTAATTAATTAGAACCCGGCATAAGAATTCAGGTGCGTTCGAACATTTAATAAAATTACGTACCTAGTAGTTAGAGCTACCAAATGTTTATACATCTCTCTTTTCTATTTCTTCCACATATCCTCTGTTTAGATCATTCCATATTGCTCTCAATGTACTGTATAGTCCTTAGTTTTCTATCTTAAACTAGTCAAAACAACACTGTGTTCTGAGGTGGTCCTATATATTTTAACCTGTCGAATCTGACCATTTCAATGTAAGATATACTTAAGAACTCCAGATGGAAAGCATGTAAATAGCTTAAAATAGATTTGAAAAACAATTTACGGAATGTAATGCCTTAAGATTCAACTCTATAGGTGCACTTACAATGAACTCTGAAACAATTGTGGAATCAGATTTTGCAAATACACCATGCTGAAGAAATGCCGTAGCTAGTTAGCTTTAGGTGTTTCCACTAAGAAATGAGATATCAAAGTCTAGCAAGAGAGTAGGGGGAACCAAGTTCAAGGTTAAAAAGAAATGTCGTTCATTAATCTACCCAATAAAAAATGTCTCAAATATTACAAATTTGCTATTAGAATTTTTGCTTTTAAGAATACTATTACATTTGCTTGAATTATTTTTTTTTAATGGTGATTTTTTTGCAATGTTATTAAACTCGTGTAAGAAGATAAATCTTTAAATTCCTTAACTTGGATATTTGTCTAGCGCGAGTTTTCAATGAAATCATATAAAAGTTAACTCGATATGAATTGGTTTATTTAATATATTAAAAGAAAGCCTGAATAACCATTTTTTATTTAAAAAATCAATATTGAACAATAAAATGAGTAAAAAAACAATAACAAAAATTAAAAGAAGACGTCGAGCCAAGTAAACCATTTAAACTCATAATCCGAGTTATTAGATGGGAAATATCATACATGAAAAGGTGATGGTACTCAATTTTCAACAAATCTAATATCGGAAAATGAATTATCACTATTATTATTATAATTATTATTATTCTCATTATCATTATTATTATCATTGCTACTACTATTACTATCATTATAGTTATCATCATTATTATTATTATTATTATCATTAAGTAATATCATCATTATTATTATCACCATCATTATCGTGGTCATTATCACCATCATTATTATCATCATTATTATCATTGTTAATATTATTCTTATAATTATTAATGCTACTACTATTACTAATATTACCATTATTTTTATTCTTATCATTATTATCATTATTCTAATTGTTGTTATAACCACCACCACTGTTATTATAATAAACTATTACTACTACTATTATTATCATTATTATTATTGTTGTTAATAATATTATTACCAGTATCGTTATTATTGTTATAATTATTAGTACTACTTGTAATATTATCATTATCATCATCATTAATCTTATTAAAATTACTACTATCCATTATCATCACTATTAACATTACTACTATTATTATAATTATAATTATTATCATTTCTTTAACTATTACCATCGTTTATTATAATTATAAGTATTATCATTGCTTTAACTATTAACATTACTACTATAAATATTATTATTATTATTATTGTGATAATAATAATTTATTAAGATAGTAATAGAGGAGATGATAGTAATAATTATAATAATAATAATAATAATAATTGGGATAATAATAATTTATTAAGATAGTAATAGTGACGATGATAGTAATAATTGTGATAATAATAATAATAATAATAATAATAATGGTGGTGGTGGTGGTAGTGATGGTTTATTATGATGATTGTAGTGATTATGATATAAATAATTATGGTGATAATAGTAATATTTGTGATAATAATATTAATAATTATTATAATTATAATAATAATGATATTAGTGGTAAATGTAATAATAATAATAATAATAATAATAATAATAATAATAATAATAATAATAATATATTTTAATAATATTGTTATTATTATTTTTATTATTATTAAAATATAAAAAATTGATTTGAAGGATAAAATTAAAAACAATAAAAAATTTGATAAAAGGGCAAGGAAAAAAAATGAGGATGAAATCACAAGAAATAAATAAAATCTATAAGCCATCTAAAAAAAATCAAAAGAATGAGAACCAAATTGGAGAGATGAAAAACTCAATGACATTAAAATTGAAAAAAAAAATTAAATTAACATGATTTTTCCAAATAAAACAATTAAAACATGGACTGAATCTAAAAAGAAAAGAAGTTCAAGGGCTAGTGTGTTTTTTTTCATGGGCAACGCAAAAACCAAGGCATGTAAGAGAGAAATGAAGGGGGGGGAATTCGAATTGACACCAAACCAGACATCATCATCATACATGTGTTGCTTGAGAAGGAAGAGAACGCTGAAACACATCTGATGACATGAAGAAATATTTTTTTTAACCACCACATTCAGCAACACGCACCGTTTAAAGGTGACGGAGTAGCTGACGCATTGATGCGTGTTATGCATGCATCAATAACTTTTCATTTTTTGTGTTAAAAGACAACATCACCCCTAGGACCAAACAAATATTGCTAAAAAACCACCATGAAATGAAAAACTCGCTCCTGTAAGATGCCTTGAAAACTTTCCTTTCAAGGGTGATAAAGTCATTACACAGTTTTAAAATAAAAATAAAAAACCAACAAAGCCCCCAGCCATATTTAAGTTAAAAATTGCTTTTAAGGATACTAAAATAAATTCATTGTACAAAAACTTTATGAAAGGATAAAGATGCCCCTCAATAATTGAAGAATGATGACAAAAACCCTATGAAAATATCAATCTACTCTTATACGCTAGTTAGAATGGTTTTTGTCTTAGGGGCAAGAACATAATTAAACTATTATAATCCGTAGTAAATCACACCTAATGTACAGTAATTCTCCTATGCGGTTTAGCTTTTCTTTTAATTATTCACAAAATCACCATTTTTTCCCTTTCTTTCCTCTCTTTTTTGGTTGAAAAATGACAAGAAGCCTTTATCACAAAACTCAATCATAGCCAAAATCATTCATTGCTTCTTTCTTTGCTAAAATGGACAAAGAAATACAGAGTTCTCCATTAGTTTTTACCTTATTTCTATCCCAAAAAAAAAAGGTAATTAAACATAGAACTAGAATTTTCTTTTAATAAAATAAAATCCATTGCAACGAACAACAATATATACTTTAATATTTCCTTTTTTTACTAAAACATATTGGAATTTGAGTTTTAATATTAACACATTTTATTGAAGAGATAAGAGGACAATAGGGTGTTTGATTACATTGAGTTCTTATCCATCTTCATCCAAGAAAACTAATTGCTAGTCTCTAGCTTGCTAACTAAGATTCTCTTATCGCTTATTAGGATTTTTTTGGATAATTTAATTAAGAGATTAATTATACCAAATTAAAAATCCTAGAAATTTAAAGAATTTAAAATTCTTTAGTGTGTTGAAATGATTTTGGTTGAAAAGAGAGGAAAAATCAGTGTTTATAAAAGATATGCTAAAATATAAGGGGGTGTTGAACAGTGTTAAACATTGTTCACACACTCATAATGTACTATTGACTAGAGCAGTGCGTTTTTTTATTTTTTTTAAATTTCAGTCTCTTAACTTTTGTTTTTATTAATTGAGTCTTTTAATTGCAAAGTTAATAGCCAACTACTTTGTATTTGTTGGCTAGGAATAAAATTGAAAGAAGAAGGACCAACATAGAAAAGTCATCGAAAATAGGTGGTGTGTTTAAAGTTGGCATGAAAAGTACAACTTAGTCATTCAATTTTAAAAATTTGAATTGTTTGGTCCCTTATGTTTTTCTAAACTCAATTTTGGTATAAGACTTTATTTTTATTATTTTCAAGTCTCTGGTTTATGAAGGAGAGAGAATGTTTCTTCGATTTCGCGTATTTTGACTATCAAATTGGTTTATCTTAGTGCCCACGAGTTCCGTTTGAAAAGAGTAACTCAATGATGATTGTTTAATATCTCAATATTACCTAAAAACTTAGATCGAAGTCTAGAAAGAAAATTTTAACCCATTTTGATTTTGTATTTTATGATTTTTTTGGGGTTTCTTTGGTTGATAAATTGGTTTATAGGTGTTTTGAGGGTGTTTGTGAGATTTTTTTTTTGTTAAAATAGGTTATAAAATGGATTTTTAGAGAGAAAATAGATCTGCCCTAATTTTCCATCCACCATTGTGGTGGTCAAAATATGGATAGATAGACGACACGTTGATTGCTTCAGTAGACTACATGTCATCTAACTTTTTTTATAAAAAAAAAGGTGCACAACAAGTCGTCCACCTTTTAAAAAGAAAAATAAATATAAAGTCCAAGTGCTCAGGCCTAGACCACCAGGCCCACGTGACTAGGTTCTTTTTTAGGGATTTTTTTTTTTTTGCAATTCTTGGCATGGATCAAAGTTTTGACGGGTGAAGACAACATTCAAGGCCTTTTATTTATTGTTTTTAATTCATTTTCCCCTAATTTTTTTATGCAATTTAACCCTTTGTTGTCATTAATTTTTTTATTTAACTTAAAATTAAAAAAAAAATGCAATTTCATCTGTTTTTTTATCATTTATCTTAAAAAAAAAAATTATGCCTAATTAAGATCATGTCCATGACTCGGGTTGTAAATTTTATCCGTTAAATTAAGTTGATTGGAGTCGATACAATATGATATATTTTTTAAATTTCATCTTCAAGTCTTTTATAACTCTTCAATTTACTTCCAGATTTAATCTAATATGTTATCAATTAAGACTCAATCAAGGCTTAGTCAGAAAGAGAATAAGGAAAAGGAAAAAAAGAGACATGTTATACAATCGGGTCAACTCATTATAATCATGTCTATTTCCTATATTATAAATTTCATATGTTAACCCGGGTTAAGATATGTTAAGATGACAACTATGTGAATTTTTTTTATAAACCATGTTGCTATTTAAATAGGTCAACTAATTCAATCTTAGGCCATTAGGTTGAATAAGTCATACCGATTTATTTATTTTTTTATCAACACTTATGGTGGTTGATTATTTTTTTATATACTAGGCCAATTTTTAACCTTCATTTCAATTATTTTATTGCATACATACAAAAATAATAATGTTCATATTTTTTTTTTATGAAATTATTAACATGGAGTTAGCGACACTAACAAATCCTTTAGCTTTACTTATATCAATAGCATATTTTTATGCAGGGCTTAGCAAAAAGAGATTAGGTTATTTTGATAAATATATACAATCAACTTCAATCCTTTTACCCGTTAATATTTTAGAAGCGCGAGCTCAAATGCTAATAATTTATATAAACATGTGTGAACATTTTTTTAGTCTTATTTTAAACTATAAAGTATACTTTATATATATATATAATTTGATATATAAGGTATTCCATATTAAAAAGAATGATGTTTTTAGTAAATTTTATAAAAGTAGCCTAAAGCACAATCATAACTGAAAAACCTAAAATATCCTCCACCGTCAATAGTGTGTTTAGAAATGCGATGCAAACCATGTTCTCTTAAATTTTGAAATTTGTTTTTTTGCTTAAAATAAATTTTTTTATGTTTTCAGATTATTTTGATGTACTGATGTCAAAAATAATTTTTTAAAAATAAAAAAACTTCATTTTGATACATTTCTAAATGAAAAAACACTTTGAACCATCATCGCTACTACAACCACAAACACACCTCAAGTCTCTAATAAACAGCTCCTTAAAAAAAAAACTTTTCTTCTCTTACAAATTTTTCTCTTGATACAGAGTATCTCATGTCTTTAGGTCACCCAAAGGCCTAATTAAACTATGAAGTATAATTTATATATGTAGGTATTCCATATAAAAAAATAAGGTTTTTAGTAAATTTTACTCGAGGCGTTTGTTTGCCCGGAAAATGGTTTTCTAGAAACCACTTTTTCGTTTGTTTGTCATTAGAAAAGTTGGTCAACGGAAAACACTTTTCACTCAAAGAAACATTTGGCTTGATTTTCAAGAAAGTGTTTTCCTTTTATTTTGGACGGAAAACACTTTCTAGAAATTGTGAAAATTTAGGAATATCATTTTATTTGCTGATTATATATATTTGTCCTCAAACTTTTGATTGATATATATTTTGTTTGAATCTTTTTTTTTAATTTCATCCCTTAAAATTTGATTTAATTTTATTTTTATATTAACTTTGGTCCTCATTTTCATGATTGTTATTTGCTTTTCTCTTATTATTTTTTTAATTGAAATTTTTTATCTATCAAATTTGATCCTCATTCTTTTGATTGTTACTTATTTTATTTGAAATAATTTATGAAATTGTAATTATTATTATTTTAATTTCATCTTCTTTCAATTTTTTTATTTGTTAGATTTGATCTCTATTATTTTGATTATTATTTATTTTATTTGAGATAATTTATGAAATTATATATTTTTCATTCTCATTCAACTTTTTAATTTGTAAAGTTTGTTCCTCATTATTTTA
>Ga0307515_10023129_pt1 | contig 10911 bp, 5 predicted proteins | sample 17_EM_MG_FD_194513 | JGI IMG/M metagenome (GOLD analysis project Ga0307515, IMG submission 194513) | Populus trichocarpa ectomycorrhiza microbial communities from riparian zone in the Pacific Northwest, United States - 17_EM | ecosystem: Host-associated > Plants > Roots > Unclassified | place...
GGGGAGGAGGGGGGGAGTGGGGGAGGGTTATATGTGAGGGAAGGTTCGAGTTGATGGTGGTGTGGATTTGAGTTCATGTTGAAGAAATTATATTTGGAGTAGATGAAGGAAACGATAGCAGGGGAAGAGATTACGAGTATTTGAACTTATGGGAGTCACATAAAAGTCTACACCCCCGTTTTATAGAGATTAAGAACGCATTCCGTATATAACATCTATGCCAGCTAATTACAATCCCCTCATCCCTTTTTAACTAAGCATTCTTACTCCCACCACTCGGCTTCTTGTCCCCACCCGTAACACTCCGATCATCGCGCTTCTGGTATGAAACCTCGGGCGTGGCCGGAGAGTACTCGAGAGGATTCTGAGCTCCTTTTTCGGCGAGTCCTTCCTGTGGAGTTTGTAGTCCAAGGTTAGATATGAAATACTAAAGATCGGATGAGAAGGAAACGACATGACACAAAGCAGTAGGAACCAAGATGCCGGCAACTTGCGACACCGAGTACAGGCAGATAAACAAGAAAAAACTGGCACAAAACAAGAGAAACGTCCAACACCTCTCCTGTCCCCCAAAAAAAGGCCATGTAAAACTCCAAACCAATACACCTCCAGCTCTAACTCCATGTTTCTCGCTTAGAAACTCCAACAAGTGTAAAGCAAGCAAACCGACGTAGCAGGGTATGCAGCAGCAAAAACAATCACAACCAGAAACCCCCCAACATCACACCAACATGCATATCAAAATCAAAATCAACATCATTCCACTCCACTCCCGCTGCCGCTGCCGCGATACCACCCCGACGTAGACCAGGAAAAGAAACAACCGAGCATACCTCCCTGCCCGCTGCCGCCTTCTCGGACGCCGGGTTCGTATCGGAGTTGTATGCAACATCGTCGTGCGCGATCTCGTCGTTTGTGCCTGAGCGTGTGGACTCCTTCGATGTTGGCGTAAGGTCGTCTTTGTGGGGGATTTTAGAGGTTGATGATGCGAGGGTGCGACGGCCGGCGCTTGCGACGAAGGTGGGCGTGAAACGAGTTGTGAGGCGGAACATTTTTCTGTGTTGTTAGAGAGGAGAAAGTGGGGGGATGGAGGTGGGGTACGAGAAAATGAAGGGTTTTGTGGTGCGTAGATTTTTTGCGATGGTACTTTTAAGGTTGCGTGGAGGATGGAAAATTTGTTTGTTATGGGTTGGTCAGAGGTGACGTCGGTGGATTGGAAATAGGAGATGACGTAGGTGTGCAGTTTAGCTGAGGCGGTAAGCGTGGCAATCGCCCAAGGGGAAGCACCCGCGAGCGGAACCCTAATCTCTGCAGGGATCAGCTCATGTTACAAGCGATGCTCACACCATCAGACGTTACAGATTCTCTTAACCATAGCACATGAATTGAAATTTCTGGTCGACGCCCGTGATTTAGGAATGTGGGGGCTGGGGATATGTTCGGCGAGTTCCATTTTGTACTGAGAGCAGTGTCTAATTGTCGAAAGTAGCTCTCATAAACCAAACTTTGCTTCGCTCACAAGCTGTTCACAGAACTGAAAGCCTAGGCACAAGAGGAGCCGGAATTTCAACAGAGTGACCGTCGCAAGATAGACAAAAGACAAGATGTCTCAGGATCTGCTCTTGAAAGTTTTGAGACTCTAAAGTACGCTCCCAATTGGTGAGATGTCTCGAGTGGATCAGTTTACTAATGGAAGAAGCCAAATATCCTTAATCTAAAGAAAAATTTTGCGGATTCCTCATCGACACTATTCGTTTCGCGTTTACAGCTGTGCAAAAGCTCTCCCGAATACCTGGCTACCTCTCTCTTGCGGCGCGTCTGGGAGAAAATGCTCTTTTAAGAGGAAATAAACCAACCATGCACGGGGCCCAGTACGATAACGAAATTCCTTCGTTGACAACAGAGTTGGCATCATTATGGAAGAAGAAGTACGACATGCTTACTATGACCACCGGATGTTCCAGACCAAAAAATTGACCGATCACATGGATCTTTACAGCCATCGACAATTGTCCTCAGCACCTCCGTTGTGATTGTGCTTAGAGGCATATATTTCTTCAAGTTCTCTCTCATTCACCTATATAGACCTAGTCGGAGCCAGCAGGACAATCATCTCGGGTGTCCTAGAGGCAATCGGATAAGATTTGAGTTGATTTTGGTGGCTTTGGATGTACCATCTGCTACAGACTGCCCCTTTGGGTTCGAATACTAAGAAGGAAGATTCAATACCACACAATAGTACAACGATGACTGAGCCATTATGCCTGAGCTACTGATCGAATCAGCCTTGCTACATATATCGACCGACAACCGCACCAAAGCCAGGTTCAATCAATACAAGCATTAGGAGGAATCTTACCTTGTCCAAGAGGTATTCTATATCAGGGCAAGCTACGCCTGGGGGCGGCAAGTATATTGACGTGGTTCCATGAAACAAGTGTGTTGCACGAAGATCTGAGTTGTGGGAATGACCCTCTCGATATTTGGCTTGTGCTTCGCTTTCTAGTGTCGACCTCCACTTCGCATTTCCACAACACTTGTCATGCCTTTTCGCCAACCAACTCTAGCCTCATTTCAGGAGAGACGAATCAAGCATTCCACCACCTTCCGCCCGTCAGGCAAGAGGTCAACATCTGCCCCTCCAGTCGGCCCACCGACAGCCGGGGGTAAAACCTCTCTTACTCCCAATAGAATAGTGCGTCTGCTCTGCACGCATTCCGGTAGCGTACCACTAAGAAGAGATTGGATGGAAGTGTAGATTGTGGATTTCAGTAACTGCAGGATTCTATCCGATTGGGGGGTCTCACAAACTACGTCAGGAGAACCTTACCTCTGACCTGGTCGGAAATCGAATTTTTCAAGATTCCTAGTACTTGAACTCCGCTTTAGAGCGTGTTAGCCTTCCCAAATAGGCAGTGTTGGATCATAAAATCACATACAAAAACCGTCTGCGCACGTTGGTTTGGTCGCAACCGCAACCAAGCCATTAAATCTAACGTACACAGACGGATTTTGTATATGGCTTATAATCCAACACTACCTATTTGGGAGGGCGAGCACACTCTTTTCCGGCCGGAAGTCGGTACGCAAACTCACAGAATTGCTGGGTCAATGCGTCAGTCATCTGATCATCAGTTCATGTGTCTAATCCCCTGAAATATCGTTCGTATTGAGGTTGAAGGACATCGGGAGCTGACAGACATGGTCGCCGGCGTTAATGATAGCACCGTCGAACCACTAGTACACATTACCCCCACCCTATCGTGGCTGTCGCCGCTAGAAGCAAGTACACTGCCCACGAGGGCTGGGTAAGGACCTTGTCTAATGTTGAGAGTGAAACAGCTGGGAGCCACTACGATGTTCCGCGAACAAAGAATGCGTACGATGGCAAATGCGCCACACGACTTGTACTTGTACACATCATTTGATAACCGATCTAACCCACAAAACACCAAGGATTAATATTGTGTATGGCTCACAGCCACAGTTTTGTTCGGAAGGAATGTTGTTCTTACGAGGTGTTAAAAATACGGCTGGCGCTTAATCGAAAACGACCAACCAGCTGGCAACAACCGACTGTGCCGCCGACCCGCATAATCACCTATCCTACGCTTGGAGTCATCCTCTTGTCCTGGGGTTGAGGAATGCTAGGCAGTATCTTCAGTGTTTCATTTGGTACCCCCAGCGCGCAACTGCACACACTCTATCCAGTCTACACCAACTTGTTACATGATCTTCAAGAAGTGATACTTACGGTTAGCCGCAGTCCTATTGCTTTCAAAATTTTACGAGTTGAATATATACTCAACCTATATTATAACGCTGTATACTTGGTATAAAACATCGTCCTGCCGGACATTCATTTCAAACATCAGCAGCCTTTTGGTCTTCTAAATTTCCTAAAGCTCTAGTTATTCTGAATTGTCAGGTTATGCTGCGAAGCTTCTACGGATTCTGTCGTAATACCCACCTTCAGAGCTTTCTTTGTAATATCTATTCTCAACGCCCTAATCCTCTCCGTCTCCCCTCCGTCACCTCAACAACGTTCACCCCACCATCACCACCACCACCCTGTCTAGCCCCTCCATCCACCATGACTACTACCCCATCCTCCTACACCTTCGTGGACACCGCGGAATCCCTCGCCGCGATGATCCCAGCCCTCACCAACCTCCCCACAACCCCACCCTCCCTCTACATCGACCTCGAAGGCGTCGAACTCTCCCGTCGCGGCACAATCTCAATTATGCAAATCTACGTCCTCCCTGCGCGGCACACCTACCTCCTCGACATACACGTCCTCGGCACCTCCGCCTTCACTCCCGCCCTCAAATCCATCCTCGAGTCTCCATCGGTACCAAAATGTTTCTTTGACGTCCGCCGCGACGCAGACGCACTCTATAACCTCTTCGGCGTGTCCATGGCGGGGATCTGGGATCTGCAGCTTATGGAGCTTGCCACTCGTCCCGGGCGCAAACAGTGTGTCAACGGCCTTGCGCGGTGTATCCGCACGGACGCCGGGCTGCGATGGAATCAGGTCCGTGAGTTTGAGGCGAGGAAACAGATGGGGCTTAAGCTGTTTGCGCCGGAGAAAGGGGGGAGTTATGAGGTGTTCAATGAGAGGCCGGTGAGACCAGAGATTGTCGAGTATTGTGTCCAGGATGTGGAGTTCTTGCCCGTACTGTGGGGGAAGTATAAGACTAAGTTGACGGCGCATTGGATGAGGAAGTTGGAGACTGCGACTGCGGAGAGACTGGCGATGGCGAAGAGTCCGAGTTTTATGCCAAATGGGAGGAATATGGCGTTGGGTCCGTGGTAGGTGGAGGGAGGGAGGGTGAAGGAGAGGATGCGGGAGGGTGGATGGAGGGATGGAGGGATGGAGGGGTAGGCATGTAGATTTAGTTGAGTTTGTGTATGAATGAATAAAATATCGCTTGGAACCTGTATGTTCTGTTGTTTATTTCTGTGGCCTTGTGCAAGGTGACTGAGCATTAAAATACGGTATTACAAATTCGTTAGTCGGATTGAACGCGCTCTTTAGAGAAGGTGAGATTGATGAAGAATGTGAGACTTAGAATTCCTCCATCATTAACTCGCTGGGTTGAATGCTAGAGATACTCCCCAGGACTGCTGTCGCCTCGTGAAAACTAGAAACGGGAGCCGGAGTCTGAGTTCTTGGTGTAAATTAACCACATGCAATTGGACGAAGAGGGGCTAAAAGAGTGAGTATCACAGGTTTCGCACCCGCGCCTGGCATTTGCAGCACCTAATGTTTAAAGCACCATGCTATCCCATCAAAGCTAAGAGATTAGCTCTTGCTCATTAGCTATTTGGAGGGGGTTCTATCGCAAAGATAACTATTATCTACCCGTCGCATAACTCCCTCTTCTGTTAGTTTGGCAATCGTTACAGTTATGCAGGTGCCAAAGCAGCAGTACAGTGAACGAACGGAACAAAGAAGGGTAGAATAGTGAGTGCCAGAGGTTTTGAACCTGTGTCCTGGCGTTTGCAGCGCCGAGTATTTGTAATACTATGTTCACCCATCAAAGCTAAACGATGAGTGCTTGCGCATGATCCATATCTTCGGGGCCTTCTATCACCGTATCTACCTGGCACAGAACTTCTTTTTGTGAGTGTTAGTCTGGTAATCTTAGCGATTTTCGTGTTGCTGTCAAAGCGTAGTACGGTGAACGACAGGACAATAGAAGGCAAAAGAGCAACCATTACATACATGTGCCCTGGCACCTGGCGTTTACAACACCATGCTCTTTCATCAAAGCTAAGCGATCACTTCTTGCTCACTTGGCCTGTTTTTAGGGACTTGCATGGTTCAAGAGGTAGTCTGCCCCTTCTTTTGCTGAACGTTAGTTTTCATGGTCATTATGAACGTAGCATCCCCATCACGAATCCCCTGCGAGATAACTATATTCCCTCCCATCCGCCCCATCCGCCCCATCTCACAAACAAACCCAACCATGAGTAGCACCAACCCCGCCACAAAACCTACGAAGCCGAGTAAACACACCGAGGATACACTAAGGTACTGGAAATGCTGCCATTGCGACGAGATCTGGAATTTCGTGGCTTGGAATGGAATGAAGTGTCAGGGTAAAAGTGTGAGCACCGGTGCTGTCAGGTATGCCCGTTGTTGTCAAGAAAGAATTGGTGTACTATCCATTGAGGAAGTGAAACTGGGTCGGTTGTAATATATGTAGCGACTCCTAGTTTGACTACTGATGGAAGTCCTAACGATTTTTGCGTTACAGCTAAAATCGTAGTGCTGTAAGCGACGGGATAAAAGACTGGTAAAAAAGGTGAATATCACAGGTTTCGAACCTACACCTGGGTTTATAGCACCAGCTTTATAGACTAGGCAGTCGTGTTCCTCATATCGTTTTACGGTACCTTCAGCGACTTTAAGACTGACGATTTTGCATCTAAACGCAAACCATATTACGTAGTACTGCACTGGCGTCTGATCTCAGTGACAGCACAATGGAAGTGTAGTGTTTGTGTCCCAGTAATAAGGTATCCATCATGTCATAACATCATCGGATAAAAATGAACTTCCTAGCACAACAGGTAGACCATGGTGTTATAAACACCCGGTACTGTAAACACCAATCGCAAACTCGAAATCTGTGGCGGTCGCTCTTTCGTAGTTGTCGTCTATATCTCTGAATGATGAATTCACGCTTCGCAAAATTTTACCTGGCAAGAGCCCCTGCAGCTGGTTCCTGATTCTTTCCATGTAGCTGTGCCGCAATTAGTGTGTTCTTGTACTTTATTATGAGCTAGCTTTGTGCATGGCCGTGTGCACGTAATGAGAACACTGAGAAGAGTCATTTTTCATGATTAGTGGAAAGTTTAATAGTTTGCCAATCGGGATCGTTCCAGGCTTTAGAAAGCATTAGTCCAGCGCATCGATTTATACGGAATTCCCACTAAACGTTGTATCCCGTCGATCTCACCTTCAAACGTTTTTGGCCGTGACGATTGCAATTATGTGGAGTCAACCAGTGACAGGGTTTTATCACGAGATCGTCTAGGTGCACATCACCGGTGCTACCAGCCAGAAAAATCGTGATTTTATTGGTAGCGGCAAACGTGGTCACATTTTAGGCTGCGGCACCAGTCTCCCAATTGGGTGGTGGCCGGTTGCAGTCTGATATTGTTGTGCAGGAAATCAACGATCAAATTCCAGGTAGTTGAAATATCAGAGCAATATCCAAACATTGTATCGTCTGCCGGTGCAATGCATTAGCCCGAAACATATCTCTGCAGCTGCAGTCGATCGATCGATATGTAGATATCTGCACATTTTTGGTGGTGTGATGTCGCCTTAGATTTCTGCTGATATATGGTAAACCCGTTTAACTTGTTTTTTAGGTTTTCAATGCAAAACTTATAATCTAGAGTACGTTGCCAGTTTTCGATCGATTTGTCAAAGAAAAGCAACATTTCATTACTTTTAAAAGATGACTTCTCCTTGCAACCTTTACGAGCTACTCGCTCAAGCAGCCGATATCCGTCCAAAGCTAGAAGTCGGTTGGCTCAAAGGGATCACTGTCTACTCATACGGACACGCTCACGGGGTTGCAAAGCCAATCGTCAGCGTCCCATACGATTACCTCTTTCATCAAGCTCAGTCAAGTACGACTTTTGTGCATCGCATTAAAGGAATTACTGCAGACTCGGTTGTCTTACTGCACTTGAATAGCCATCTCGATGTTATCAAGTGGTTTTGGACTGTTGTTGTGGCGGGATATCTGCCCGTCATCTCCACGCCCTTTGTCAATGACCTCGAGCAACGAAAGACGCATATATTACACCTTCAAACATTGCTTCATAATCCAGTCATCATCACTACCATGGACCTTCTCCAGGAATTTGATGGGATAGGCGCTCTCAACATCCACACCATTGAGGAGCTTCTAGCAAACAGTAGACTCGGAGATGTAACACCGACTGTATATGACAAAGGACCTTCAAAGCAGGAGGACGACTTGGCAGTCTTAGCGCTTACTTCTGGAAATACTGGTAAAGCGAAGGCCGTTTGTCTCCGACACGGCCAAATTTTGACGGCCATCAGAGCTAAAAGCGAGTATCACGAAACCGGTAGCGATGATAACTTTCTTAACTGGATAGGGTTGGATCATATCGCGGGTTTAACGGAGATACATCTCCAAGCTATGTACCTAAAGGCAAGTCAGGTGCACGTGCAGGCGGCGGACCTTCTTGAAGATCCTCTCATCTTCTTCCGAATGATCAACCAGAACGAAATCGCATACACATTCGTTCCAAGCTTTTATCTTGCCGGACTGAGACGTGCCCTTGAAGAGTTTGCTGGATCCCGCTCAGACGCCGCAAAGTACCTGGATCTGTCGTATTTGCGTGCATTGGTCTGCGGAGGAGAAGTTTGCGTCGTAGAAACATGTAAGGCAATCTCTGACCTTCTCGTAAGGTTTGGTGCCGCGAAGCATGTTATCAGACCGGGATTTGGGATGACAGAGACCTGTGCAGGATCAATATATAGCAAAATTTGCCCAACTTACGATCTTTACAACGAGCTAAGGGTAACATCGCTCGGGCGCTGTGTGCCAGGAATTGATATGCGCGTTATGGCCGAAAATGGAATGACGGCTGCTAGGGGCGAGATTGGGAATCTTCAAGTCACCGGCCCGATCATTTTTAAGGAGTATTACCACAATCCGAAGGCAACAGCAGAGGCTTTTACCCTAGATGGATGGTTCATCACCGGTGACCAGGCTTTTATCGACGAGTCTAGGTGTCTCAACATAGCCGGCAGAGCAAAAGAGAGCATCATCATCAATGGCGTCAAACATTTCCCCGGAGAGTTAGAAGGCGTGGTTGAACACGCGTCAATCGAAGGAGTCGCCTCTTCTTACACGGTTGTCTTTCCTCACCGGCTAGAAGGATCTCAATCCGAGGAAATCTGTATCGTTTATTTACCCACGTATCATCCAGCAGACGCGGGTGCTCGGGTTGTAGCGACAGACGGCATATCCCAAATCATTCTGAGTCACTGTGGAGTTCTGCCATACAAGGTGATTCCTTTGAACAAACAACTCCTTCTGAAGTCTTCCCTAGGGAAAATCTCAAGAACAAAGATCCGGGTTGCATTCGAAAGCGGGGAGTACAGAAGCTACCAACAAGCCAACGACCAGGCGATTGAGGCCTACAGAACGCGTGGTGAAGACCCATTAAATAAAGCCGAGGAAATTATCATGAACACCTGCTGTGATCTTCTTGGCGCCCCCAATAGTAAATTCGAGGTCAATACCAGTCTCCTTCAGTTGGGTATCACTTCCATCCAAATTATCCAACTCAAACAAGAACTCCAGAGAAAGTTCGATCTAAAAATTGAGATTCCAGTTCTTACTATTCTCACCAATCCATCAATCCGTGATCTGGCGGCCGCGTTGAACTATCTTGATAGTGCCCCGAAATACAACCCAGCTGTCATTTTGCAGAGCCAAGGAGCAGAGACGCCTCTGTGGTTGATTCACTCCGAAGTCGGGGAGGTCCTAGCATTCTTAGATCTCGCGAAATACATCACCGATCGGCCAGTATATGCACTTCGTGCACAAGGAACTGAGGGAGATGAGGATTTTTTCAGGGATATACCAGATGCTGTGAACGTATACCACGCCGCCATCAAGAATCTGCAACCAGAGGGACCATACGCCATTGCCGGCTTCTCTTACGGAGCCATTCTCGCCGTCGAAGTCGCTAAAGCCCTCGAAGCCGGAGGAGACGTAATCCCGTTCCTTGGTGTTTTCAACCCACCGCCATGCGTCGGGACCCAAATACGCCAGCTGGAATGGACCGAAACTATCCTGGAACTGTCGTACTTCCTGGGTCTGATCACAGAATCCTATGCACGCGAGATTTCCCCCAAGTTGCAATACCTTTCGCAGGAAGAAGTCTCGGAATTCATCATTGAGCACTCCGAAAGGAAGCGAGTTGGCGAGCTTGCCTTTGACAAGAAGAAACTTGCAAGGTGGGCTGATCTCGCCCATGCTTTTCACACAATGGCGCGGGAGTACGAACCGACCGGCACCGTTGATTCTATAGATGTCTTCTACGCCGCCCCGCCACCTGCAGTATCGGAAGACAAGGAGGGGTGGATCTCGGACCATCTGTATAAGTGGGGGGAATGCGCCAGGTCGGAGCCTAGATTTCACGCTGCCGATGGAACCCTCCACACCATGGTCGGACCCGATCATGTGTTCTCTTTCCAGCAAAAGTTGAAGGCTGTCTTGCATGAACGTGGGTTGTGATTTCGTTATCTATAAATATGCTGCTTGGGACCCTAGTTAAGCGTCACCTCATATTTCATTCGTCTTCGGTAATTACTTAGTAATTTCTGGAAAGTTGTGGAATAAGATGGAAGTTGGTGGAATCATACAGAGTTATGCTATGTTAATTAGTGTTCCGCAAGTTGTTTGTTTCTATCATGTACGAAGAGTGGTTAGCATCAGGTATATGGATACCTGGTGGAGTATGAGTGTCTTTGAAAACGTCAGGAAGATTTAAGTACAAACTCGATGTTCATGATATGTACAAGATACGGTGGCGGCTTCGCCGCCTTCTAGGGTGACCCAGATAGACTTTTCTTCAGCTCTCAGTGGGTCTATCTCTACTCTACCGTCTCCGTAGACAGAGGAAAAACGCGTTGGCAACCTAGAAGAGGCTTTCCACCCAGATACCTCCTTTCCACCCAGCTACCTCAATCAATTAAATTTTAATTAACTCCACGAGTTTTTATATATATATACACATGCTTTGTCGGCTCGAATCATTCTCATTGGTTGACTTGTGGTACGTACCTCTAAGAAGGATTTTTATTGGCTGACAACCCACAGCTTCAATCATTTGGATGGCTTG
>Ga0307515_10023131_pt1 | contig 10910 bp, 9 predicted proteins | sample 17_EM_MG_FD_194513 | JGI IMG/M metagenome (GOLD analysis project Ga0307515, IMG submission 194513) | Populus trichocarpa ectomycorrhiza microbial communities from riparian zone in the Pacific Northwest, United States - 17_EM | ecosystem: Host-associated > Plants > Roots > Unclassified | place...
TTTAAAGAAATCTTGAAAAAAAGTCAAAATTGACCAAACATATAGAATTTAAAATGCAAGGACCAAATTGGAAAAGCAAAATAAAAAAAAAGCATCAATAAAACGATGTGTTTCACAAAATAAAAAGTCTTAAAAAGCCAAAACAACATCGTTTTGGAAAAGCTAAAACAACCCCTTATTCTCCATCATGCATGTATGGCGCCTTCACATTTTGTTTTCTTCCTTATTTTTGCATGTTTTGGTTGGACCCTTGGACAACTCTCTCTCTCTCTCTCTATCGCCTCCCATAAATTCCAATAAACACACCCATCACCTCACATGCATATATAATTCATTATAAACCCAAAACTTATTACATTATCCCTTTGAAATGGCTCAAAAAGCAGTGCAAAGTGCCCAAACCAATCATGTGTGTACAAAATGTACACCAAAGGTAAAGAGTCAAAATCATCCCAAGAAAACCAAGGGACATGATTGTTCCACCTAGAAAGGTTCTAGGACCTTCCTTCGTGTCTTTAAATATAGAGGCATAGTAAGAAAGAAAAAAAAACGAGCTAATTTAGAAAGAGAATGTCAAAATATGAGAAGAGAAAGTTTGAGCTGAGGGAAATAAGCTAGAAGGTGAGGGAAGAAATGAGAAAAGAGAAAGAAAAGCAGAAAAAGAGAAAACCAACCTTAAACCTCATAAAACCTGAAAATAGTAAAAAGAAAATGTGGTCTTTTGGGTCTGAAACTGGTTTGTTTTGAACTAGAGAGCTTCAAAAGAAAAAGTGGAAGAATATATGAAGAAAAAAGAAGAGGATAAGATGTTAAAACTAAATAGAAAATGGTACATAAAGCCAGAGAAAGAAAATTATCAAAAACACCTCACCACAGCCACCCAACCACCATTATTGCCACTATAAGCCACCACAACACCTCCCAATTCATCTAGAATCACCTTTGAGGTAAGTCATAACCTTTCTTCCCTCTTTTTCTTTCCCTAGTGTTTTGCTTAAGATAGTTTCTTATATGTAGAAACCTATGTTTTTAGGGTTTAGTTGGGTTTAATCTAGATTTTGTATGCTTTTGATTAAAAGAAATATAAAAATTAGATGTTAAATATGTGTTTTTTATTTTCTTAGAAAATAATGCAAAATAAAAATTTAAAATTTATTAGGGTTTACTTGTGTTGGAATCTAATGTTTGTCTATTTTTAATGATAAATATGACCAGTTATGATTTTTCTTGCTTGCTTAGAAGATGATGAATGAATGAAAAACTTGAAAAAAAATTTAGGATTTAGTTTTCTTTTTACCTAGGGTTTGTTGGTCGAGAAAAAATTAGTTTGATTGGAATTTCACATTTTAACTTTCTTTAGGTTAATATTAGGCTTTATTGAACTTGAATTCATTGTTGTTAATAATAAATCCATGAAATCTTCTCTTTTTAGGGACTAACGTCAAAAATTATCATTCAAAAATAAAAAAAAAATACAGTGAAATCTCCTATTTTAGGTATTAACATCAAAACTTTTTTAAAAAATAAAACAAATTGATGAAATCTTCTATTTTTAAGGATTCACATAAAACATTTTCTTTCAAAATAAAAAAATTAAAGAAATCTCTTATTTTTATGGATTGACGTCAAACTTTATGATAAGTAGGCTTATAGATAAATTTATGTAATTAATAGTTTGCTAGAATAAATTTAGGAGGAAACACATAACAAAGATGACCTTTTATTTGAAAGGATGTGATAAAAGTTATGTCGATCTTTCCTTAGACATAAATAACTCATTATCTGAATTTTTTAGACCAATGATTATTTTAGGATTCATAGTTTCTTTTAATTACTAGGTGGCAACTCCATTATTTTTATTTTCCTTTTAATTTTGAAGAGTTTTGTATTTGTCATGGTTTGACAACCTTAAACAATTACAAATGCGCTTTTACATGTTTTTTAGACTAATTATGTTGATGACAATGTTATGTTGTAAAATTATGTCAAGATTACACAAATATTCTTATAATGTGTATATTGAAAAAATGAGAAATATAGAGATAAAAAAAAATGAGAAATATAAAGATAAAAGAAATATCTAATCTAAGTGATTTGGTTAAATTTACTAGGACAAAAATGGATCAAAATTCTAGTATATCAAATACGATGAATACAAAGCACAAATATATTGAATTCAAACTCCAAACCCCAAATTCTATATGCTCCTAAGATACTTGCAAAGATCAATCACACAAAAAGCATTAAGAAAAACATACAAATCTTGATGGATAACAACTCAAATATAAAAGGAATAATTCCTAAAAGCTCTTTAATCCCAAAGTTCAAAGATACCTTTGCAAATAAGTTGAGTCAAGTCAAGCATATATCAAGTTTCGCTCATTTAGATTGCTTAATGAAATGAAAAACAAGCTAGGTTTAAACTTTGACACATCCGTTATAATCTAAACTAATTCTTTTTTCATAAAATATAAAAAAATCAAACATGATAAAATATACAAAAATAAATATAAAACTTTTTTATATCCCGAGGTTATATTTTTTCCTAACTTATCATAACTATATTCCAATTAAATAATAATATATTTGAAGCTTACTTAAAAGCCTAATTCACAAGTTTAATTGAGCTGATTTACAAGTTTTAATAAGGCAAACTTAGCTAAGTTGAAGCTTGGCTCATTTATATAACAAACTTTAAAAATAAGCTTACATAAACTCATTATTCCTTCACAAATAAGTTTGAATCAAGTTATTAATGAATAGAGTTTCGACCAGCTTGACTCATTTGCAGACCTTGTTCACAAGTCTAATTGAGCTCACTTGTAAGATTTAATGAGACAAACTTAGCTAATTTAGAAGCTCAACTCATTTATATAACAAGCTTTAAAAATAGACTTGCATAAGCTCAATATATATTCATAAATAAGTTTGAACCAAGCTATCAATGAATAGAGTTTCGAGTAGCGTGACTAACTTACAGACCTATTTAAAATCTCACAATCTCCTTTAAAGAAAACAAAAAAAAAAACAAAAAAGAGCTCTTTCAATTTTGATGGTAACAACTTTGTTTTAACCTAGAATGTCTTCATCTCATTCTATTATCCTTGAAATTGATCTAACACAAAAGGATAGTAACTTTAATCATGTGATCAAATGACCAAGTTGCATGGGAATTGTTAAGGTATGTGTGGGATATATCAAAAGTTATATAACCTCCCATATAATACAAGAGTCATCATAATATTCTTTATCTTGATTTAAATTGAACCAAGTATGAAAAATGATAGTACAAATATTTCTTCATCTTCTTTTTCTTAAAAAAATTAAGGGTATTCAACTATGGCAACCATTAAGCAAGTTCAAGTTGTGATAGAACTTGACATCAAAAAGGGACTTCCTTAACAAAATAAGTCGATCATCCAACATTCTATATAATTAACATAAAATATCAAATTTTACTTATCAAATGCACCAATAATGCATAATTCTATTTTTCTTGAACTTTGATACATAAAATATCAAATTTATCAAAAAAAAAAAAACATCTCTTTTCCATATGCCTTGACCATATATGTCATAACCTATTAATTTTAGGGATTTTTTAGAAGAAGAAACAACCATTGCATATAAAATAAGATAATCATAGAAGACATAAAGTTTTTCAGCCTGCTTTGCTTATATTGCAATAAAGGGTCTTTAATAAATCTCAAACTCTATCTTTAATAGAGTACTTAAATAAAAGCTAGGAAAAGTATTTTTTATTAATTATAAATATGTTGAACAATGCACAAACTTCTCACCACATCATATATCATTTATTTTGACTCAAATAATTCCTACCTTACTTCATAAATTAAATTATTAGGTTTCATAACTTCACCTCCATTGACCTCGTATATGGAGAACCAATCCATGTTAAAAAAAGAAAAAATAGGAACAAGAAGAATTCATAATCGAATCATCTTGTAGTTTTGTATTATCATTTATAACGATCACACACTTAAACCCATTATGAGTAATCACCAAAACATTAGCCTCTTAAGAGTTTTCAAACCATTTTCCTTTATTCATTATCCAATTTTCTTTTAACCTCGAACATTGTTTTCTAAATATATGTTCTTTTTTGTTACAATAATTAAAAGTTATATTTTTAATATCCAAGTCTTATTATACTTGTATTATTATTATCAAAGTCTCTTTTTGAAAACCTATCTCTACCAACCAAAGTTTTGTGGAAGTATCATTAATATAACCATTAACATAAGTATCAATTTTTGTTTGGATGGTAAGGTCATTTTGACCTCATTAACAAAAATGATGATTTTATGAAAAAAGAAAGATCTCTCAAATGTATTTATATGAGATGTTGATAAGGAACATAAAAACATAAAATTTCATTTTTCTCTTTAATCAAACATCAATAGACATCAAATTCATAACAATAAAACAATTTATCAAGATGAGTCATTGTTGATGCATCTTTTATCATCCATAACACATACAAAAAATTATTCAAATACAAGATATTCATAAGAAATTTTATATCATCTATAAAGGCTTTAACTTAGTAGTTTTTTTTTGTTGACCTCATCAAATAAACAAGAGCATTAAGTTACTAAATTCTTTTCGTCTATATCTTTCTTTTGATCATCTATCACCTATCACCTATACGGATATTTTCAAGTTAGCCAACATATCTTTTATAACCGTTACTTTATCATAATGGCACATAACTCCACTTGTTATAAACTAAAACTATAGGTATTGTACTACTCAATCAGCATACGAGTCTTTTGAACTAAAAAAAATGAATTCACCATTTGGTATTAAAGGATTAAGAAATCCAAAAATGCATTGGTGTTTTTCCATAGAAAATGGATAGTGATTTGGGAATTATACCTAAAGAAAGATTGCAATCATCCAAGTACTTGTTTTCCAATTTAAAAGTTCCAATTATGCATACCATTATTTACCCAATTATTTTCTAATTTTATATTAGGGTTATTTTTTGACCAAACATAAAGTCTATTTAAGATTTGATTTTTGAGATAAATATAGAATGAACTCTCACATTTGCTTTATGTCATTGGAACATAAATCGAGCAACGTATAGAATATCTTAAGCTTAGAAGTGTGTTTCGGATTTTAAAGATCAAGTTCATTTATTAGGTGTTTTAGGGTTTTAAGCGCTACTTAGCTTTATAGGCTTTTTTTTATAAGATGTTCACCACATTGTCAATCACATGAACTCCTAAAAAAGTATAAAATTTATAAAAATCTTGTGATGCTACAACTTTATAGGATTTGCAAATACATATATGAAAAATATAAATTTGATAAAAATTATAATGGAATCTCATGTAGTTCATGTTGAATCCTAAAATTAAAAATTATATCAACTTAGAATCCGATCCATTCACAATTTCTCATATGAGCACATATATGGAAAATATGGCAAAACACATGCAAACATTCACAAAGATGCAAACCATGGCAAGCAAGATTACTATAACAAGAAAATATGTAATTGTATATAGTGTGCTATTTTATACAAGATTTATTGTGGAATCATGTAAAAAAGAAAATCTTTTTCACTTAATATTGAATCCAGTTTCCACTCCCAATATGAATAACAAGCTTGGAAAAACATGATGAGCAAAAATGGGACAAGAAATTTAAATTCACTCTCAAACACACTATAATTCAAGTCAATCAAGCAGGAAAACTAAAAGTTCAATTAATTCAAGTAAAATAATGTAACGTACATACAAGGTTAATTAATTCGACTTGTTGGAATAAATAGAAAATGAGTTTCTCAAGCTGATATGGCATGTGATTCTATAAGTTTATTAGGGTAACTCAGTAGTATTATTAATTTAAAAAAATTTAGAATGTACGGCTTGGTGTGTTATTAAGTTTTGATCCTACAATCACCTAGAGGCACCCTCTCGAGTTCACCTCATTATTAATCTCCGAGTAAAATTATAAAAGATACGGTAAAAACAATTGTTGGTACTTATTGCTTCCAACAAGTCGAATTAATAAAGTCTCACAACTTTACTAAACACTCAATCGTCATACATTTTTCTTGTAATAAAAACTAGTCGCCAATAACAACAAATCACGTAAGACACACACAAACACACCCATTTAAGAAAACAATTGAGGCTACGGGCTATTTAATTAGCCACAACCATTTAAGAATGAAAAGAAAAGAAAAGAAATAGAGAGAAATAGTAACTAGGTGATCTGTGATACGTCATGGGTTGGGTCAAATTTTTTCTAATATAAAAAATAATGTCAAGGTGATGATAATCTAAGTCAATTCGGGTTAACTTTACTAACACACGACCTGAGATATGAGATCGATACAACAAGTAGAAAGGAAAGAGAAAAAAATATTTGCAAAACTCAAGACCCAATAATCTAATGTTAAATGATGAAACAAAAAAATTAAAAAAAATTATGTCGAAGAAAAACCTTGATTCAACCGGGGTTAACTTGACAACCAACCGCCCGCAATATAAAATCAAAATAAAAAATTAGACTATTAAAAGAAAGATATAACAAAAAAGACAAAAGTTCAATAAAACAACATTGAAAAAAACTCAAGCTAATTTAGGTTAACTTGACTAATCTGATGTAAACCCCAGTACTAAAGAATATGATTAGATTTAATATTCGTTAAATAGATTCTAAGAAGAAAAGGCCAATAATAAGAGAGTTAATGGGTTTGTAAAACCAAAGAATGACCAAGAGGATGAGAAAGTAAATAGACCCGTAAATGCTTAGAAATTTTGTTAGCAAATATATGGTCATTTAGAAATTTGGAAATAAGTTCAATTAAAAAGAGAAAGTGATAATAAAGGGAATGGCTAAGCTAAAATACATTAAATGAGACTTAAGAGAACAAGGAGTGATATATAAAGGTATGACAAAAAGAGGTACAAGGATAAAGATCACACAAGAGGAGGGACCAAAGTGGCAAATAATATTCAAATAAAACAAGTCAGCCCCCTTATTTTTCAAAGGAAGGCTGATGGTTAGGAAGGAGGAAAACACCTTTTCCTTCATCTTCTCTTTAAAACCCTCATTACCAAAACCTTGCATGCACCTTTTGTACTTAAAAAATATAGAGAGAGAGAGGGGGAGGGAAGGAGAGATAAACAAGAGAGTTAGACTTGTAGGCCTAAAATAGGAGAAGAAAAAACCACCGTAGGGAGGAAGAAAGAAGAAAAAGCCATGAGAGAGGAAGAAGTTTGGAGTTGGAAAATCAAAGAGGAAAAGAGTCTTGAACATAAACAAGAGATTTAAAGACATTATTAGTAAGTATTCAAGTAAAGCCCCAAATTCTCAAGTAGGGGTACTTGAACAACCTTGAAGAGATTGAGAAATTAAGACCAAATAAGTAGAGTAGAGATGAAATATATAAGAAATGTGAAACAAGTGCTGAAAATGATGAATAAAAATGGACATTTTAGAAACCTTAGGGTTCGACCAAAAAGGGAAAATTAGGGGAAAGTTTTTTTAAAATGAATTGTGTACTTATATGGTTATAATTGGTGTTATTATACAAAAGTCTAATGATTTCTTTTGTTAAAATGAATGTTTAAAGATTTCCTTAAATTTAATTTTTTATATGGACATGCTTGAAAGGATGAGTAGAATTACATAGAACAAACTATACCATGTTATGTGAGCTTGCTTATATGCAAGTAGAGAAGGAATTTTATGAAGAAAAAAAATGGAGTTTAAGGACTATAACGTTTTGACCAAGTAAGCAAGTCCTAAAGGAAAATCTTCAAAATTCAATTTTTTTTTTCATGTATGTTGAGGAGATAGACCTTTTAACATAGTTGTGGTGATTCCTTGATGAAATGGGCAATCTAGAGACATGGTAGGTTTGAATTTTTGGATTGATCACTACTAGAAAATTGTCAAATACAAACGGAAACACTGACAAAAAATTCCATTGGTATGTCGCGATGACCTTTACCGACATAATTTTTCATCCCTGTATCCATTGGTAAATACTGATAGAAAATTCCATCGGTATATACTGAGGGAATGACAACGGAATTACAATGGGATTCAAAAAGGCAAATCGTACGGTGATGTGATATTTTTACCAATAGAATGATCGATGGATTTACTAACAGTATAATTTTGTTGGTAATACCGTCAATGATATTTAATTTATGACCTGGTAATTGACCCTCCTCTCCCCATCTCCCCCTCCCCCATTTCTCCTTCTTCCTTATGCATTTTTTCTGCAACAAACAGTCACCCCTCGCCCATTCTCAACACAATTCAACCTCCCACAACAAATCCAACCACCAGAACACTCAATTTGTCAGCATCTGTATTCTGATTCAAATTTTATTGAGCATTCTCCACTTTAAGTACGTAAATCTACCCTTTTCTTAACTCAATTTTAAAATGTTGATTTTTTTCATATTTTTTAGTATATTTATTTTATTTGGGTGTTTACTTGTTTTATAGTATTTTCTCATATAAGTTTGTTGTATGGATTTGCGATTTGTACATCTTAGAGTTTGTTTTAGATTTTGTAAAATTATATATGTATGTAAATTGATGAAACTTATGTCGAATTTCTGACTTGGAAAAGAATTATTGCAAATGTCACTATTATTGATGGGGGTTACTGACAGAATTAGACCGTTGGTAAATTGCAAAAAGTTAGAAAAGAATTACTGCAAATGTCATTGTTACTATTAATGCACCGACAAAATTACATATGGTATTTAGTCAGTGATATGTTATATTTGCCGATGGATATACCAATGAAATAAAAAGGGTAATTGTTTTTTGCGCCTTTGTCAGTCTTTAAATCCATCGGTTTATTTATTATCGACAGACTAACCGATAGTCCATAAATTACCAACAAGAATTTTTTCGACGGATTGTTTCTGTCCATAAGTTCATCGGTAACATATGAACGGACTGCTAGTGTAAATACCAACAGGAATTTCCATTGGTCAAACTGTTAAATTTGATAGTGATTTATGATGATTATTATTGAATGTAGAGTAAATTTTACTACGATATGTAAATATGAGAAGCATGTTAGATTTAGTGAGAAATTTGAAAGAAAATATCTAGAAAAATAGGAGATGAGATTTTAGCCATGTGAGAAGAAATGAATGTGATACTTTCCACCAGGATAAAACTAGAATACATGTGTGTAATTTAACTTATTATTCATGAATATGAGTGTTTATCCTAAAAATCATTACTTGTATAAGTCAAGTTATAGAAAATCAAGTAAATTAATATTTAGAGAAACCTTGAAATGGAATAAAAATGTAGAATGGTGTATGCTTAATGAAAAATGATGAAATGGACACTAAGAGAGAATGGCCTAAAATTCGACCACCCAAGAAATAGGGAAGAAAATGAACTTTTTCATGGTGTAATTAATGTTAGGCATGGGAGGAAAACTTGAAATTAAATGAGTGAATTAAGTTCATGTAGGAAATGGTGAACGTAAAGAGAGTTGGAAAAGTGATACAATAAATAAGGTGTTATGGTGGGTGATATAATAATATAAATGCACGAAATAGTTTCTAGAAAGTACCTAGAAAGAAGTTTATATGCGTGTGTATGCTTGTATAGGTTTCAGCCAAATGAAATTTTTAGGGAGAAAATGTTCCAAAAAGTACAAAGTTGGTGGGGGGTAAAAAAGATTGGAAATAAAAAGAATAAAATCCCTCAAACAAGGTGAGAAATTGAAGAGATATTGTATGAAACATAAACTAAAAGTACAAGAAGAACATTACAAAGCAACGGAAATGAATGAGTTGTAAAAACACATAGTTATGTACATTGGTATAAACTAAATATTATGGTAAAAATGGTTTTAAATGGTATATTGACTTAAATACTCTTTATGAATCAAGGGGAACACCAGGGACTAGATCGTCGATTGACGGAGATCACACCATTAGAAGAGCAGTTAGGCTTTCTTTTCCTATGCTTTTACTTTAATTTGACAAAGTCTTTTAATTTAGATCATGATTATTATAAATTTTTTATGGATATTATTTTAATTTCATAGAACTCGATGAAAAAAAATAAAAGACTAGTGTGTTGTTGGTTCCAAGTGGGGGAACTCATTGTGTTGTTGTTTTCAAGAAGAGAAAAACTGTTGTGTTGTTGGTTCCAAGTGGTAGAACACAACGTGTTGTTATTTCTTAAAAGAGAAAAATCATTGTGTTGTTCGTTCCAAGTGGTGGAATCCAATATGTTGTTGTTTCCAAAAGGATGGAAACATTATGTTATTGGTTCCAAGTGTTGGGACTCATTGTCATGTTGTTTCATAAATTATGGAAACCGCTATGGTTGGTTCCAAGTGGTGGAACCTATTGTGTTGTTGTTTTCAAAAGGATGAAAATCATTGTGTTGTCAATTCCAAGTGTTGGAACCTATTCGGCTATTGCTTCAAATGGATAAGGAGTTATAATGTTATTGTTCATAGATAAATGAGGACGATTGTATATGTCTTCACCACAAATGGATGTCGTGGGTTTGAAAATGATTCAAGTCTATAAGAATTTGACCTGTGTTTTGTCATATTACAAGAGCATATTATGACATCTTAAAGTGTATAAAATGTAAGAGGTTATGTAAATTTTAATTTGGTGGTGGTGTGTGTGTGCATCTGAATCATGGCAGTGCAATCAGACTTTGACGTTGAAGAGTTCGGTTGAATCGAACGCTGAGGATGCATTCTTTGATCAAGTGGTAGCGCTGCCCTGTGCAAGCTTATTTCTGCTGGCAAATGCCAAGAAGAATGCCATATATGCTGTACACTTGGAATATGGGCCTTATCCTGCTGCAACCCGCATGGATTACATAGCTGAGTTTACAGTTACAATGCCTATTTTGAG
>Ga0307515_10023133_pt1 | contig 10909 bp, 13 predicted proteins | sample 17_EM_MG_FD_194513 | JGI IMG/M metagenome (GOLD analysis project Ga0307515, IMG submission 194513) | Populus trichocarpa ectomycorrhiza microbial communities from riparian zone in the Pacific Northwest, United States - 17_EM | ecosystem: Host-associated > Plants > Roots > Unclassified | place...
CAAACAAGGCCACAATACCTTGCTTTGTTACGGAAAATTCTCACAAGTTCAGCTTTGTTATCTGAGCCACAATTGGCCTTGCAAGAAAAAAATTGCCAAATGTGAACCAGTTTTTGGAGTCACTGTATCCTTCTGGAACAGGTCGTGGAGCAGTCGCGCGACGTCGGAGAAACCAGGGATCCATCGCCGATAGAAGTTCACAAATCCAATAAATTCCCGAACACCTCGGACTGATGTCAGGTTTTGCCATTCTGCGATTATGGAGGTCTTCTTTTCATCCATTTCGAAGCCATGACAACTAATGTCTACTCCAAGGAACTCGATTTTCGGCTTGTGGAACTCACATTTCTTCGGGTTGCAGAACAGGTTGGCTTCCCGAAGACATTGGAGTGTTTGGCGGACTCCTGCGATATGTTCCTCTAAAGTCTGATGATGATTGAGCGCATCATCGAGGTAGTTCTCGAGGTTCTTGTAAAGCAGCGGAGCGAAGACCTTGTCCATGAGGCGTTGGAAACACAGCAGTGCATTCGTAAATCCGAAGGTCATTACGCAAAGTCGGAAGGGGCCGAATGGAGTCATGAACGTGGTCTTCCATTCATCTCCGGGTCGGATATGGACCTGGTTGTAACCGGATTTTAGATCAAACTTCGTGAAAATTTCTGAACCACGGATGCGGTCCATCATCTCATTGATGCATGGAAGTGGATAACTGTCCTTGATCGTGATGTTGTTCAGTTTGCGGTAGTCAATAACGGGTCAGCGGGTTCCGTCCTTTTTCCAGACGAAGAACATCGGAGTGGCGATCAGACAGTTTGAATCTGCGGGTTCAGCCCCACCGGCATTGAGCATCTCATCAAGGACTTTTCGGCATTCGACGCATTCTTCCTGATTCATGTGGTACAGGTGGCTTGGCTTCGGCAATGGTTTCGATGGGTCGAGGTCGATTGTGAAGTCAGAGTCCGGTCGGAAATCGGGAAGGGTTGTGGCAGCCTTCTCTCCGTTGAAATGATCGAGGTAATCGTGATAGTACTCTGGGATATCCGTGGTTAGCGTCTGGAGGCGTTCCGGGATGTCGATAGCGTAGAGCTCAATCTCCTCAGCGGTGAGCGGATCTACAGTGAGCAAAAAAACCGATTCACAGAAGGTCAATTTTTGCTTGTGAGTCAAATTATAGCCCAGAGAACAAAGGTAAACCTGTGAGAATTTGTGATAACAAAGCTAGGTATCATGTCCTTTGTTATACCAAACACTAAATATTTGGCTCCTTTTGTTGATTTGATATTGACTTTAGAAGGGGCCCCACTCGATGAATCAGTTTTTTTGCCTGCACTAAAATGGGCCTAGTCATATGATATCACATGGCTAAACCTAAAATATCATGTAACCTGCCTTCAAGAGTATATATACCACCCATGGGTATCAACCACCCCCTGGAAAACATGTCCTCTAACACCCAGCAACTATTGTGACTTTACTCCAAAATGACAAATCCTGTCACCAGGTGGCTGCCCAGATGCATGTCAGCTACTCTACAGTTCAAATACTTTACTCCTCTGTCAAAGACAGCCTGCCCAAGCACCTGGTGGGCACCCAAGGCAGCTCATAGTCCATGGTCAATTCCTCCTTGCCCAAAGAGCCACCTCTGGAGCAGCTGATACTGGCTCACAATTCAAGAGACTTTCAGACCTCAATGTTACCCTCCAACCAGTTATTAATACCTTGAGAAAGGCAGATCTTAAGACTGCCATAGAGAAGAACAGGCCACTTCTTTCAAGGACTTGTTGGCAGGGGAGCCTTGGAGCACCACCACTGGACTCTGGAGGACTTGGGCAGGGTGAATTGGTCACATGAGACTAATATTAATAGGATGGGGTCAAATGGGAGGGCCTGGGTATGGAAAAAACCTGGGTCTGGCCTGAAGCACAATCACACCAGTGGATTCTCAAGTTTGGGGGCAGATTCTGGATGGTTTGGGGCTATGCACCTGCCCAAGGAGTGGATCATATGTGCACAATAGATAGGAGAATAGATGCTGAGCTGCACACCAGCATTCTTCAAGTTGAATTCCTAGCTATTGTGGAGTTTTGTTGGCTGGACAGGCTCCAGCTCACCTTTCAACAGGATAATGACCCTAATGACACCTTCAAGAAGGCTTCAAAATGGTTCCAATAGATCAAGGTCATTGTCATTGTCTTGAAGTGGCCTGCAGTCACCCAGCCTCACTCCATTTGAATATGGGTGGCAACACCTCATGTGGCAGCCCAATGTCTATGGGCCCCTCCTGCTGGTGTGGATGAGCTTTGGGGGCAAGTGCTGGTGGAATGGGATAGAACACCAAGTAAGGTTTGTAGAAATGTGATTGAGAGCAAGCCCAGAAGGATAGGGGCAGTGATAAAGGCCAAAAGGGCCCAAACCACATACCAGCAAAAAAACTGATTCATCAAGTCTGCTTGATTGTAAACTGTATATTAAATGATTGGCTGAGACTGAAGTTCTGAACTCCGGTGTAGCAAAGAACAAGATATCTACCTTTGTGTCCTGAATTTCCCACGGATTTACCTTTGTTCCTTGGGCCATAATTTGACTTGCAAGCAAAATTTGACCTTCTGTGAATCAGTTTTTTTGCTCACTGTAACTCAGTGTTGGGAATATTGTCAACCATTTCTGATGTTCAGATAAGGGGACGCTGACTAAAGAATGTGCTTGTGGGTTGTGTGAGGCAGTTCTTTTCACAATAATCCGATGCAAAGGTAACCTTACCACTTGACCAGTGTATCTGCGGATTGTGCTGCTGGAGCCACGGTAATCCGAGTATGATGTTATGCCCTCCCAGCGGTGTGACGTCAAAGGTGAGGGTCTCGGAATGGTTGCCAATGGCCATCCGGATCTCGACCTGTCGGTCTACACGCGAAAGGAGACGGCTGTTTACATCATTAACAGTGAGCGGGTTGCGGCTTTTCGTGACCAGTGCATGTTGTTCAACAAATCTTGGGTGTATAAAATTTCCCATGGCGCCCGAGTCAACCATGGCTGTTGTCTTGATCGTATCCACCAAAGTAATCAGAGCGGTTAGATGTCTTACTAATTGGTATGGGGTGACAGCCGAAACCAATACTGTATTCTCAGAAGACAAATCCGAATTACAAAATGAGGCAGAGTCCAACACATTTCCGTCTGTGGGCGCAACAGGCTCCGTTGGACAATCTAGTTTTTTGACTCTTCACGAGTCGGGGCAATGTCCGATGGTGGATCGACAGTGGCTGGCTCCACTGCTGCGATCTGCGTCTTGGACTTTTGTGGGCAGTTCGGGCGGATGTGACCCTTTTCTCCGCAGCCAAAACACCTTCCTTCAGAGCGGAATTGGAGTCGATCAGACTCTGAGAGACGTGTGCCAATTCGTGCAGACTCGGCCTTGATCTCGGGAGTTGATTGTCAGGAGGCGGAGTCGGGTCGTGGGGTCGAGTGGGCAGAATCGGAGGTACGGGACATGGGCTTCGGTTTTGTGTCACGACGGTCGGGGTCCTGGGCGGCCATACGCTCCTTGTTGAGAGTGATGGCAAGAGCTTTGAGGTCCTCAAGTAGTTCGGGTTTCCGTCCGACCAAATCTCGTTTTACCTTGTACTTGAGTCCCATGTAGAAGGCAGAGGTGATCATCTCCTCATTGTGAAATTCCGTTTCAAGGATAAGCTCCTCGAATGCTTCAACATATCAGCAGACGGAACCGGTCTGCTTCAGGCCTGTGTGGAAGCGATTGCGGGCCTTCTGCTTGGCATTGAGGTCCGCCCACTTGTTCAGGAAATTCCGCTGGAATAACTTCCAGCTCACAAGGTGGTCGGGGGCGGTATCGAGGTCGTAGGCGAGTTCGAGTTGGACGCACTTCCAGTTGGCAGCTTTGTTGGTGCATAACTGGAGGGCCCACTGGATGCGGATTTCGTCAGAACCGAAACATGACTTGTTGAGTGTCATGAGTTATTACACTTGGCGAGGAAGACGCGGGCTTTAGAGGATGACCCGTCGAAGTGCGAAGGGAGCGCCACCTTCAGGGCTCCGCCACGCTCCATCGGAGCAGGCCCTGAAGAAGTCGACCTAGTCGACAGCATGGTCTCTGAACGCTTTTGTTGGGCATCCTCATAAAGGACCCGGACATCGGCAAGGAAAGAGAGCAGGTTGGTGACATGGGCGAGATTCTGAGGTTTGTCATTGAAAGAATCGAGTAGAGCAGGGGTTTCTTCGAGCTTATTGGTGAGGTTGGGAAAGTCCTGTAGGGCTCCTTCTACACGATCTTGGAATTGGGTGACCTGTGCATGAAACGCGGAAATTTCGTCTTTCAAGGGTGAGGTCTTGTCCTTTGGGGTCCACCTCGGGGCAACAAACGGGGCCATCAGTGGGTTCGGGTTTTCGAGTTCGGGGTCGGGGTCGGGTTCTGGTTCTGCGATTTACGTTTGCGAACGTTCTGGTCATGCAAGTGTGCGGCGCCTCATAGGGTACTCAACGTACTGCGATGGAATCGGTCAATCCGAAGGTTCCCTAAAGGAACCGACACTCGGAGACAAAGAAAGCGGAAATATCTTGAGGCTCGTCCGTATGCTGACGGAAGCAGGGTTCTCCTCTCATCCACGCGTGCCGGCGGGAATGTAAAACTCCGAAAGGAAGGGGAGGGAATGGGTATGACGGCTTACAGGCTTGTCGGACCTAATTCCCAAGCGACTGCCCAAAAGCACAACAGGTGCCCAATCTGTCTCGGCGGCTACGCGCTCCGACTAGGTACAACTCCAAAGGGGCTGACTGAAGCGGGGGTTCGGTCCGGCTGGCTAGCCCTGCGGTGCTACAGGTGGGAGTTAGCACGCGAGGGCGGGGGAATGATCCACATGGTCTTGAGGGCCGGAGTCCGAAGGGCGACAGTGCGAGCGAGCGGGTCGGAATTTACAAGAGCGAGGCAGGGCGCAATAACAAACGTCTATAATCGAGACGTCGAGTGAGGTATGTACCTCATCGAGTCCGAGCTTAAATACAAAGCCTAAACTACATACACACAGCTACGAGACTGCAGGAGGCGGTGGAGTGGAAGGCGGTGCGGTGGGTGGCATTGCATAGTGTAGGTGGTAAGGAGCAGAGGAGGTTCGGCATAGATCTGGCCTGTGCGGTGCCATCGCTGGCAGCCAGGATGCAGACCCCTGTGCTGAACCACCCTGCCTTACCTAGGCCAAGCTCACAGAGGTTCCTTAAAATTTGTGAGATCGGGGTGAGTAGGGTGGCCCACCTATACACCCCACCCCCTATGAGAGGGACAGGCCTCGGCAAGACCCTCTCCACTATGAGGGAAGCCATGGAAACCTCAACGTGGTCTCCTCTGGAAAAATATGGGTGTGGAACAAAGAACGCCCATGTTAATGTGTGGCCCAGCATGACAGGGCCACTGGGTTGTATACAGGCATTCACCGCCCCCCGCTCCCTCATTATGGGGAGGATAGTCAGGGACGCTTATAAAGTGTCCAGAGTCAGGTTGCCTAAAGAAGATTACGTGCCAGTAGCGAGAGTGAGCTCTCGCCCTCAAGAGAGCATAGAGTATGACAAAGATATACACATCTGGACGGACGGCTCAGCAGACAGGAACGGACACGATGATTGCACAGCAGGCTCAGCGTGGATCTCAGATACACAACACAGCGATAAAGTCTCACTGACAGGCTCTGTCCTGTCCAACAACATAGCAGAGGTGGCAGCGATAGTACTGTGCCTGCTCGCATGGCAGAACGCTCACGTGGTGATACACACGGATTCAACCTATGTGTTGGGCCTGCTTAGAGGAGGCCTCTTAGCCATGGAGCGGGACGGATGGGGAGACGCCCCTAGACACTTGAACAGAGGGCCTCCTACACCCCTCCTCCAGCTCCTGTTATACCTATTACGGGACAGGATGGGCAGATTGAATTTTGTGAAAGCCAAAGCCCATGACAGTGACGTCATGAACAACATGGCAGATTTACTGGCCAATGAGGGCCACAAGACTGGGAGGGTTTTCGATATTAACACCATCCAAATCCCAGCTGGGTGGGTAGACACACCCCCCGTGCTATGCCACCAACCCCTCAACTACTTGACGAAGCTAACTGTGCGAGCTATGGTACAAGCCCCCACCGGTACCCTTAAGTTCGGGGTGTTCTCGGACAGATGGGTGGTGACGATTGGCAACATGTTCGGTATTGTGCTGGATCCAGGTAACCACGTCGGTAAGGTCTGGAGCCTTACTATCCCGGAAGGGCTGAAGGAAGTCCTCTGGAAGGAAATGAACGGAGCACAAGTTCTGGGCCATAGGTACTACGGCACAGGGCTCGTCAAGTCGGACCTAGGAAGGTTCTGTATGTGCGGGAATGAAATGTCCCTACAACATATTCTATTGGGTTGCGGGTCCTATAGGTTACAACCCCTGTTGGAGCTGCTATTGAAAGCCCTGCAGGAGGTATCCCCTGCCAACTGCTTCAAAACGCTCCATCCTGACGAATGGGGATGGTCCCCCTGGTACCCGCTGCTAGCCCTGAAGGAGATAGAGGAGACCACGCTCCCTATCTTCAAGGGAAGGAAAGCAGTCCTTAAGGCCTTGAAAAAGACCAGGCAGAAGAGGGAATGGATTATAGGTAACTACTACTGGGCCCTCTGGAAGTGGCGCATGAAGGAAATCCACGAGGATACCTTTAAATTTGTGCCAAGTCTCTGCGGGAGTCTCCTGAAAGACATACTGCTGACTCCAGTCCCTGCCCACCTCCTGGTACAGGAAGCGGAGGGCGGTGAAGTACACGAAGCTACCAACGCTAAAGTCAGGCTCACTGACGGAGCGTTTGGGTAGCCTGGTTACGTCTATGTGCTATACAACCAGAAAGTCGTCCTCATGACTCTTCTACCACCCTCTGGAAGTGGGTCCCACTCCCGCTGTATGGTGGAGATAGTGGCTCCCATATGAGCCTGCTCGCGGGCATAAGACGGGAGCCCAGAGAGGGACGTTAAACATGTTCTGGGCGGTCCGGTACGGCGTGCCCTGTCAGCCGCAGACAGGGGTCACCTCTGCCAATGTCGGACAGGAGGCCCCCTGCAGGTTTAGTGGGTATTCCACGATCATTCCAGTCGTCAGCAACCCCCACACTCCCAGCCTCTGAAGTCGACAGAAGCCTGCCCCTCGGGTGCCGGGAGACCAGCTCACCCTTGGGAGGCGGTTCAACTGTATTGGCGCCTCCAACAGGCAACGGGGTCTTAAACCAGATTCCTGCGGGTGACGGTAGGGAGAGTTCTAGAGAACAGGCGGTGCCAGATGATGGGGCATCACTCCAAAGAATTGTCAGCTGCTGGGGCTGGGAGACCATCTCCCCTCTCTGACTTCTCTTGGTTTCAGTGGCAGAGCCGCCTCCCTGACCCACAAAAAAAAAAAAAAAAAAAAGTGGTAAGGAGCAGAGGCGGGGGTGGTGTGGAAGTGGGAACTACACATGGGCAGTGAGGTGGAGGCTATGCAAATGCGGTGGAACAGGAGTGGAAGCGAAGAGGAAATAGTGGAGCGTGTGGGGCGGAGGGCCTACACTATCGGAGCGAGTCTAGTAGCGAGCAGAACGTGATACAAACGTGAGGGAAATACATGATACAAATCGGAGAGCACCAGAAAGAGTCCATAATATGAAACATGAGTCATGGGAAGCGGGGAGGAGACGAGGGGATCAGAAGGGAGGCGGAAGAGGAGCGGAAGAGGAGCGGGATTGGAGGGAGGGTGTCGGAGTGACCAGAGGGTGTCGGAGTGACCAGAGGGAGCGGAGATCGTCGGAGTTAAGGGGAAAGGAGGAGAAAAAGGCGATATTATCGCAGGGAGTGGGGAAGGAAACAAGGGGATCGGAAGAGAGGCGGAAGAGGAGCAGGATCGGAGGGAGGGTGTTGGAGCGACCAGAGGGAGTGGAGATCATCAGTGTTAAGAGGAAAAGAGGAGAAAAAGGCGATATTATCGCACTATTCTATGGATCAAGGAGAGTCTCAGATACAGGGGAGCATGACCCCCACACCGGTTTCCTACCTTCACTCACTGGTGCCATGTCATGATGAGGTGGCAACTGGGGGGCAATAACTATGTACATGAAAATTCTGCTAAAAGCAGAAACATAACTATGTACCTAAATGAAAAGGCAACTACCATTAGCTAGGCTCAGGCCTGCAGCCCAAGCCAGCAATCCATTCATCACCTCCCATGACGACAACCATGACTGGGGGCCAGAGCCTGGGGTCATCTGCAACCCCCAGTCACTCACCTAGACCTCCTTCAGCCATCCTGTTGAGGATGTTGCCCAGTTGGAACTACTTGGAAGTAGTAGTCGGGTCCAACCTCTGCTTCTTACCACCTACACTATGCAATGCCACCCACCTCACTGTGATAATATCGCCTTTTTCCTCCATTTTCCCCTTTATTCCGACAATCTCTGCTCTCCCCAATCCCTCCGATCCCTCTCCCGACCGTCCTCCGATCCCTCCAACTCCTTCCCCCACTTCCCTTGACTTGCGCTTTGTGTTATGGACTCTTTCCCTGTGATGACTGCTTGTATACTATGTTTCCGATTGCTTGTATCATTCCCGCATGCTGCTGGACTTATTCCTATGGTGTAGACCCGCCTCCACCTCGCGTGCTCCACTAATTCCTCTTCGCTTCCACTCCCATACCACTGCGTTCGTATAGCCTCCACCTCACCGCCTCTGTGTAGATTCCACTTACACATCACCCCTGCCTCCACTTCGTTCCACCTACACTATGCGATGCTGCCCACCTCACCGCCTTCCACTTCACTGCCTTCTGCAGTCCAGTAGCCGCATGTCTGTAAATTACATGTTGTATTTAAGCTCAGACTTGATGGGGAATGTCCCTCACTTGACATCTCGATTATAGATGATTGTTATTGTGCCCCGCCTCGCTCTCGTAAATCCTGACCCACTCGCTCGTACCGCCGCCCTTCGGACTCTGGCCCTCAAGCCTGTGTGGATCATTCCCCTGCCCTCACGTGCTAACTCCCACCCGTAGCACTGCAGGGCTAGCCAGCCGGACCAAACCCCCACTTCAGTCAGCCCCTTCAGAGTTGTACCTAGTCGGAGCGTGTAGCCGCCGAGACAGATTGGGCACCCGTTGTGCTTTTGGGCAGTTGCTTGGGAATTAGGTCCGACAAGCCTGTAAGATGTCGTACCCATTCCTCCCCTTTCCTTTCGGAGTTTATATTCCCGCCGGCGCGCACGGATGAGAGGAGAACCCCGCTTCTGTCAGCGCACGGACAAGCCTCAAGATATTTCCGCTTTCTTTGTCTCTGAGTGTCGGTTCCTTTAGGGAACCTTCGGATTGACTGATTCCATTGCAGTATGTCGAGTACCCTACAAGGTGCCACGCACTTGCACGAACGTTCGCGAACATAAATCGCAGAACCAGAACCCAACCCCAACCCCAAAAACCCGAACCCACCAATGGCCCCGTTTGCTGCCCCAAGGTGGACCCCGAAAGACAAAGCCTTGCCTTTGAAAGATGAGATTTCCGCATTCCATGCACAGGTCACCCAATTCCGAGACCACGTCGAAGGAGCCCTACAGGATTTTCCCGACCTTGCCGATAAGCTCGAAGAAACCCCTGCCTTGCTCGACTCCTTTTCCGACAAGTCTCAGAACCTCGCCCATGTCACCGACCTCATTACCTTCCTTGCCGACATCCGGGTCCTTTATGAGGATGCCCAACGAAAGTGTTCAGAGGCCACGCTGTCGACTAGGTCAACTTCTTCAGGGCCCGCTACGATGGAGCGTGGCAGAGCCCTGAAGGTGGCGCTCCCTGCACATTTCGACGGGTCATGCTCTAAAGCCCGCGTATTCCTCACTGAGTGCAACAACTTCATGGCACTCAATTTGTCCCGATTCACCTCCAACGAGATCCGCGTCCAGTGGGCCCTCCAGCTGTGCACTGACAAAGCTGCCAACTGGAAGCGTGTCCAGCTAGAACTCGCCCAGGACGAATACAACCTGCCCACCTACCTTGTTAGCTGGAAGCTGTTCCAGTGGAATTTTATCAACAAGTGGGCAGATCTGAACGCCAAGCAGAAGGCCTGTAACCACTTCCACACAGGCCTGAAGCAAACCAGCTCTGTCCACCAGTATGTCGAAGCCTTTGAGGAGCTCATCCTCAAGACAGAATTCCGGGATGAGGAGATCCTAACCTCCGCGTTCTACAATGGCCCCAAGTATGAGGTAAAACGCGATTTGGTCAGACCGAAACCAGTACTACTCGATGACCTCAAAACCCTCACCATCATGCTTGACGAGGAACATATGGCCGCTCAGGATCCCAACCGGCATGACCCAAAACCCAAGTCCACCACCCACACTTTTGAGTCTTCGACTCCGACACCTCAACCCAACTCCGCCTCCCGACAATCAACACCTGAAATCAAGGCTGAGTCGGCACGGATTGGCACCCGCCTTTCGGAGTCCGATCGACAGCAATTCTGCTCTGAAGGCAGGTGCTTCGGCTGCGGAGAAAAGGGACATATCCGCCCAAATTGTCCTAAAAAGCCCAAGGTGCAAGTTGCAGCGGTGGAGCCAGCTGTTGATGACTGCCCTTTGGAAAGTACCCCGACTTGTGACAAGTCAAAAAACTAGATAGTCCAATGGAGCCTGTCATGCCCGCAGACTTTAATGTATTGGATTCTGCTTCGGAATGTAGTTCGGACATGTCTTCTGAAAATACAGTATTGGTTTCGGCTGTCACTCCATACCAACTCGTAAGACATTTAACTGCTCCGATCGTACTTGCAGATACAATCAAGACGACAGCCATGGTGGACTTGGGCGCCATGGGGAATTTTATCCACCCGAGATTTGTCGAGTTACATGAACTGGTCACTAAAAGCCGCAACCC
>Ga0307515_10023134_pt1 | contig 10909 bp, 12 predicted proteins | sample 17_EM_MG_FD_194513 | JGI IMG/M metagenome (GOLD analysis project Ga0307515, IMG submission 194513) | Populus trichocarpa ectomycorrhiza microbial communities from riparian zone in the Pacific Northwest, United States - 17_EM | ecosystem: Host-associated > Plants > Roots > Unclassified | place...
GATACCCCTGTATCCTCTGGCGGTGGCAATTTCTCTCTAGGCCAAAGGCAGATCTTAGCCTTGGCTCGCGCGATCTGTCGCAAAAGCAAGATACTCATTCTGGATGAAGGTTCGATTTCCAACTCATGGGTAGCCTGATCTTCTGACAACCATTTGTAGCCACTGCTGCTATCGACTACAACACTGATGCTTTGATCCAAGCCTCGATACGAACTGGACTCAAAGACGTGACCGTAATCACTGTAGCGCATCGCCTGAAGACAATTGGGGACTGCGATAGGATCATTGTTCTCGACGCTGGTCACCTCGTCGAGTTCGATACCCCTGAAAATCTCCTTAAGAATGAAAGTGGATTCTTCCGCTCGCTGGTGGACAATAGTGGTGATCGGGAGGAGTTATACCAGATGGCTGGTGCAAAGTGCTAGTACAAGAGTTCAATGTTGCGATTTTTAAACCAAGTATTACACAAACACATTTTCTTTCTGAAAAGTGCTCTGTACCCATTTATCGCTATATCGAGAGGTGAAATTTCCTTTTGAAATACCACCGATGGGTCGGAGCACTTGGGAACTTCGACTTCTCTGATCCGCAACTGAGGAAGCCTATGTGTATGTAAAATTGCCACAATGCATCCATTCGGAAAAGTGAGAGAGTAAATAATATCGGCCACCAGGCTACCTCCGAAAATCCAGCAGGCAAGATGAGGGTCTTGTAAACCTACCAAACGCAGATGAATGTGTAGATAGATCTTCCTCCTATATATTACAACTTTTCTGGGTGTGCGCGACTACAGGAAGACGTATCCCGACACTCTGACTTGTCAGGTCGATTTCTGCCGATTTGCAAATAGAGGGTCTGGGTGAAGTGGTAGCACAATGATGAGAGCGAAATAAGAATTACATCGGATATGAGTATGTGGGATGACCAAAGATCGGCAGACCGCCATTTTGCCACCCTTAACACTTTGCACAATAAATGGGCACCTGGCAGTCCCTCCAATTTGTGTGAAGTGACCACAATCCCCAATGAACACAGTGAGGTTGAGGAAGAGCTCCTAGACCTGGTTGCTCAATTGAAAGAACAGAGGTGCATTACTGGCCAGCCATTCACACTCAATGAGCTGTTGGGTCTGAAAGAGGAGTGAGAGATTGGGCAGGGACTTGAAGGTGGAGATTGTGAGATCATAGGGATGGTACAAGTGGAGATGGGCTTGGTGAGGGGTGACATTGAAGAGATTGGCTCTGATTCTGATGATAGCAGTCCCAAAGTGGTGCTTCCATCTTTCAAGGAGATGAAAGACACATGTCAGTTACTTGAGGAGAACAGTCTGGCTCTATGTCCAGAGGGTGTGCTCAAGGTAGCACAGGTCCTGCACCAATACCAAGGCTGCCTCCAGAGGATGAGCAGGGAATTGAAGGCACTAAACAGACCACTCTTGATATATTCTTTAATTCCAAGTTGAACCAGGACTGTCTTTCCTTGAAATACAAACCTTGATCTGATAACACAAATATGTAATAATGCAAAGGATTGAGTGTCAACCAACCTTTTGCATTATTAGCATTTCAACTGTAGTGCTCAGGCTGATTATCAAGGGGGGAAAGAGGGTCCAGAAGAGAAGCCAAAAAATAACACATTGACATTAGGATAGTCAGCAAGGATAAGATGAGCCCAGTCGCATAGTTACAGGTAAGCAGACTGAGTGTTCCAAGAGGACATTCTGAGTGTCCATCAACAATGAGAAAAACCAGGAAACTCGAGAGGATTCATAGCTCAGTCATAGGCAATAAAGTATACATATAGGCGAACAGGTGGACAAGGGACTGTCGGTAGGAAGGACATGAAACAGGTCAGTAATGGATTCACGGTGGGTGGTACCCCCTGTATGTACACCGTGTAGCATAGTGTCTGCCTTCACTTCATCCCCATACTTCTTGCAACCAATAAATATGCAGTGAGCGTAAGGTGTCTATTTTGAGGTGGCTGTAGAGTTGACAACGGTCGAGCGACACCTGGTGGGGTCATAGTCATAGCGTTCGCAATGGCGCTGGTGGGCATGACTTGGGTCGAGGTTGCTGCTACACTGCGGGTTGCTGGCGTTGTGCACGTGCTTGATGTGCTCAGCGAGTAACTTAGTCCTGTGGTCTGCCATAGATGTAAAATAATGGACTGCGGGTGGTGTTCGGAGGAAGAGGAAAAATGATGGCTGGAGGTTAACACAGCGATACTGGCGACGAATACATGTCGATGCAGGTACGGCGGAGGCGATGATGAAGGTGGGTTCAGAGCATCATCGGGGGAAAAAGGCAATGAGAAGGCGTGATGTTATGCGAGCCAAGCTGACAAATGGGAAACGAAAGAAGGCGATACGCACATGTCAAGGCTGTTCAGCTTTGCGATAGGTAGGGTGGGTGCTGCCCTTGAAGCTTACGTGGGTGATGGGCTCGTAGGCGGGGTAATAGGACTATAAGGTCGAGCATCAGCAAGATGGGCAGTTGGGGAGCACATAAAAAAGATGATGAATAGAGACCAAGTGCGAAAGATAAGCACAAAATAACCGTTTTGGAAGCACCATACCGGGCGCTGGTGATGACTGGGCTGGGCAGTAACAGTAACGCTTGGGGAGCCGTGGCATTACGCTGGACAGGAAAATGGCCATAGTAGTTCGATTGCAAACTCATGGACCATTCACGCTCCTTCTCACTTAGGTCAACTTTCCGCCTAGCTGATGAGTTGCGACTGCTACTCACCGTGCACCGTGCTATTGTTCGAATTATCTTCGGCGAGTAGGACGAGTAGCGAAGTGAAGATGAGGGCGAGTGCCACGGAGGAAGGGTAAAAGATCGCCGAAAATGTCGGAAGCAGGGAGAGGTTTGACCAGACCATCGTGGGCGAGAGTAAGAGTGAGCCAGTAGGGCCGTTGTCGAGGGTTTTACTGTCGGCTGATGAGTGGAAGAATGGTCTTGTTGTGGATCGAGTGCGCAATGGCATAGTGGGCTGGTTGTCTAGCTGAGTGGAGCGACGGAAACGAGCGGTGAGTACGCAGTGGACGAGATTTGTGGTGACGAGAGACGAGTGCATCGAGGCAGAGTGTGCAACTGGTCGAAGGTTTCTACGGAAGACGGCCCCTGCAAATTGTCAAGGCAACAACTGCAAAGGTCAGAAAGCAAAAGGGTAAAGAGGATACCAGCAGATGTTGTAAAGGTGGAGATAGTGCACGTAGATTTCAGTTTGGCGGGTTGTCCGCGAGTTGTTCGCTTCATGCGAGAGAATGGGGTTCATCAAGGAGCCTCATGCAAACGTGCAAGAGCAGCAAGTGCTGAGAAGTTGGTTTAGTACGTGAATGGGCGGTTGCGCTTGGACTCTGCAGCTGGATCGAGGTGCTGTCAACGGTCTGGAAACTCGATCGCCTGTATGGATTCCGCTAGTACACGATGGATTAGAGATGAGGAAGGACTATTTTAGCATGAACGCTGGAATTATCCAGAACGAGCGACCCACAACACGATCCTAGCTCTGGAGGTCGCAAGGGTGGGTATACCATTGGGTAATAGAAAAGCTGGCGTTTTAGAAGAATAAGCACGACTTACGAAGGATATAACGACCCAAGAAGATGAAGCACCGTCGCTGTCAGTTGAGGATGTGATGGGGACTGTAAAGTTTGTATACTTGTAGCCTCGTTGTACTCAGTAGATCACCTGAGTTCTATCGAATCCCTTTATTTAAGAGAGAGACAGTGTACAGGTAACGTGTTGTGCTGAGGCAGGCCTAATACGAAAGCACGGGTAAACCAAATACCTTGCAGGGACATTACTGGCTCAGCGGCAGAACAAAACGCGACTTAGATGGCCGTAGTAGATGACCAAGGTACCATTGCAGGCAACGGGAACCTGGGTCCGAGTCGGTCGTTGAAACCTCGGATGCTTTGTCTCCGCTCGGAACGGAGGGGGAACACTACTCTATTTGATTTGAAAGTGACTCTTGTTCCGTATTCACGGGTGACTGTAAATGATCTCCACCGTTTCTCATGACGTGGCTGACGTCCAGCTGTCTGGTCGAGGAAGTGATATGCTTCTGAGGAAGAATTAAACTGGATGCACACTTCCACACTCCTGATATCTCGCCATACTCTGTGCTTCAATGCCCCACGAAAGACAAAATCAATCAAGGAATCAATCCCCAAACCCTGGGAAACAACAAGATCAATGATTTGCAAACAGGAAAGATTGAGTAAGAAGTCATGGAATGAATGGAACGCTGCCAAATCAAAGGTCTGCAATGAGCGTGGGGACCAGCGAAGGATTTGGACATTTGAACAGGAGAGGAAGCAGAGATACTCCGTTGAACAGTACTCCAACTCCAATGTTGAGCAGGCAAGCAGCTCCATCTGCAGCCCCTCATGCCTGGAATGGTTCTCGGGTTCGTCTGGTAGTCGAAAAACCGTAAACTCTCTCAGGGCCTTGAAGGTCCTCCCAAGCATCCAAGACGATGTTGAACGACGAAGTTCAAGCCACTGGAGAGTATGAGTCAATGGCAAGTCAACGTTCAAAGAATATTCAGGAATGGATCCATTCGAAATTTTCAGCCTCTCGATTTGTTCCAGGTAGGGCAAAATAAGGATTTCATCATTATATTTGCAGATGAGCTCAAGATGCCGGAGCTGCCTGAAAAGCTAAGGGCAGTAGAATAAAGCGCGAGTAATGGACTACCCGGAAACGCAATGGTCAGACGTCGTATGACCATTGCCCTGACAATCGGAACGTCCCATTCTACGTTTGATATTCCAAGATGCTTATCTAGATAGTCCGTGGAAGTGTAGTCAACCGCGATGTCATCCATGCTCTCTCTCCCCTCCCATACTTTGAAGTGCTTCAAAGGGGGGGTCAGATATGCCCTAGTCCATGCAATAGCTCTAAGTAATGGGAAATTGTCAAGGCGCTCAGACTGAGAAAAGCCTTTGGGGCACTGTATGCTCAGGAATTTCAGGTGCGGGAGGACATTGGTATGCCAGGTTTGACAGGAGCACCAATCCCGCCACTCTCCGCCAAAATACATCCATCCGTGCGATCCGAGCCATTTATTTGTAGATGGTTTCGCGGCCAGTGACTCAAGGAAGTGTTGGAAGGACGGTGAGGGATGGGTAATGGATAAGGCCAACTCTTGTAGAGGGATCAAATACTTCAGCACCTTCATTAAGACTTGTTCACTGCACTGAAATGTGAGGTGTAGAGTAGTGAGGCTGGAAAACCTTCCGTTTACTCTGCATAGATGCCGTAGGTGTTGACAGACCCTCTGCTCATTGCAATCATGAGATCTGAGGTCCATTTCTCTCATTTTGGCAACTTGGAAATATTGAGCTGCGGTCATTGGATGACCATGATACGCCAATTTTGTGCAGGATGGCAATTGCACCTTATGCCGCTGAATATGCTCCCAATGACGAGGAAGGAGGATTGCACACTCCTCAAGGCATGGGAATAATCTCCCAGCCATCCATTGGACTGAACACGCTCTGAGCTGCAGCTTCCGAAGAGTACAGAGAAGAGGCAAATCTGAATTGGGCTCATAAAATGGGAGACGAACACGATCAGCCTCAAATGTCTGAAGCTGGGTAAAAGTAGGAAGAAGCTCAAATGGCTCATCAATATCTCCGCCATTGACAATAAGCACTGTGAGATTCTGCAAAAGCGGGAACCAATTGGGTTGGAGGAAGTGGGTGGTGACGAATGAGGGATGGAGTCTCATCTCACAGAGAGGAGCGTCGGTTGGAACAAGATTGAGCAGATGAGCAAATAAGGGAGAGTGAAGACACCCAGCTTCTACATGTAGCACCTTCAACATATTCATTGGGCTTGCCACTTGAAAGTCAAGCGGACTAGCCTCATTCTCGGGAGGAAATGAGGAAATAGTAAGCTCATGCCACTGGCGGGTGTGTGCAAGAGCATCCTGGAGTGCAGCACATGGCAGAGCATTGGATGACGGCCGACCATCTCGGCGGTTGTCAATGATAATCTTCTTCGGATATGCTCTCTGCAACCAAATAGCAACCCGTTCTCTCTCGGTCCAGGTCCCAACCCTCAGGGTAGACCATACACTGGGCAATGTGGTGATAACAGACCTCCAGTAGCGACAAACGGAAGCCAATTGACCAGATTTGATTTGATTTGATTCAATGCAATATATAAAGACCTCTCGCATAAGTTCCATAGGAAGGTAGGTATTAATGGCGTTGCTGGAAGGCTGGACCAGAGGCGTAATACGTCGCCCGCCACCTAGGGTAATGACCGAGTGCAGAGGGCTACCGTCAATGGCGGACATATCCTGAGCGTGGCTGGGTTATTTTTCGAATGAGATAGTGGCGAGGACACAGTTTGAACAATTGATGGTGAGACGCTGAGGTTGGGCGGTGCAATTGGGACACCTGAAGTTGATGACCCGATGTGAAACGGTTGGGGTTTGACAGATCGACAGGTCCGGTTGTCAGGTCCGGTTGCCAACCATTCGAGGTGTGGGTGTGACGGCGTTGGGTTTCAAGCAGCGCAGGCGTAATTGACGAGTCCTCCGCGGTGCTGCTTTCACGCGGTTGTCTCTGACGCAAGGTTTTTGCAGACGGTTCAGAGTCTGGCCAGCTGACTGCTCCAATGAATCCAGAATCAACGCTACGAGGCATTCGGGCTGGTCTGATGGGCGTCTCGGCGGCCTATTCAGGCCAGTCTGAATACGAGGATACGCGATAGTGTTCTATGTGTATATTCTACCAAATGAAGTGTGTATAACTCCCTCCATCGATGAGGCGCGTGGAGGTCAGTCTCCCCAGCCTCATTCTTCTTAAGGGCGGTCAGGTGGTCACCGATCACCGATAACAGGAGGTGATACAAAGATGGGGACCCAGAACATTGCAGAGAACTAGATCTCCATATTTGTCATCTCGAACACTGGTGGAGACAAAGCATCCGAGATTTCAACCACACCTCAGTCACCTGCTTGGGTCGTTATATACCTCGCAAGCCGCACTTGTTCCTCTAAAACCCTAACCTTTCCATTGCCCAACGGTATGCACACCCTCGCGACCTCCAGAGATAGGGTCGTGTCGTGGGTCGCTCTTACAGCGCTCATGCTAAAATAGTCGTTCCTCATCTCTAGTCCATCATGCACTATCGGAATCCACGCAGGCAATTGAGTCCCAGAACGTTGAGAGATCCTCCAGCAGCGGAGTCCAAGCGCAACCTCCCATCCACGTATTAAACCCACTTCTCAACGCTTGCTACGCCACTGCGCACTCGACAACACGATCATTCTCCCACTCATCAGCCGACAGGAATCTCGTCAATATCGATCCTAATTACTCATTCTCACTCTCGCCCACGACGATCAGGTCGAGGGCCTGTTCCCGCCCCGAACTCGAAACCTTTCTCTGCATCGGCCGTCTCGCCCTCAGCTTCACCGTGCTCTTCGTTCTACTCACTGAAGACGATTCAAGCAACAACAAGGCGGTTCACCGGCTTGAGTGAGAAGGAGCGCGAAGCGTCCATGCGTTCGCAATCAAGCTATTATGGCTATTCCCCCGTCCAGAGGAACGTCACAGGTTCCCCAGCTTCGGTCACCGTTACTCGGTGCTTCCAAAAAGGTTATTCGGTGCGATCTATCGTTCTTGGTTATGTGCTCCTCAACTGTCCATCTCACTGATGCTCGACCTCATAGCACACCTACAAGTCCATCACCCACACAAGCCGCATCGGCAGCACCCGTGCCACCTAGTGAAGCTGACCGTGCACTGACATGTACGTATCACCTTCTTTCGTTTCCCATTTGCCCACTTGACATCGCGCTTTCTCATTGCTTCTCAGCTTGTTCCGACGACGCCCGCCTTCGCTGCGCCCGCGTCGACGCATTCGTCGTCAGTATCGCGGTGTCAACTTCCGGCCATCATTTCCTTCTCTCCAAACACCACCCGCTGTCCACTATTATTTGTCCATGGCGGACGACAGGATCAAGCTAGTCGCCGAGCAAGTTGAGCGCGTGTACAACGCCAGCTACGCGCAGCGCAGCAGCAACCCCAACCCAAGGCATACTTCGAATGCCGCTATGACGATGGCCCCGCTAGATGTCGCTCGGCCGTTGTTACAGCCTCGTTCGCGTTTGTCATCGGCAGCCACGACAACTCTACACTCACCCTCGAATAGACACCCCTACAAACGCTCGGTGTTTGTGATGTCACGCGGCCGTTGTCATGGCCTTGTTCGCGTACGTCATCGTGAGCCACCACAACTCTACAATCACCTCGAATACACACCCTTACGCTCGCTTGATGTTTGTCAGTTGGCAAAAGTACGGCGATGAAGTGAAGGTGGACACTGCGCCACACGATATAAATGCGAGGGATGTCCTACCACCCTTCGCGAATCCATTCCCGGCCCGATTCACGGCCTGCATACAGTTCCTCGTCCGCCCGTTCGTCCGCATATTTACTTTATTGTGTACGAACGAGCTATACATCCTCTCGTGTTCCCCAGCTTTGCCCATCGTTAACAGATGCTCAGAATGATCTCTTGGAATACTCAGTTTGCTTACCTTTACTATTCGTTTCATGTCCTTATGTCAATGTGTCAGTTTGTTTTTTTCCTCTTCTTATCGCTCATGGACCCTTCCCCCCTTAATGGTCAGTCCTGAGTGCAACACTCTGCCACCCGCCCAGCGTTCACCTTCATGTCTATGTCGTCCAGTTGACTTCCCTTTTGTTACCCTTGATAGATATAATGCTCCAGGTTGTGTTATGTCCTATGGCTGAGGTCGTGTTTGAAGTAGATGATTTGAAAGGTCGATCTGTTCATGAATCGGCTGCGGATAGTTGGAAGCTTATTACCTATCATTGGGTGTGCTGAAAGTCCTCTTGAAAATGAAAGTACTGAATGATCCAAATGAAAGCAAAATGTAGTATTACAGCTGAATGACAAAGTGTGCTCATGATCTATCATTTGTACAAGACCACTCACATGAATGCATCAATGTTGACTGTTTTTCTTGATGTATTGCTGGGTGACTGTAACTGTGAACGATTTCCACTATTTCTCATAATAACACGGCTGGTGTCCAACTGTCTGGTCGATGAGGCAAGGTGCATTTGATTCTGAAGAATGAATAAACCAGATCTTCACTTCCACACTCCTGATATTTCACCATGCTCTGTGCTCTGATGCCCCACAAATGACAAAATCAATCAAGGAATCTATCCCCAAACCCAGGGGAAAAGAAAGATAAAGGTTTTTCAAACAGGAGAGCTTGAATAAGAAATCATGTAATGAATTAAACACTGCCAAATCAAAGGGCTGTGATGGGCTTTGGTACCAGCAAAGGATTTGGACATTTGAACAGGAGAGGAGGTGGAGATATTTGATTAGACAGTGAAACAACTCCAATGTTGTGCAGGCAGGCAGGGACACCTGCAGCCCCTCATGCCTAGAATAGTTCTCAGATTTGTCTGGTGGTTGATCAACCCTGAACTCTCTCAGGGCTTTGAAGGACCTCCCAAGCATCCAAGAAGATGTTGAAATGCATAGTTCAAGCCTCTGGAGAGTATGAGTCAATGGAAAGTCAAGGTTCAAGGAATATTCAGGAATGGACCCATTTGAATTTCCAGCCTCTTGATTTGTTCCAGGCATGGCAACATAAGGATTTCATGTTTAGATTTGCCAATGAGGCTAAGATGCTGGAGCAGCCTAAAGAGGGAAGTGGAATAAAGTGCGACTAATGGAGTATCAGGAGGCACAATGGTCAGACACCATGTGACTATTGCTTGGACAATCATTGTGTCATGTTCTTGCAATGGAATCAGTAATTCCGACAGTCTCTGACAGAGACACACAAGCAAAAGCCAAAAGAGGAATAGAAGAAGAGCTTGAGGCTAGTCCATTTGCCAATGGAATAGGTTCTCTGCTTGTCCACACATGCCAGCAGGAGTACAAACTCCAGGAAGAGGAGGGAGGGATGGGTATGACAGCTTACAGGCTTGTCGGACCTAATACCCAAGCGACTGCCCAAAAGCATGATGGGCACCCAATCTGTCTTGGTGACTACACGCTCCGACTAGGTATGACACCAAGGGGCTGACTGAAGCAGGGGTTCGGTCTGGCTGGCTAGCCCGGCAGTGCTACAGGTGGGAGTTAGTACACAAGGGTGGGGGAATGATCCACACAGTCTTGAGGGCTGAAGTCCAATGACTGAGGGGTGATCAAGTGAGTCGGGATTTCAATACAAGTGAGGCAGGGCACAATAACAAACATCTATAATTGAGACGTTGAGTGAGGTATGTTCCTCATTGAGTCCAAGCTTAAATACAAAGTCTAAATCACATACATGTGGCTACGAGACTGCAGGAGGCGGTGAGGTGGAAGGTGGTGGAGTGGGTGGCATCACATAGTGTAGGTGGTGAGAAGCAGACGTAAGGTGGGGAATAGGGGGCCCTGTCTGAGCTCACATTGGGCAGACGGCGGGGTCCCAGGGAGGGACGTTAAACCATTTCTGGGCGGTCCGGTAAGGTGCGCCCTGTCAGCCGCAGGCAGGGGTCATCATCACCGATGTCGGACAGGAGGCCCCCCGTAGGTTTAGTGGGTATTCCACGGTCGCTCCGGCCGTTGGCGACCCCCACACTCCTGGCCACTGAAGCCTTGGAGTCTCAGTCCATTGCATATGGGTGCCGGGAGACCAGTTCACTCATATTCATGGTCGTGAGCGGGGCTGTATTGGTGCCTCCAACAGGCAACAGGGTCTTAAACCAGATTCCTACGGGTGACGGTAGGGAGAGTTCTAGAGAACAGGCGGTGCCAGATGATGGGGCGCCACTCCACAGACTTGTCGGATGCAGGGGCCGGGAGACCACTTCCCCTCACCGACTTGTCGTGCAGTCGGCGGC
>Ga0307515_10023135_pt1 | contig 10908 bp, 11 predicted proteins | sample 17_EM_MG_FD_194513 | JGI IMG/M metagenome (GOLD analysis project Ga0307515, IMG submission 194513) | Populus trichocarpa ectomycorrhiza microbial communities from riparian zone in the Pacific Northwest, United States - 17_EM | ecosystem: Host-associated > Plants > Roots > Unclassified | place...
ACCCCACCCGCAATCACTTCTTTTCCATACAGCACTGGTCGCACAGCTTGCACAGAGTCCGCAAGCCACTCGCACGTTGCCTCTGTCGTAACCCACCCACCCCCTATCGCACCCAGTTTGACCTATCCTTGCGCCCATTCAATCAATATAAACGAGACCTCGTTTTGGTTTGTGGTTTTTGGTTTGTTTGACCCACCGCGTCCTTTGCACCCTCCTTCAACCCGCCGAAAATCATACGATAATTCTTCGTCTTGTTGTAAAGATACCACCCCTTGACTGTCTTGGGCGCCCGGTGCGCGTTCTCCGCCAAAAACCGCAAGCTCGCCATTCGTCCGCCCCTGTAAAACCCCAGCGCCATCCCGACGCTTGCACACACGACCGGCAGCACTAGCGGCGAGACGCGGCGTTCCCCTTTGATCGGCTCTCTCGCTTCGAGCCTCGCGCGCGCGTCTAGCGAGCCAACCAATGCATGAGGTGTTGTCATTAGAGTAGAGTCGAAGACTTGCAAAACATAACAACTTTGATCCCTCGCCTCCCGTCTCCATACAAGGAAAACAGAGTCAACTCAACGCCACTCACGTCATTCATATCGCACTTAGTAGGGCAGTCCGGCGGTGGTTCCGGTTGGTATTTCATCACGAACGGCTTGTGCCGACGGAACACTTTCATAATCTTGGCTTCTTCTACAAGAGAGTCAGTTTTATCTACAAGGGAACCAGCTGTAGAATGGGGAAGTGTTCTCCCATTGACTTCACGATAACACCATGATTAGTGATAGTGCCGCAACGGCCGCTCTGCCGATTTGCCCGATTTGTGCGTCCGGTTCGGAAGCACCCAGAAAAGCATGACAAGCATGTCGACACTCTAGGTGGAGGATCTTATCACTTCAACTATGACTCAGGGGCAACTCATCAACTACTCCTCCACCTCACCCTCACTGATTGGATGGTACGAGCGCCAAAAACCATCGATGCGCACTGGATCACTGCTCAAGTTTACGGATCAACGAGGTCCTAAAGAAGTCAATCTTTGGTTCATGATATAGTACCGCCCATAACCACGACATTCACGACTTTGGTGTGACTGAAGATTGCGATCTAGTGCTTTGCAGGAAGTGGTAGCTATTTTATAGGAAGAGTCTGTTTTGTTCAGGAGTGAACCCCAGATCTTGTCCTGTTTTCGTGCCTGTGAGAATGCATGATCAACCAGAGTGCAATTCGCAAAGTCCGTACATAGTCATAGGCAGGTGCAAGTAAGGATTACATGAGCACGAACAACACGAAGGCGAAACCCAAGGAAACCCAGGGCGACGTTGAGGGTCAAAGGTATATGACAAGAGGCAACACTTGCTCAGTCCAGCAGCACCACAACCTCCACCAGATCAAACCCACCACCTATTTACGACCTAAATTCAGGCCTCTCGGAAGCTGCCGTCCCTTCTGCGCGTTGATGAGTGTCGGACTCATCGAGCGCGGCGGACCAATGCCCCCCCCAGACGGCCCACCTAGCGCACTCAGGAGTAGCCCATTTGCCTGCCCACCCATCCCCGACATCCCTCCTCCAAGCCCCAAGCTCGCCTGCTGCCGCTGCGCATTGCTTCGTGGGTTAAGCGGGCTCAGTGCCCTTGGGCCGACGTTCATAGATGGGCTGTTTGAAGAGGTAGGACTCCCCATCCCCATCCCCATCCCTATACTCTCGTTGGTCGTCCTCCGCCGAGCACCCGGCCGTTTGTCCTGGTACCCGTCCAGTAAAGGCCCCGCAGAACCGTTGCCCATCCGCCGGGACTTTTCGTGCTTGGCTTGTACTGCGCGGAAGTGGTTGAATAGCTCGTGCCATTTAATTTCTTCGCGTACCACCTTGGAGCGCGTGGTGGCGATTGTGGAAACTGCTGGACTGTTTTCAATAGGCGCATATTAGCAGTACTCCGAAGGATCAAACTCAAATGACAGACGCTTTGGGTGCTACGTGCAGGAAGCCGAGCGAGCTCACTGCGTTGAGCCGATTCCGGAGCGAGTAGAAGGCACTACTCTGCGGGAGGAGCATGAGTAGACCATAAAGGCACTTGTACAAGTACGGGTAATTGTCAGGCTCGAGCAATTGCAGTCGAAGATCTGCTCAATATTGTTCGGCGATCGGATCGGACCAAAGGCATGGTTGCCCAGAGGTGGCACGTACAAGTAAACACAGGGGACTCGATTAACTGGACGAGCTTGTCGATTTGCACAAGCAGTTGAACAGTGATTTCTAGCTCGGCACTGTCAGGCATGATCAGTCGCTTGATCCTGTAAGGGAGCAGGGGCGTACAATATTTGTAGCATATTTGCGGCATGCTCATAGGCCTGGGCAAGTAGACACAGCGAGAACGCCGCAACAGCATTGTGACACCATGACCGGTAAAGTGAAACAAACCACGCTTGTCCATCTTGCTGTCAATGGGGTTCAATTAAGCCAATTCCTCTGTTGAGGATGAGGGGAATTGCGCACCCGGGTCTCTAGCGTCTTCAACCTCTTCCGACTCTCCGCCAGCTCTGGACAAGTGATGAGGATCAAATTCAACTTCTGCACCATATCGCTTGCGAACTCCAAGTCTTCCTCCTTCTCCAGAATCTCAGCAAGAGTTCGGTATATCCGCTCGGTATTGAGACTGAGGCATAACTGCCGAATGATGAGCGAGCCGCGGGTTTCGAGGAGACGCTTGTCTGTAGAGAATAGATCGAGGAGATTGACCATGAATGCTTTGAAGTACGATTCTTCGGAACTTGAGGAGATTTGAGCGAGCAGTTGGAGGTCATGCTTAATCACTTCCTCGGAGGTATCAGAAAGCGTCTTGAGGAGGGCTGGGAAAGTTCCATCATCCATGGCGAGGATCTGCACGACGATCAATAAGCTTCGATCCTGAGAGGGAGACGGGAAGTATACAAGGCATACCCTCTCAGGGACCTTTTGATGCAGCATTATCAGCCACTTTAAGGCCGCAACCCTTGTGTCCTCATGTTCACTTAGAAATTGCACGGTCAACGCGCTAACCATCGCCTGGTAGTCAAACGGCTCGCTCGTACTCCACTCTTCTTTCACAAGGGGTAGGGCGTTCGCTTTCTCTCCACTAGAGCCCCGTGGCCCGCTGGCATCAGACATAGGCGAGTCTGCTCGAGAAGAGAAGGTGGGAGCGGTGGGAAAGGGTGTGCTGTCCTTCTCCAACATCGAGGACGAGGACGAGCTAGGCCCACCGAGTCGGTTGACAATCGCTGTAACCCCTTTGGATTTAACAGCATCAATAGCGTCCCCGTCTTTTGTCAATGACGAGCGATTGGAGGACAACGCAGCAACAGTCTCAGCACCTTCGGGTACTTTGAGGGGGACTGGAGGAGCCGTATTAGGGGGAGGTGTGGTAGGGGAAGTGATCGGCAGGTTTTGGATGACATTGAAGAGGAGTTGGTTGGTCTTCACTGCGGCTGTTTGAATGTCGGGCACATGGTGAGCGAGACTGGGAAGCACTGCGGGTATCAAGCGAGGAGTGAAGGGGATGATTACATCTTGAGCAAAGTGTAGGAATTCGTGAAGCCATTTGAGGGCGGTTGATTGCTGGATCTCGTCATCTGACCAAAGACGTTAGCACTAAAGCTTCCGAAACTATGACATAGCGCACGTGTCCCATCTAGTTGTTGAATCAAAATCTCAACCATGGCAGCAAAGTCCACCTTGACACCTTGTCCTGGTATCCAAACTGCAAAGAAGGTTTGTAGAGCTGACGTACACAAGGGGTGAGAACACTGACCTCCGGTATCTCTTTCGTCGGTGCCCTCTCCAACCTCTCTTCGGGGAGCCGGGCGATCCAAGACAATGGCATCGCCATCCTCGTCGCCATTGTCAAGGAACGGTCCCTTCTCTGCTGGTGACATAAGAATCTCGGGGAGTCGCTCCTTCTCATTATTGGTTTTCCTATCTTGTTCCGCTTGTTCTGCCTCTCCTCGAGCCTTTGCGCGTTCTTCCCGTCTTTTGTTCACCATGGCAATTTCTCGGACTTCTCTGAGAAACTCGCCGAGCAAGTTCTCCGTCGCTACTCGTACGTCTTCTGTCGGATCGGAAAGATATTTCCTGTGGGGGATAAGTGAGGAATGATGTGGAGTGGAGAAGGCAGAGACCCACAGGAGACCGTCTAAGAAGTGCGGCAGATACGAGACCATTTCTAAGTCGGGAACGGAGTCAAGTACCGCAATCCACGAGACCAAGAAGCTCCTGGTGAACGGGCTAAGGACGTAGATCCTATCGGCAAGCAGAGGGATGAAGTTGGCGAGGGAAAAGGCTTTCTTCGCAGATGGGTGCTCCCCTTCTTTCCCTACTGCGACCGTATCGTCCGTCTGTGGAATGAGGACACTCAGCCCATACGCTTCCTCAACCTTTCGCCGAGCACGTTCGCTCTGCGGATGGTGAGGGACGTAAAACGGTGCACAGTCAGCTACAGTGTCCTTGAGTAATCGGTCTAAGAGCTCCGCCCCATTCTTCACTGAGAGTTCCGAATCGGCGGAAAGCTGTCGAATGTCAGTCTCTCCACACAACTCAGTAATCAGATCGTGGAGCATACCTTGCTAAGTGCATCAAAGATGGGATTAAAGTAGACCAATATCTCGCCCTTAGATACCTTGGCAATGTTATACATGCTCTCTGCAGCAAAATACCGTATCCTCGACTCATTATCGGAAAAGCACACAAGCAGAGGTTCGGTAAACCTCTCCATATATGGCGCAATGTCAACTCCCAGGGCGATACCCATGGCGGCGAGACCAATAAGGCCACCATTCCGCGAGTGAAGAGGGTGTACGGGATTAGAGAACAACTCGATGACCTGCTCCATGATCTGTTCTATCCGATGCGTATCGCCCGTCTGGTGGCATTCTCGCACGAGCCTGCGGTTTGAGACGGACAATGATGCGGGTGAGCGCACCAACGCATAGGAAGAAAGACAGGGGCGCACTTCTCGAGATCTAATGCTGCTGCCTTACGTTTCTCATAGAATTTGTCATTGAGTCCCTTGAGTATCGCCGCCTCTGTGGGATGTGCTCCAGTTTAGCCCGGTAGTGGTGTTGAACCTGCATGGGATGCATACCCATCATGCCTACTCGTCATGTACCGTCTTTACTAGCGAGAACTGGGGCTCTTGTGGCACACCGTCTGTGGGGCGTGCTGAAGAGTTGGTGTCCAAGGATCGGGATGCGACCCTGAAACAGCCGGCCAACTACCTCGGCTTATCACAGATGGAGACTCGCCGCAAACAGTAACCGTACAAAGCGTATCGACGTAGACATTCCGTCCGCCTCTGATGCCTCTGATGCACAGGTTGAATACTGATGCCATTATATTACAGTCAAGCACACTCTTTCCTATGCTCGTGACATAGCATCTATATCCCGCTTCACTTTTACGTCCGGCAGCCCGTTTGGGCAGCGGTACCTTCGGGTTGGGTCCGCATATTTGTCAAGGCAAGAGAGGGTATGTGCCAACATCCAGATACAAGTAGAATAGCTAATATTAATATGGAGCTGGACAGTTCGTGTGATAAACAGACTTGAATAAAGCGGAAATGTACTAATAAAAGTGTCCACGGTAGAGAAATATCTTCGCAAGGGTAATATTACAAGAAATTACGACCGTGTCCGTACTCGTGGCATGACAATTACCTATGTTCCTCCTCACTTTTTCGTCCCGCAACCCACTTTGGGTCTGCCGCTAACTGGTTTTGCAGACTGGGCTCCAACCCAATGTTGGTCGGTATGGTGGTCGGTATGGTGGGTTTGTCCTTGGAGAGGATAGTCGGCAACACGTCGTACTGGTTTTGCTTTTCGACTTCGTCCATGCGCAAGACGTCCCACGGAATTGCTGCCGATCGATCGGTGACCCACGGGTGCCAATGCCGGTATACGATCAAGGCGATTATGACCCCAAGCGCGGATCCAGCAAGGACGTCTGAGCCGTAGTGTCGGAAGTCGCTCACTCGAGTCGCACCGACGAAACCTGCGACAACCATTGGTGCAAACGCAAGAAAAACGAGGACGGCGTGTGTTCGTCGACGTCCCATGGGGATAAAGAGTTTGAATCGCGCGGATAAGAATAAGGTGAGGTAGGTTAGGCCAGCGAATGTGTCTATAAGGTACATGGAATGAGTACCACCGCTACGAACTGGGTTAATGGATACACTCACAACTTGCGTGACCAGACAGGAAGCTCTTCTGGCCGTCGTCAAGCGCCTCCTTGTCGGTTGAAGTGCATATACTACGATCAAACATTGCAACAGCAGTACTCGTAAGAGCCTCTTGAATCCTGGTGGTGTCTGGTTGGCACCGGGCCAGCCAGTCCGGGCGTGGCCGACCAACAGTCCATTTCAAAACTTCTGTGATGAGCACGGTGTAAGCGATAGTGGCGCCTGTGGAGAGTGGGCCGTTAGTATCAATAGATTACTGTATCGCAGTAGGGGGGCTCACCTAGGCCAACCAGACTGTAATTGAAGATCAAGGCCCGTCGAGTGAATGAGCCACCCTGAAGGAGGAGGCACCACAGGAGAATGACAGCGACAGGAACAACAGCTGCTAGTATATATAGCATTGTTGACTAGATTGGTATACGCTGCTGTCAGCTCACTCCCTGAGGGATGTCCTTGGAAACACCTACAGAAACGGTGTTTGACATGTAAGGGAAAGAGATAGTGGGATCTAGGACTGAGAAGGTTTGCTGCCTAGGCTTCTGACTACCGATACGTCGTTGGCCTGCGAAGAATACAACGCTGTAACCACCCATTTCAGCTATGCACCAATGTGCAACCTGGTTATGCGTACAGACAGATTGCATAGTCAGATACCACGGATACGACGGTCAACCACTTTTGGTTCGTTGGTGAAGCCTTGGTCTGCCATGAGTTCAGCATGGTCGGAGTCGGATGTGGTCGTGGTCAAGGAGTGCGACGGGGTTTGGGTGTGATGGGCGCTTGCGCACCTCACAAGCCGTGAATATTCCGTATCAGTGAGTGAATAGCCGCGGTTATCTGCGGTGCACGACGGCCATTCGAATATCTGGCTTCTTTCGCGCAGTGAACAAAAAGATCGCAAAAAATATGGTCCCAAAGTTTGATAAGGAACCGCTCTCGGCCTTCAGTTCCCACTTCCCGCGACGCGTCTCGGGGAGAAGAGACTGCCCAGTGCGTACGGTTACCAACACACCCTATGCTGGACGGTCCCGTGTTCTTCCTTCCGTCAACAGGCAATGGGCGGCCGACCCGCCTCCCCTCAATGACTTGCGTGGCTCTTAGGAACAGTCTCGATGCATAGTGTTAAGCAGACTGACGTTCAAGCAAGTGAATATCACTCACGGGAATTGTTGAATATTCTCGTTTGGCGCCAACTTGACTTTTGGTAGTCTTTCTCTCCATGAACACGCAGCCGCATGGTGGGGCATTAGAGGCGAGGTCTGGTCATCGCACATCTCAGGGGAGCGGCGACATGGCTCCCACCTCAGTCGTCAAGGAGGCAAAGCGTACCGCAGAAGGTTCAGAAAGTGTAGAGTCGACTGTATGCCACACCCTGAGTTCAGGGCGACGAAACCCCTGATACTCCATTGGCATGTAGAATTGGTAACCAACACCAAAAGTAAATCAAACCAAGGAACGCAGGTAAATCAAAATCTTATCGCTATCCTCGAGTATCAACATGAATATGTCATGGAGTCCACCATGCTCGCCAGTAACCTGTAGCCCCATTTCGTGTCTCCAGCTCCGTGTGGGGTCGAAAACGTTTGGGTTCTTGGGTAAGAGAACGACTGGCCTTAGCCGATGTCTTCTACTCTATGACTCCTTTCCACTATCCGCATACATTCCCCGTAACACTTTTGAGGATCGCGAAAAGCCACCATCTCCATCACTTATCGTCAACGGCAGGCCCAAGTACTTAATCGAACGGATTATAGACCCAAAATGTAATTGTGTTCATTGCGAGTGTACCACGTCAAGTGGACTGGCTACCCAATCACCACCTCTGGAAATGCTCTGTGTACGCGTCTTAGACAGGTCGGCAGTTGCGACGCTTCTAATGGTTGTCGTAGGGTACAGACGGGAACCATATGTTCGTTATTCAGGATATTCTACAAGGCCGTAGCCGGCAAGTAGAGGCAGGAAGACAAAGGACATTATTTTCTTCAGGAATCGAGTACAAGCATATAAGCAGACCCGTATTCCTCATATACCCTTACGGTATTGTAGTGGATCCCAACAAACGTCATTGCATGTGCCCACGAATTGCAAAATTCTGATAAACACTAAATACGACAAAAGTTATGAGAACAGACTTATGTTTAGAATGCCAATTCTCCTTCGCCTACCGGTTCTCCGCGGGTGGTGGGTGTGAGCGAAGTCATGCCAGCAATAATGGAGCCTGTCACCCTACCTCACCTTATTCTTATCCGCCCGATTCAAACTCTTTATCCCCATGGGATGTCGCGGTACACACGTCTTCCTCGTTTTTCTTGCGTTTGTTCCAATGGTGGTTGCACTTGCGGCTCGAGTAAGCAACCTCACGACGGCTCAAACGTCCTAGGGCCACGCTCAGGGTCATAACCGCCTTGACTGTATATCAGCATCGGCACCCGTGGGTGACAGATCGATTGGCAGCATTTCCCTGTGGGCCGTCTTGCGCATGGACGAAATCGAAAACGGGATATTCTCACGAAGAACCTCGGTCGTATCAAGCACAAATATTTTGTCGGGAAACTGGGTATAGTATCCCGGTCGAGTAGGAGTGTTAGATTTCTTGGATTTCTATGATCGTTTTCTTGTTCTCTGTGTTACATTTTTATCATGCTTTGTTCCGTTTATGTATTTCAAGCCTCGCGATTTCACATGCCTCAGACGTTTGTGCTCCTTCACCAGCTGAGGTATGTCTTATCCGTTCCGACACTGCGACTCGCTACTCATGTTGTATCACTAGTTTAAAATTTCATAGGTATTTACAATGCAGACGTTTGTACTCCTTCACCGTCTGAGTTTACCATTTCATAGGTTATGAGCCCTGTGCGCTGTAAGAACCCAATAAACTCGAAGGGCACGTTCATTACTTTTCTATATATCCCCCTCCCTCCTCTACCTCGTTTCCTGCCGTCCCGGTCGCCTCCCGATCGCCCCCTTAGAAGTCCGACTCCGCCGTCAAACTGGGCTACGAGAACTGGCACCTTTAGGATCGTTACGTCCAGAGCGCCATCCTTCGGAAAATGTGATTATTGCGTTTGGCCCCAGGCCTGTCTATCCGCGTACCCAACAGCAGGTTGTGTTAGCGACGACTACGGGCACTGCGACGACTCCAGGCATCACAGTCAACCCTCAATCGACAGTTGAAGAGCTGAAGGCTTACCGTGAGGAACTAAAGGAGTGGAGACAGCGAACAACGTCGCGGCAGGGGTAATCCTAGGCTCGATCTCGGATGAAGTGCACCATGTCGTCGATCCAAGGGACTCTGCGAAGGGCATGTACGATAGACTTAAAGCAGAAATCGTTAGGCAATCGAGTGGGAGTAGTGCCAACCGCACTCTGATTGGACTCTCGAAAACGAACCTTGCCAGTTGTCTACCCCAGTGACGTGAGCCACTAGGCTAGCCACCACTCAGTTGGAGTCTAATATCTACATCCAGTTAGACCAAAGTGGGGTCATCAGATGAGGCAGCGAAATGTTATGCCCTCCAGGTGCGGTAATGTCACCTATACGCTACCCGTTTTCAACCTGTATATCTGGGACGTGCGTACAGACTGTCTACATTAATGTGCCTTTTGTGGTTAATTTACCATGAAAATGAGGGACACTCAACCTCCCTCCCAGGCCTCAACGATACTCAACCTCCCTTCCATGCCTCGAACAAGACCCTCGGTTCATATCTGGCCCGGACAACGTCTCTCCGAACCAAATCCCTCGGTTCCGCTCACAAAGAGCATTCTACCGCACCTCTCCTTCCTCATAGAAGCACGAACGAGGACCCTGGGTGCTCACTCTGATGACAAAAAGGGTTCAGATGCTTATAGACAGATTGCGTGACTCTTCCAACGTTGTTTTTTTAATGAGATAGGCAACCAATCAAGGCAACGCATGTCGACAATGTCTGTGTTGGAGTTCTATGACTCATCACCCTATCATGTATTTCGTTTGATCTCTCTATATATTTTGCCAGATGTTTGTTCCATATATGCTCACGGTTGGTCTTCTCCTCTTTCATGTTTGTTTCTTCAACCGAATTTGTCTACACTTACTGAGACGATGGCGTACCCAACACCCAAAGGTGCTGGTGCTGGGGATGTTCTGATATCTCTGCATAGCGTCCTTTCAGCCCATTATTGGAGAAGGAATTCGAGTTGAGACTAGCGCGCCGTACAGAACGGTTTGCACCTCCAGAAATCCCAAATATGCATTGTATCTGCACCCACCATGATCAAGGGCATTATGCAGAGAACGTGCCTCAGAGGTGAACCAAAACGGGTAGTCCAATTCGCTTCATTTTACACAGCAGGCATATTTGTCGATACCTGAGTATTAATAGAAGGGGATGATTATCACGGTTCACGGTACCGGCCCTCCCGCTCAGCCGCTATTGCCTCTGAGCGCTCCCGGTATCGCGTAACGGTATGCTTAGTACCATTTGCGAGAGCATTGAGAGCTGCGAGCTGGTCCTGTGACAAGTTGGCACTCTTCCAAGACTCTGGTAACTCGTCGAACTCTTCAATGGCACCTACGGCCGGGTGATCATCCTCGGAAAATTGTGTAAACGCATTTGGTGGCGGCTATTGTTCAAGGTTCAGGGTAATGTGAATAGCCCGTCAGTGATGTGAGTTCCGGCCCGCAGATTCACATACAGGTAGGTTTCGTTCCCTGAGTCAAGAAGGACACA
>Ga0307515_10023136_pt1 | contig 10908 bp, 8 predicted proteins | sample 17_EM_MG_FD_194513 | JGI IMG/M metagenome (GOLD analysis project Ga0307515, IMG submission 194513) | Populus trichocarpa ectomycorrhiza microbial communities from riparian zone in the Pacific Northwest, United States - 17_EM | ecosystem: Host-associated > Plants > Roots > Unclassified | place...
GCGGTCCCACCACGTCCGTACGTCCGTCCGGCGACAACGATCTCCACCGCCCCGAGCAGCCGAATCTCGGCCGGCGCCGGCTTCCCCATGAATCGAACCGTATCAACCCAGCCGCTCAGTGAGACCGGTAGAGGCTACGCCGACCGCTCCCCTCCCCAGCACCGGCAATTACTACGCCGACCGCACCCGCCAACGACGGCCGCCGAGAAACATTGTCATGCCGATGACAGTGCAGCTGATCATGGCCTCTCTGTGCAGCTCCGGACGTGGGTCAGAGTTGCCGATGACGGCTGCTGGGCGCGAATGTACGGTTCATATACGCGGTCGACCTAGCGTCTGTCGTACCGCCAACGACGTGACTCACCACTGAGATCGCCGATGGCATCACCTATCAGGCTGGTCAGAATGGGAGAGTCGACATGGTTCGCTGGGTCGGGAAACTCAAGATCGTGGCGGCGGCGATCGCCGCCGTACTGGTCGCGGCGCTCGCGCCGACGACACCCGCGATGGCGGCCACCAGTCACATGTCCGACCCGATCACCTGCAACGACGGTCTCTACATTTTCCACATGGTGGTCTGGTACTCCACCGACACCAACCACCGGCTCTCGATCAACCAGGTGAAGCTCTACGCGGCGTACAACCCCAACGACGCCCACACGGGCTCCGAGATCGCCTTCCGGGGCGCCGCAGTCGCCCGGCACTACATGAGCGACGGCTGGTACTACCGCAACACGACCGGCGCAATCAACCAGAAGGAGATCCTCTTCTACTGGCCCATCGCCAACCACACCACCTCGAAGTCAGCACCGGCTTACGTGGATGTCCAGGCAGTGTTCTACGACTCGCAGGGCCACGCCATCACGACCGACACCTGCCGCGCCGGCTTCTACAACTGACCCACCACCGCTTGCGTGCTGGCGGGCCTTTCGGGGGCGGCAGCAGTCGCTCTGGACCACGTGCGCACTTCTGCCGCTGGTCGATCGCTACGAATCGTGACGGCTGCGAGATCTTCCCGCTTTCGCGAACTCCGTGAAACCGGGGGAACCTCATTACCAGCGCGGTACGCCGGATCACCCGCCTGCTGCGACGGTTGCACGCGCGGCTACCTGAAACTACCGCAGGGCGTTGGTATCGCGTCCGAGCCCTCTCGGTCGGCCCGCCGCCTGCATACAGTGCCGGAACCATCGAACTCAATCAACGGAGGACATCGTGCGACGGACTATCATGACGTACTTGGCAAGCGTGGCGATCGGCGTCAGCGCGACGTTCGTGGTGGCCGCCCCGGCAAGCGCGACATTCGCGTATCGATGCTTCGGCTATCTGGGCAATTTTAAGGACGGCACGAAGGTTCTGTGGGCGGACTGGACCAAGGACGACCGGCCCGACGAGTGCTTCGGCATCGGGCCGGACCGTCGTATCTGGCACGCATGGCCGAACTCCGGCGGGTTCAAGGTAATGCCGAACAACGGTCTGGCCGACGACACCCTCAGCTGGAGGGTGACTGGCGAGGGCGTACGGCAGGTCGTGGTGTACGTCGCCAGCGACCGCAGCCACTGGTACAGCAACTGGTATCCGGGGTCCGAGCAGGGCTGGTACGGCTGGCACAACTGCGACGGCCAGTGCTGACACCGATCGGGGTCGCGACAGATGACGGCCTGACGCAGCCCTGATCGTCACGGCGTTGTCAGCGGAACTTCACCTGGCTTGCGGCGGTGTCGAGATACCGGCTGAACGGAATCCTCAGTGCTGTAACCCGGCCGGGTGGTGCCCGCAAGCGAGATGGAGTCCCGCGACCAGCGAACACGCCCGGTCGTAGCGAGCGATGCTGACGTACATCCCGAGGCGCCGCTCGACACGATCAACCGGCTGCCGGTGGCACTGGGCGCCGGCCTGACATGGCACCAACCGCCGGCGACTGACCATCCAGTCCGGTGGCCGACATCCGATGTGCACGCCGCGACCGCGCGAAATGGAACGCTGCCCACGCCCATCGACGCGTCGACCAGCGCCGACGTTGGCCGCCGGCGACGGCCCAACCAATCGACCTGGTCGGTGACGCCGACGTCATCGCAGCGCTGGTCAAGTCCCGTACGGCCGATGCGATGCGCGAGCTCGATGCAGCGCGGAGAAGCCCTTGCGTGATGGAGGGAACCGGTGGGCACCGTCGGGGGTGATTAGAGGTATGAGCCACTCGTCCGCCGCGTCGGCGGCTGTCTCCGATCTCTTCCGCGACTGCTACGCCGGGCTCGTCGGCGTGGTGGCGCTCGCCGCGGGCAGTAGGACCGACGCCGAGGACTGCGTGCAAGAGGCCTTCTTGAAGGCCTTCGACCGGTGGGATCACGTCTCGCAACTCCAATCACCCGAGGCGTGGGTGCGGACAGTGGCGCTGCGGCTGTTGTCGAACCGGCGGCGCAAGGCGCGCAACGGGTTGAATGCGCTCCTTCGCCACGGGCCGCCGAACACCGAACGTGCACCCGAGGTCGATCACGTGGACCTGGCCCGGGCGCTGCAGCAGATGCCCATCGGGCAGCGGCAGGTCGTGGTCATGCATTACCTGCTCGGGCTCAGCGTCGTCGAGATCGCCCAGGAGCTGAGGATCGCCCCCGGAACCGTGAAGTCCCGGTTGAGCCGGGCCCGCACCGTCCTCGGCCCCCTGCTTCAGGAGGAGAGCTTCCATGTCTGACATCCGAGAGCTACTGGCGGCCGAGGCACAACGGCTCCAGCCTGCACAGGCGCCGGAGTTCCCACGACTGCTAGCGGCCAGAGCCAGGCGTCGCTACGGGGCGATCGCCGGCGCCGCGGTGCTCATAGCCGCAATTGCAGGGGGCACGAGTCTGATGGCTCAGGACAACCGACCGCTCGACCAGCCCGGCATCGTCCGGCAGCCGGCCGCCGGGGGCGCACCGACGGCAGGCGTGCCGGTCTCCGGGATACTGCAGCAGATCGGAGGGCCGGTGGGCATCGGACCCCGGAAGATCGCGGGAACGGTTCACTTCCAGTCCGCCGCCGGTGTCCTCACGTCAACCAAGGTGACCGCAGACGGACGGTTCAGCCTGACGGTCCCGCCAGGGCGCTACCAGGCCACCGGAACACCCATCGGGAGCGACAGGGCGATCTGCGAGGCCGACAGCGATGTCGTCGTGCCGGCCGCCGGCCTCACCGGTGTCCAGGTGAACTGCCACGTCCGATGAGATCGCCCGGGGATTCGTCAGTCGACCTTCGCGGCGCTGAGCTTGGCGAAACCTATGTCGCCAAGGCGCCGTCGAAGGCCGAGTACGCCGCCCTTCTGCGGGGCCGCGCCGCGCCAGCAATAGAGATCCCGCTCACCTGACAGGCGATTTCCTGCCGCTGCTCGTGGGTGTCCTCTTCTGCGGCCTGGAGGTCGGGAGCGGGCCTGGCGCGTGAGGCCCAGCCGGCGCGATCATGTCGGCATGACCGAGAGGGCATGGACCACAGCGCAGTTGCGCATCGAACTGGCGAAGTATCACCAGGACCTCCTCGATGCGGGCAACCACCGACCGAGCACGATTTCGACCTACGTCCAGCACCCTGAACGCTTCATCGCGTACCTCGAAGGCAGCTACAACCCCGTCCCCTGATGCCGTCTTCGCCGTCGACTAACATCCCGGCCTTGGACCCCGCGGCACGAACTCCGAAGCTTCGGGAACTGCTCAAGCCCTGCGCAGCATCCGGGTAGGGTTCATGCCGCGTGCGTGGAGTGGACCGTCGTGCTGAGAGCGGCCGAAAGCCCCCTTGGCGGGCGCTGCCCAGCGGGTCGATATCGACAGGATTGATCGGAGCCGTGTCGTGCCAGACGCCTCGGAAGCTTCGATTCCGGATCGTCAGCGGGCCGTTCCCGAACATAAGCCTCCAGTCACGCGTACGCGGCCCCGGGTGGGGGCGGGGCGCCGCCGGCGGCGGAGGTCAGAGTCGGGGCGCACGGTGAGGCGGTCCGGGACGTACAGGTCAAGCTCAGCCGGTTGCAGGCCTCGGCCCAGCCGCTGATCGAGGACGGCAGGTATGGCCCGCTGACCGAGGCGGCGGTGCGGACTTTCCAGGCCAGCGTGGGCGTGCCGGTGACCGGCGTTCTCGACGCCGGCACCAAGGCCCGGCTCGACGCCGCGTTCGCCGCCTTGCCGCCGCCGGTCCGGGCCGTGCTCACGCTTGGCTCCACCGGTGCCGACGTCGGGTTCGCCCAGCAGAAGCTCAACGCCCTCGGGTGCAACCCTCGGCTGATCATCAACGCTGTGTTCGACGCCAGCATGATGGTTGCCGTGATCAAGTTCGAGGTCGGGACGATGGGGCGGTTTCCGACCGGGACCGTCGACGCCGCCATGTGGACGGCCCTGGACACTGCGGTCAAGGGCGGGTTCGTCGCGCCCGAGGGTGCCAGCGCCACCCCGGTTGAGCAGAACACCCCAAGTGGGACGGCCAACTCGCTGGGCACGCAAGTTGCGGGCACGTCGCTGCATCCCGTGGTGGGCGTCGGCGGGCTGACCCAGGGCCCGGGGGTGCGCGAGCTTCAGCAGAAGCTGAACAAGGCCGGTGCCTCGCCCGCGCTGGCCGACGACGGGGTGTTCGGGCCGCTGACCCAGGCCGCGTTGCAGGCCTTCCAGAGCGGGCGGGTGCCGCCGCTGCCCGCGACCGGCACCGCCGACAAGGCGACGTGGGACGCGCTGGACGCGGTGGCGCCCGGGTCGACGGCCGGTGCCGTCGAGCGGCAGTGGACAGAGGTGGTCGGCGGTGCCACCTACGGCATGACCGGTGCGAATGCGGCGCGGTACTCCTGGGAGATCCAGAAGACCCGGATGGTGGTCACGGCCAAGGTCAACTTTGTCGGGCTGCCTCCGCCCGGCGCTTGGTTCGGGCACGTGCAGTCGGTGTGGAACCAGTATCAGGGCGTGGAGACCGCGTCGAAGAAGTCGATGCCGATCGACTTCCAGATGGTGCGCGGTGCCGGCGGCGACGCCAAGACGGTGCAGGTGCTGGCGGGGTCGGGCCGGGCCAACGCGGGGAAGTGGTACGCGGCCGATCCCAACGCCGCCTACACCGTCCCGCACGAGTTCGGCCACCTGATCGGCCTGCAGGACGAATACCAACTGCATCCCGGCGACTTCGTTCGGGCCACCGGGCACGAGCCGCCGGTCGGCGACGCGGCCGGGCCCGCCGTGGCGCCCGCGACGATCGCCGCGAATCTCCAGGCGGCGATGCTGGCGCGCAACTCCGTCAACGCCCGCGCGGCGAGCGTCGGGGCCGGGGTCGGCGAAGGGGCCTTCGCCCAGCGGGTGGTGCAGGAGTACGCGAAACTGGCCACGGCGACCGTGCCGGCGGTGGCCGCGGTTCCCGGGCCGCCCCCGGTGCCCGCGAAGCCCGCGGTGCCGTTGACCGGTGAGCTGCTGTTCGACCTCAACGCCGCGCTGCCCAATGACAACGACCGCTACGACACCATCCAGGCGTTCAGCTATTCCAGCGGATCGATCATGGGTGACCCGGGGCGGGAGAACGACCCGCACGACCACGGCGCCCAGTCACGCCACATCGCGGAGTTCATGGCTATCCTCGGCCGGGCACTGGGCGGCACCTGGGAGGCGAAACGCCGATGATCCTGCGGCTTGTGATTGCGGACGGCAGCCAGTCACCTGCCGTGGCGGAAAGCGTCGAGGTCTCCGACGACGGGGTGCTCACCGGCTGGCGCAGCGTGAGTGATGGTGGGGTGGGCTGGTTCGCCGGGCAACTGCCGGCCGGCGAGTTGGCCGAGATCCAAGCGCTGGTCGGGGCCGTCGGTGCGCCGCCGCTGGATCCTCCGCCGCCGGAGGCCGCGGAGGAAGTGCTCGAGCTGACCGCGACGGGTCCGGTCGCGATCGCCGGCATCACTGACGGCAGCGGCGACTGGCCGAGCCTCGCCACCGCTTCCCGGCGGCTGCTCGACCGGTTGACGGACTTTCCGCGGGCTGCCGTGACTGTTTGTTACGCCGCCCCGAGCGTGGCCCGGCTGGTCCATCGGGGCACCGACCCGGTCCGCGTCGGTCTTGGCGCCGTCGCGGTGCGGGCCACCGCGTGGCGGGGCTACTACGAACCGGCCGGCGACTGGTCCGGCGTGGTCGCGGGGCCGGCGGAGGTCGAGGCCCGGCCGGGGTGGACCTATGACATCGCCGTCGGGCCCGAGGCCGACGGACTGGGCGTCGACGACGACGTCATCGTCCACCTGGCCGCCGACTTCGCCATCCTGAGCGGATCGGCCCGGGTGCCGGTCCGGGCGAAATACACACCCGCCATCGCACCGCCAGACGCGCTCAGGTAGGCCACTGACCCAGGATTTTGGCGACGCGGTCGGCCTCGGGCGACTTCAGCTCGGCCCACAGCTCCACGGCCAGGCCGTAGTGCCGGCGGGCCGCGGGCAGATCGCCGCCGGCGCGGTGCGCCTCCCCCAGGCCGGTCTGGGCCCGGGCCTGCTCCTCGAGGTCGGCGACGCCGGGCTCGGAGGCGATCGCGTACGCCGCGGTGTGCTCTCGGATCGCCTCGTCGGGACGGCCGCCGACCAGAGCCGCCGCACCCAGGCTGTTGTGCGCGCAGGACTCGCCGTAGCGGTCGCCGACCCGCAGGAACAGGGTCATGGCCTCGCGGTGGAACGCCACGGCTCGCTCGGCGTCGCCGCGGCCGGCGTACAGGGCACCGAAGTTGTCCAAAGTCGACGCCTCGAAGCTGGTGTTGCGCAGTTCCCGGTCGAGGGCCAGGGCCGGGCCGAGATGCGCCTCCGCGTCGTCGTAACGGCCGAGCTTGACCTCGATGCGGCCCAGGTTGCTCAGCAGGACCGCCTCACCGGTGCGATCGCCCGCGTTCCGGTAGTGCTGCAGAGCTTCGTGATAGTGCCCGACAGCCTCGTCGTGCCGGCCCATCCGGGACCGCACGTTGCCGAGATTGGTCAGGGCGCGGGCCTGGCCGGCCTCGTTTCCGGCCCGGCGGTGCAGATCCAGCGACTCGAGCACATGCTGCGCGGCGTCCTGGTAGCGGCCCAGCCGGTTCTCGATGACCGCGAGATTGTTCAGCGTACGTGCCTGGCCGGCCACGTCGTCCGCCTGCTGGAAGAGCTGCCGCGCCTGTTCGCTACGGGCCAGAGCCGCCTCGTGCCGGCCCAGCTGCACCTCGGTGATCGACATGTTGCCCAGCGCGCCGGCCCGTCCACTCAGGTCGCCGAGGCGTTCCGCGGCCTGGGCGGCCCGGCCGTGCACAGTCAGGGCATCGAGATGGTGCTTGGCGGACAGGTAGCGAAACAGGGTGGCGCTGAAGCCGACCGCGTGCCCGGGCCAATCGTGGTCCGCGGCGTACACCACGGCCGCGACGAGGTTGGCGCGCTCCGCGTCCAGCCAGGCGATCGGCTCGGTGAGCTCGGGCAGCGGAACCGGTGACGCCGCGACCTTGGGCCGGCGAGGCGCGTCGGACGGATCCATCCGGTTCATCGCCTCGAGCGCCGCGGCCAGGTAGTAGTCGAGCAGCCGGGTCAGCGCGGCCTGCCGGTCGGAGCGGCGGTCCTCGTCGGCCGCGCGGGCCGCCGCATAGGCCCGGACCAGGTCGTGCAGCGCGAACCGGCCGGGGCCGGCCGGCTGCACGACGTGCTGGGCGCAGAGATCGTGCAGCCGTACGCCGGCGACCTCCGGATCGGTCGCGCTCAGCGCGGCCGCCGCGTACACGTCGAAGTCCTGGCCCGGATGCAGGGCCAGCGACCGCAGCAGCGCGCTCTCACCGGCGGGCAGGTACCGGTACGAAACCTCGAGCGCGAGCTCAACGCCGGAGTCCAGCCGCTGGGCGGCGTGCCGCTCATCGAGCCAGTCGGCGTGATCGGTGAGCGTCCAGCCCGGCTTGGCGCGCATCTGGCCCGCGACCAGGGCGAGCGCCAGCGGCAGGTGGCCGCAGCGCGCGGCGATGCGGGCCGCCGCGCCGGGATCGTCCCCGGCCGGGATCGCGGGCAGGGCCGTGGCCAGGAACTCCAGCGACTCGGCGGGGGTGAACACGTCGACGTCGATCCGCGTCGCGGCGGGCAGGCCGGCGAGCCGGCGACGGCTGGTGACCAGCGCGACGCAGCCCGGCGTGCCGGGCAGCAGCGGGCGGATCTGCTCCTCGTCGGCCGCGTTGTCGAGCACGACCAGGCTGCGGGTGCCGGCCAGGCGGTCCCGGTAGACGGCCGCGCGCTCCGCCAGCCGGTGCGGTACCTGCCGGCCGGACACCCCGAGCAGGCGCAGGAATCCGTCCAGCACGGCGGCCGGGTCGGCCGGCGGCTGGGCAGGGTCCGGGTGGAACCCGCGCAGGTCGACGAAGAAGATCCGGTCGAACCGCTGCTCGCGGGACAGGTCGTGGGCGATGCGCAGCGCGAGCCGGGTCTTGCCGACGCCCGCCATGCCCTCCAGCGCGGAGATCACCACGGCCTCGCCCGTCTCGCCGCCGGTCCGCACCGTCTGAGCGATCCGGTCCAGCTCGGCGGCGCGGCCGGTGAAATCAAGCAGGTCCTCGGGCAGCGCGTCGTGCACCCGCACCTGGGCCGCGGCTGTGATCTCGCCGGTGACCACCCGCAGCGCTTGCCGCCACTGGTTCAGATAGCCGGCGTCGGGGTGCAGCGCCTGCACCACGGCGGCCACGAGTTCGCTGTCCAACCGCCGCCGGCCGGACCGGAAGCAGTCCGCCACAGTGGTCTTGCCGACCTGCTCGTGGGCCGGGCGTTCGCCGTTGACCCGGCCGGTGATCGTCTCATAGGACGGGTTGCCGGCCCACACCTTCAGAGCTGTCAGACACTGGGCGAGCTCGTCCAGGCTCGTGGCGCGCCCCGGGTCGGGCAGCGCTACGAACTGGCTCTTCGGCGACACGGCCACGCTCCGGCGGGTCGAAGTTTCGGAACCGTCGACATTACCGGCCGAAACAATGCGGCGGGCCGGGCGTTCGGGTTCGTTCGGGTTTCCCCGATCCGCCGGCCCGAGGCTCGATAGTGACTAGGCGGGTCGGCCCGGCGGAGCCGCCGGAAACGAGCCGCACCAGCCGAAACGGGGGGTCGTTTCCGCCAGCGCGTAAGCGACCATCGGTTGGAACGGGGCGGGGCGGGGGGCTCTTGGCGGCCGCGCGCCCGGCCCTCGGCGGCGAAACCTTTCGGAGGCGTTCGCGCACCCGCCCAGACTTTCGAAACTTTTCGAGACCGGAGACATGGCGAAGAGCGACAGAACCACCCTCGCGGAGATCGCCCGAGAGGCCAACGTGGCGATCTCCACGGTCTCCAAGGTGCTGAACGGGCATACCGACGTCGCCGTCACGACCCGCCTGCGCATCGAGCGCCTGCTCACCGAGCACAGCTACCGGCGTACGCCATCGGCTCGGCGCACCGCGGGCCGCACCGGCCTGATCGACCTGGTCACCGACGAGCCGGACAGCCTCTGGGGCCTGGAGGTCCTGGCCGGCGTCAGCGCGGCCGCCCAGGACCTCGGGCTCGGCCTGATCGTCTCCGCGGCGCGACACCTTCCGGCTACCGGCCGGCGCCGGCCCGAGACGCTGCTGCCGCACGGTTCCGAGGGCGCCATCCTGGCCCTGTCCACATTGACCGAACGCCAGCGGCTCGACCTGGATCGGCGGAGCATCCCGTTCGTGCTGGTCGACGGGGCCGCCCAGGCGCCGCCGGACGCGTTCTCGATCGGCGCCACCGACTTCGCCGGCGGCTACGTCGCGGCCGAGCACCTGATCCGGCTCGGCCACCACCGGATCGGCATGATCGGCGGTCCCCGCCAGTCGCCGTACGCCCGGGCGCGGGTCGCCGGCTACCGGGCGGCCCTCGACTCGGCCGGCCTGGCCGCCGACCCGCTGCTGGTGCAGGCCGGCGACCTGGGACATCTCGGCGGCCTACAAGCGACCGGCCGCCTGCTCGGGCTCGACGACCCGCCGACCGCCATCTTCGCGATCGACGATCAGCTGGCCAGTGGCGCCTACGAGGCGGTGCGCCGGGCCGGGCTGGCGACGCCCGGCGACATCAGCGTGGTGGGCTTCGGCGACCTGCCGTTCGCGTCGTGGCTGGCGCCGCCGCTGACCACCGTGCGCCAGCCGCTGCGGGCGATGGGCGTGACGGCTGCCCACACACTGCTCCGCCTCCTCGGCGACGAGCAGCTCGTGTCGTCGCGGATCGAGCTGGCCACCGAGCTGATCGTGCGACTGAGCACCGGGCCCGCCCGGCTGTCTCCAGCAAGGACGGATCCCTAAACCGGTTTACTGCGGCGGCGCCGTGCTCTCGCGTACGGTCAGCCGGGGCGTGGGGGCCTGCACGTTGCGCGCCCGGGTCGGATCGGCGATCACGGCGAGCAACTCCCCCGCCACCTGACCGCCGAGCGCGACGGTGTCGCGAGACAGCGACGTGAGCGCCGGATGCACGATCCTGGTCAGGACCGAGTCGTCGAACGCGACGATCGACAATCCGGCCGGCACCGGCACGGCCATCTCGGCGGCGACGCCGAGCCCGGCCACCGCCATCAGGTCACTGTCGTAGATGATCGCGGACGGCCGGCGAGGGCCGGACAGCAGCGCGCGGGTCGTGGCGGCGCCCTCCGTGTCGCTGAAGTCGGTCGGCAGCGACGCCGTCTCGACCAGCTCCAGCCGATCGGCAGCGTCGCGCAGCGCCCGCATCCGGCGCTGCGTGTGCTGGAGTCCGGGCAGGCCCGCGACGTGCGCGATGCGCCGATGGCCGAGGGCGGCCAGATAATCCACTATGGACAGCATCGCCGCGCGGTCGTCGACCCAGACGCTGGACAGGCCGGGCCGGCCGCGACCGCCGAGCACGACCGACGGCACGCCCAACTGCTTCAGGACCGCCGGGCGTGGATCGCGCGCCAGCACGTCGACCATCACCACGCCGTCGACGCGGCGCTCGGAGGTCCAGCGCCG
>Ga0307515_10023137_pt1 | contig 10908 bp, 5 predicted proteins | sample 17_EM_MG_FD_194513 | JGI IMG/M metagenome (GOLD analysis project Ga0307515, IMG submission 194513) | Populus trichocarpa ectomycorrhiza microbial communities from riparian zone in the Pacific Northwest, United States - 17_EM | ecosystem: Host-associated > Plants > Roots > Unclassified | place...
TTGCCACCAAAACTATTTGCTTTGTTTTTCACCTCATTGTATTCTCCACGCACATTCTTTTATGCTGATTCTGTTTTTTTTCATGAAATATTCTGTGCTGTAGTCACTGGGTTCAGTGGCGGTTGTCAATACCACAACTTTTTTCATTCTAAATTTTCAAGAATGCTTGCCAAGTTCGCAAATGAAGCGGATGAAAAAAAGGTTCATCAAACGATCTGGTTACTTATATTCCAAATGTTTTATTATTTTGTAGCCATTACATATATAGACTCCAGTGCTGTTCAAGCTTTGAAAGACTTGCACCAGGAGTACAAATCACGGGATATTGAGGTTGAGTGTCTGTTTTGGTGGGAATCACACTTAAATACAAGCTGTTCTTTTTATACAGAGACACAAGTATGATCTCAACTTTTTATTGGGTTCTGTTGCAGATCTGTATTGCCAATCCAAACCAAGATGTTCTGCTGACCTTAACAAAAGCTGGTATTGTAGAGCTCATTGGTAAGGAGTGGTACTTTGTGAGAGTACATGATGCTGTTCAAGTTTGCCTTCAACACGTTCAGAGCTTAAACCAAACTCCTAAGAACCCAGATTCATTTGCTGAGGATAAACCAAGTTTCTTCCAGAGGTTATCGAAGCAGAGAGAAGAGGATTTATCAATTGCAGAGCTAGAGTCAGGTGATAAAATTACAGAGCCGCACTTGGAACCATTGTTGTCTCGGAAGTCTTGAATTTTGCTCGATTATTTTTATGAACTCATGATGCTGATTTGTCGAGGCAGGGCATATATTGATTATTTGGATGTAAATAATTGATTCCAAGGTTCGATTATTTGCTAGTTTCTAGTCTTTAGTGTTGTAAGGCTCATTTGTTTGCTGGAGTGTTGTAAGACATATTTATTTACTGAAAAGTTTTTTTATTTTTTGGAAAGTGAAATGTTTGGTAGTGTAATGGAAAACAGGTTGGAAAACATTTTCCAGTATTTGGTTATGTTATGAAAAATGAGTTGGAAAATAACTTATTAATATTTTATTTTTTTTAAGTTTATTAAAATAATGAGGAATAAATCTTACAAATTAAAAAGTTGAATGAGAATGAAATTGAAAAAAATATAATTTCATAAATTATCTCAAATAAAATAAATAATAATTAAAATAAAAGAGATCAAATCTAAAAAATAAAAATAAATAAAAGATGAAGAAATTAAAATAATAATAATTAACATTTTATAAATTATTTTAAATAAAATAAGTAGCAAATAAAAGAATGAGGATTAAATTTGATAGATAAAAAATTTTAATAAAAAAATGATAAGGGAAAAACAAATAACAATTATAAAAATGAGGACCAAAGTTAATAAAAAAATTAAATTTTAAGAGATGAAATTAAAAAATAAATATACAAAACAATATATATATATATATATATATATATATATATATATATAGCAATTAAAAGTTTGAGAATCAAATTTGATATAATCAGCAAATAATGACATTTCTAATTTTTTCACAACTTCCGGAAAGTGTTTTCCACCCAAATTTTCCAAGAAAACATTTTTCTGGAAACCAAGCTAAATTTTCCTTTGACTGGAAAGTGATTTCTGTTAACCAACTTTTCTAATGATAAACAAACACGGGAAAGTTTGGAAAGTGGTTTTTCGAAAATCATTTTCCAGAAAATAAACATGATCTAAAATGCAATGTAAAATATGCATTGTAAGTCTTGCTTTTCTCAAAGAACCAAACTTTGTATTTTATAAAAATAGTGATTGTGGTTGTGCTGTTATTTTTTAAAATGTTTTTTTATATAAAAATATATTAAAATAATATGTTTTTAAATTATTTTTAACAATAATATATTAAAATAATATAATTTAAAAACATAAAAAAAAAAAAATTTAACCACCCTATAGTCCGCAATCCCAAACATAAACAAAACAACTATATATACTACTAGGTTAATAGACTGTAGGCAAATACTTAATACGATAAAGGTACACATGGGCTAATCTTTATTTATCTTTGAAGTCGCCCCATCCATGTCACAATGAATGTAAGCGAACTTGAAATTCAGTTTGTAATTCTATATTCTCGTGAAGAGTATTTTCAGTTTATGTTTTCATCAGCACTATTTTTTTTTTTTTTTAATAATTCTTCTTGATTGAAATGAACAATAAGGAACCCCAACACCTTCCCTACTAGTCAGTCTTTACTTGCAAAATGGGTTGAATCCAGCTGTCCGACGTGACAATGTTATTCAGTTCCATTCTTTATCTGCTCATCAAACGTACCACTGTACTATCAGTTGTAAGACTGTCACGCCGGCTGCTGTTGTTGCCCCCTCGCACTCCCTCGGATTCTACGGTGGTGGAATTTGACCCTGTTGACTGTGCTTAAAAAAAATTATTTTTTTTTAGTTTTAATTAATTATTTTAATAAGTTAATGCCGAAAATAAATTTTAAAAATATTATTTAAAAATATTTTTAAATAAAAAATAACTTTTGATGTATTCTCAAAGAAGGCACGGAGATTTCTGAACTTTGGTGCACGCATTGAAAGGGGAAGTAGTTGATGTGTTTCAGTTGTCCCACATCGAAAGAGTGATAAGCCTTGTGGAAGCGAGGCGCTATAAATACTCGTTTTGCGAATGGTGAGCTCCGCTCGCCGCGCCGGCTCTATATTGTGCGCAAAAATTTGTAGAGGGGAAATAGGCTGGCCGAGTGTTGACGCTGCTTACTTTGCAGAAATCGTTTGTCTGGGACTCCCTATTTGACCCACCTCTGAAATCTAGCCCAAGTTTATTTTAGTGAGTACTGTCCTGGCTTTGTCTCAATTTTTTTTTATGTAGGCCCTTGATTGTTAACGATAATCGGCCCAAAATGTTCTGTAACTGTCCTTGCTTTGTCTCCTTCTCTATTATCGAAGTTCTTATACACGTATATTTTTAATGAATAGATGCTACTATTTCAGTTTGAACTATAGGTACATGGCAGGAGATCAAGACTTCTAAAACATTTGCTATCCTTGTTACCGGATTACGAGCAAAAGAAAACAAAAAAGGATTTATAGGACAAACTTCAATTCAACCAAAGAAGCAAGGAGAAGCCTTATTTTAACGGTGAAGCGTTTTTTCAGGTATGGATTAGGCAAAGCAGCTATCAGATAAATAGTTTCTTCAAATAAGTCATAGAAGAATATCTTTTTTATATAAAAAAACAGAGTTGCATTTTTTTTTTGTTGTATTCCTTGGCGAAAGTGGTCCTTCCACCTATAACTAGCTTCGAATCGACTAGGAATTAAAAGCATTAATGCTAGTAGAAGAAGTCGACGGCCTTGTCTGCAACTGTGGAATCAAAGGTCAATACTCTCCACAAATGTTTTTCTTTTTTTAATCTGTGATCATCGTACGATGTGGATTGATGATGCTGCCCTTTTCTCCTTTGAGACATCAGCAAATGGGGGTGTTTTACTTTTGCGTTCAAAAATTTCATCCATCGATTTGGATTGTGGCTGTAAAGTGTAACCCCCGGCAGTAAGGATTAGGGGGTCCCAAATATATGAGAAGAATATACCGACGTCTATTGCAAACCAATCTGTATCCGCCACATCATCATGCACAATCTACAATTATATCAAAAAGAAATCTCAATGCGATAGGAGACGACCAAATCTCCAAATCATTGACATCCTGTTGGCAATGCAACGAGGGAATCCTTAGTAACGCTGACAACTCCGGGCTGGTGCAGTCTTCGAGCCTTGGCATGGTTTGCTAAAACCTCTACGCATAGTTATGATACCCAGCTAATAAAGGTTTCAACTTCCATACCTAGTAATTAACAATCCAAGACATTACCTTTATAAACATAGTTACTAAACCTGACACCTATCAATGAGTAAACTTGATGATATGCATGCTCGGAACTTAACTTAGATTGAATTATTATTTTAATTGTTTTGAAAGTTCATTTGACCAAATCTGTGTGGGATCTAGTTGGGTTAACACCATAAAATTGTTTATAATTTTTTGTTCAAAATAATATTATTTCATTATTTTTATTTTTTTTTAAAAAAACATGGTTCTGAAATAGATTCAAGTTAGCTTGTCTGCAAACAAGTTGCTTTAGCAAACCTTTGGATCTTGGACCAAGAACCCGGACAGATTTTGATAACCATCCTTTTAAATATAACATAAGTTGAGAAAGACAATGAATAATTTATAAAAAAAAAAATATCAAGTACGTAATGAGAAATTAACATTTCTTCCTTTTTGAAACCAAACTCATAATGGTCATGGGCCTAAAATGTTTTTGGCCCATTTCCAAACCCTACTTTCTAAGCCCAAAAACATGTGTTGAGTCTTTCTTCTTCTTCTTTTCCCTTAATGTTTATTAATGCTTGTGTAAGAGATATTTTGTCCCTCATAAATGTTGTCATGGTGAAATTACTCTTTAGCCCCTCCGTCCAAGAAAAAAAAAGGTTTAATAATTATAAATATATCCTAAACTACTAGGTAAAGGGAAAGTTTTTCCTTGCATTAAAAAGATATAGATTTAGCACAAAAACAATCTAAATTTTAGAATTGAAAGCTCTTTAAGTGTATTTATCACTCCTTTTCTCTACAAAATTGTTGACTAAACATTGGAAAGTCCTTAAACACTCTAAAAGAGAATTTTTTACAAGTATCCAAAGATATTCATCAAGAAAGTTTACCTTAACATCGGAGAAATGAGTTGTTTAAAAAGATACTTAACTAATATTTGATTCAACCACTAAAAATCCTTATTCTATAAATACTTTTTAATTTAACAATGCATCAAATAGGATGCATCGATGGAAGCCAAAACACTAGTTCATTTTGTTATGACAAACTGTAATATATCCTAAACTCTTGTGCAATCAACAACCCATGCATATAATCAAATAATTTGCTTTTCAAGCTTGCTTATAGAAAGTTGAGTGTTTTTAGTGATAAGCAGGTAACTAAAGAGGGGATTCTAGATCTAAAAGCATGCACTTGGAGGTAATAATACCTTCTTCCTTGTAAATCAGCCTATATTGAGTGTTCAGTAGCATTTTGATCATTCATATTTCCCCTGATTGTACACTCGCAGCTGAATTGATGCAGGCATGACCAGAAACAATTTCCTTTCTACAGACATGGAAAATGACATTACTCAACAAGTCGCTAGCATCAAAAGAATCTTACGTGCGCACTTCCAAGATTAGGTTTGTTCTTTCGTCTGTCTTCTTGTACGTACCACTTCAATGATAATGCTGAAGAAGCAGCTAGCTAGCAGCTTGTCATTAATTAAAGATTATCCATAGTATTTACCTTGAGCCTCGTTGATCTAAAAGGTGGTTTAAGAGAAGATACATGTGTGATAATACTCTTTCGCATAATCATTTTTTTAAGTCCAGCGGACTGCACCTTTTCCTTTCCTATTTAACGTGGTTGGATTGTCACATCTATGACATGGATTGATGAGTTGAATACGCTCACTCATATATATGATTATTTGAAACATATCTTTACGTAAAGCCAACCTGCTGCAGGGCTAGCTACCGTCTTCTTGCGCTGTATGGAGAAACTAAACAAGCAGCAATATGTACGAGACATTGCTGAGGGAGATGACATGCACGCATCATATCATATATAACTACAAATCGACTACAGCTTATAAATGGCAATTCATGACTGTCAATTAACAACATATTTTGTGCACTGGATTTTGAATGGTGCATACATACCAAGACTATAAAATAGTAGCGCTAGTAATGTCCTGTCAGCGAGTCATTTTATGTGTATCTTTTGTCGTGTAACAGCTAGCCGTGTTGCGGCAAATCAATAGTTACAAATTACTAAGCATATATAGAAGACGACAAAAGTTCATATATACAAGGGTCAAGGCCCATAATAATATTAATAGGGAAATTCATTGGATATGAAAGTTACTATTACCTCATCTTCTAACCCAATCCATGCTTGACACATCATCAAGCTCAATCTATACCATATCAAAATCTGGCTATCGGGTGTGTTGACATGGCAAAACAAGATCAAATAACAACAAAATGCGCACCCACCTCTAACTCAACATGCTGCCAATCTACCTTCTGTAGTTATCAGGGATCTTCCCTTTGGTTGGACCACACATGCATGAAAATTGCGTTGATTTTACACCCTCTAGGCATTAGTGTTCCGTACTCGGGGAAAAAATATGGAGAAAAATCATCATGAGGAAAGAGTTAGACATGCTGAATTTACTGAAGAAGAATACTCATACAAAAAATTCCCTCTTTCTTCTTTCCATGCCTTTTGCAACATATATAGCTAGCTGAGGTTTTTGTTCAATCGGCAAAGATATCGTGCCTAACTAGATGCTATGATGGAGTTGAGTGTAGGGACAAATGTTTTGGGAAAATATCTATGAGAAGCTAACAATTTCATATTCTTTTCGTGCACATATATGGTCTAATTTTAGCTGGTTTGTTGTGCCACAGCTTAATTGTCAATAAACTTTTTCAAGATGGAACGAGTTGATGGAACTAGATGATTCATGAACTAGAAGAGAATAGACAAACCTGTCAAGAACTCTAGCAACAAGACAGAAAACGTTGACGCATTGTACGTTTCCTAGAACTACAATATTTAAACAGGGTTTGTTTTTAATTATACATTGATTGTTATTGTTCTTTTGACGTTTGCCTCAAAAACAATTCCATACTCCTAAAAAATTGGCAATAATTGATCTTATTAACAGGAACAATGCATTTATCATCTGCAGAGAAGTGAATTTTCCTTATCTGATCAGTTGACACTGTATATGATGTTGTGCTCTGAACCCAGGTGCTCGGTGTTCATGATCAGAGAGATCAATTGGCGAAAGCACAACATCTAGCTACTTGTAAAGAAACTATATAAAGCAACAGAATAACAAGCCTGGCCCCTCTACTTAACAGAAAGACAAAGAAAATGAGCTGCAACATGCCATTGCGTACCCAATGCTAATTCTCTTTTCTTTCAATTTATTTGATAGAAAAATGCTACAGTTCAAATTGGCATCTTGGCGGGTGTTGGCCTTGCTGACAAATCAAGTCATGTCACGCTCAATGGTATGGGCAATTTTTGTTGGTCTTGAATCATCAGAGTACTAAAAATCTGAACTTCGGAGAGTAACCATGTCAATTAAAACCAAAGTAATGATCAAATTACCACCACCCTCAGCTAGCGCAACATTTACAGAGGCTGATGTTAATTACTAATTATGAATCCCTGTTTTAAGCATGAACAATAGGAAAAGATCAAGCATGGAAATATTAATGTCAAACATAAAGGGTGTGGCGTGGATTGAATGATCAAGGTACGTATATAGTATTATATTAGTATTGATCCTCGTGATCATCATGTTAATACATTCTGCTGGTAACATTGCATTTTTGGATAATTATTTATATATTATCATTTGGCTAGTATTAGAATTTAGAGGGAATCGATTGTCTGTCTAGAGAAATTCTCTAGATGGTGGTAAGGACCCACTTATCACGTGGTGAAGGACTGCCCCAAAAGCAATCCTACAAGACAAAGAAATGGTCATTTACATATCTCCTCTAATCCCCTCTCCACCAATTATCATCTATCCCCCACGTGGGATTGCTGGACCCATCTCCACTAGCTAGCATCCCTATTCCCTACACCTTATTTCCTTCGCTGTTGATCGCCTCCTATGGTATGATGCAATCATCTTTCCTTGTATTATATATATTGCACCACCAACCCAGACATTCTGCAGTTACATATTTGTTTTCCTGCAGTTCTTGCTTAATATTCTGCGTATATATATAGCACTGGTGTTTTGGATCAGGATCATGGGAGACTCATCTGCTTCATACATACACATGGTTAATCTTATAGAATATTTAGCTCAACGTTTTCTTCTTTAGTTCTCTTAGATTTTTTTTGCTTGGTCATCTATGTTGGGACTTGTTTGATTCATCCATTCTATTGACTGTTTCTGTTTCTGAAAATCTTGATTTTGCTGTTGATGGATTTATATGGTGATTAAATTTATAGGTGCAGCACCTTATAGAGAAGTGCCTGATCTTCAACATGACTAAAGAAGAGTGCATGGAAGCTCTCTCTAAACATGCAAATATCGAGCCTGTCATCACCTCCACTGGTTTGTAATTTCCCTAATTCTGTCCATTTCTACTTTTTCATCCTCTTCCCTTCAATCCTTGAAACCTTCACTTTGTAATATTAACCTAATTAATTATTAAGGCAATAGAGAAGGATTTGATACCAGATCACGCTCGTTTAACACAGATAAAAATTAAGTGGGTTCGTGTGTGTGTGTGTGTGTGTGTGTATTAAATATAATTCACTTTCTGTTACCTTGAAGATATGGTCATGTACTCTTTAGACTGATGACTACAAATAGAGCCTGGCCATGTCATGTACAGTAGGTCTAAAAAGTTTTAGTAAAAAAATCTGTTTAGTTATTTTTTCTTTATAGGTTTGAGATGAACTGTTTAATTGTTCCTTATAAAAAAATAGTTTTTAGCTATGATAATTACCAAAAAAGATTATATGTATAAGTGAGGCTATGATCTATATGTAAGCGTGCCTTAAAAGAGAAAAGCCAATCGATCCTGCCATACGAGCTTGCTCACAAAATTTAAGGAATTAGAATGTTTATACGAGTTACTTGATGTAATCATCTCATAGACTCATTCCAATATGCCTGATTGATCTTGGCTTTGATCTCAAAAACAAATAAGATCATGGCTTGTTTATCTCTTAAACAATCCAGAAATATATATATATATATATATATATATATATATAAGATCCTCTCTTGTTTAATATATAGTCACATAATCATCAAGTACATGCAGACAAACACAAACACTAGGATTTTTCTTACGTAAAAAGCATGTATGCTACCTACGCATAAATATGTATATAGTAGCAGTAGTAATACATATAGCAATGGCTTGTATTTATGCAGTGTGGAAAGAATTAGAGAAAGAGAACAAGGAATTCTTCGAGGCCTATGCTCAATCGAAAAGCAAGGATGACAGAATGTCCGAGGAAGAAACCAGTCGAGTGATTCAGAGGATGATCTCCCAACAATCAGAATCAGAATCCTCTAAAAATCATGATCCAGATGAATAAAGATTAATTAATGATGTATTAATTTTTCCATGAAAGCGATCGATCCCTCGATCTCCTTATCATGTTCGGTGTTCGGGCTGGTAGTTTTGCCTTCCCTCAAAACTCTAATCCGACCAAAACACAAAAGGAAAAAAAAAAAAAAAAAAGTTATCTCGAAGTCTTATTGCGGTCCCTGTATTTGTGAATTTAATGCAGAAAACCACGGTCCGTTGCTTCCATGGTCCTCCTAGCCACAAATAAAATCATGTATTGTGCTGTCTGAAACAAATTAAAGACAGCACCAACTATTTAATTAGGGTGTATATAAGAATATATCATAATTGTATTCGGATCCAAGAATATTCATCAATGTAATCAGTCGATCAGGGGCTCTTATGTCATGTATATTTCTTGTTATATTGTATATAATTCATGTGGTTGAAGCATGGATTTGTCTTCTTGACCGGAAAAAGAAATTGTCTTTTTGGATTTGTTCATGAGCCAAACCAGGTTAAGACCGGCTTGTCTTAGACCGGAGGGCCTAGCCTTGGCTTGGCATGACTCCTCAGGCTAATTCCCATGTTTACACACACACACACACTGTTGATGTATGAATTTGTCTTTTTGGATTATTTAAAAAGAATTGTCCTTTTGAGCCTAGAGGTATGTAGGGGAAGGGAGACATACTTACATGGTTTTAGAACCCCCACCTGAGCAGGAGTTGTCGACCTAATTTTTTTAATAAAAAAAGAACGAAAATAATATTATTATAATAAAAAAACTTAAAGGTTAATAACTGAGCCAGATATCAAGTTATCAAGTCATTTATGTTTTTTTAATTTGAAATAGTTGGCTTCTAAATTAATTCTCGGTTTTAAAACTATAATTATTAGTATCTAATTTATCATTTTTTATTGTTTATATTTGTTCGTGAACTAAATAAAAAGAGTGTTTAGGATAGTGATAGATGTTATTTTTAAAAGTGATTTTAATTTAAAAATATATAAAAATAATATTTTTTAAAAAAATTTATTATTGATATTAGCATATTGAAATTATTGAAAATTATATATAAAAAAATTATTTAAAATAAATAAAACTTTTCAAAACTCCGTGGCAAAACACCCCTTTGTGAAGACCGGCTCATCTTAACCCCTTATTTGGTGGGCCCAAACCAGGTGTGGCTCTTCAAGTTACTTTCTTGGTTTGCCCTCCAAATTTTTACCTCCCAACCTACCGTGCATGATTAAAAAATTGTTATTATGTTATATATACTAAAGATAAAGATGATTAATTTTTATTTGATTCGGTTTTTATTAAAAAAAATTAATTAAATTTATATTTTTAAAAAAACTGAAATTAGTTTAAAACAACCGATTTCGGTTCGGTTTGGTTTTTTAGAACAAAAACCGGTTCAAATCAATTTGGCTCGGTTTTGGCTCGGTTTTTTTCGGTTTCGGTTCGGTTCAGTTTTTTTGGTTTCAGACTTATAAAACCGAAACCAAACCGAACCGGTCAGTTTTTTCAAAATTTTAATCGGTTTTTTTTCACGGTTCGGTTTTTTCAATTATTTTTTTCCAGTTTTCTCGATTTAATCAGTTTTTCAGTTTTTTTACTCACCCCTAATAAATACATTATCCATAACTATATATAAAAAGGAATTCCATAAAAATTATTGATGGGATATTATACTTTTAATATAATACTATAATATATACACATACACACTACTATTTATAAGTAAAGTGAAT